>Ga0265306_10000523_pt1 | contig 18362 bp, 18 predicted proteins | sample Helome_3_FD_192493 | JGI IMG/M metagenome (GOLD analysis project Ga0265306, IMG submission 192493) | Marine sediment microbial communities from subtidal zone of North Sea - Hel_20160420 (Illumina Assembly) | ecosystem: Environmental > Aquatic > Marine > Subtidal zone > Sediment ... | reverse complement strand
ATTAGATTTTTTTTAATTTAATAACAGGTTATGAAATATTTATTTTCAATACTTTTTATATCATTTTATTTTAACAGTAACGCGCAGTGCACACTTCAAGGGAGTATTTCAGCAGAAGACTCAAATAGCCCTTTAGAACAGGTTTCTGTGTATTTTCCACAATTTGAAAAAGGAAGTGTAACCGGAAAAAATGGAGAATTCATTTTGAATAATCTTCCTTTAGGAACCTACAAAATCGTAGCGTCTTTTATGGGTTACCAAACATTTTCTTCGGAAATTACTCTTACCGAGGGAATAAATACCCTGGATATTCTCCTCTCTCCAAGCGCAATAGAAATGGAAGAAGTAATTGTATCTACCCCGTTCCACAAATTACAGCGGGAAAATGTAATGAAGGTAGAACAAGCTAAGGTTGAGACATTAAGAAAAATGGGGGCAATAACACTATCAGATGGAATCACAAACATTCCTGGTGTGGAAAGTGTTTCTACGGGTATCGGTATAGGAAAACCTGTAATCAGAGGTTTGAGCTCAAACAGAGTGTTGGTATATTCTCAAAGTATACGACTGGAGAACCAGCAATTTGGAGATGAACATGGCCTTGGTATAGGTGCTGCAGGAGTGGAAAGTGTTGAAGTCATTAAAGGGCCTGCATCACTTCTTTACGGATCGGATGCTTTAGGTGGAGTACTTTATTTAAATCCGGAGCAATTCGCCAATATGAAATCGACCGAAGGTGATATTAATTTAAATTATTTTACGAATACACAAGGCATTGATGCTAATGCTGGTTTTAAAACTTCAGGTGAAAAATTTAAATTTCTGATACGCGGTGCATATACATCTCATGCCGATTATAAAGGGGGAAATGATTTAAGAGTAACAAATTCCCGTTTTAATGAATTTGATATAAAAACAGCTCTTGGATACCAATTCGGGATATTTAAAACAGAGTTGCGTTATAATTTTAATAGCTCAGATTTAGGTATTCCGGAAGAAATTGGTATACAGGATTTAGGACGAACCCCCTTTACACCTTATCAGGAAATAAACAACCATATAGTAAGCTCCAAAAATGATCTATTTTTTAACAATTCTAGCTTAAGGGTAACCTTGGGCTATATCTTCAATAGTAGAAAAGAGTTTGAGGAGGAGGAAGATTCAGAAATACCTTCGGAGAACCTTGCAGATCTGGAACCAGCACTAGACATGAATCTTTCTACATTTAGTTACAATGTCCAATACAATTTACCAAGCATTGGCCGCTGGCAAACAATAGCTGGTATTCAGGGGATGAACCAAAAGAATGAAAACTTTGGTGAGGAAGTATTAATTCCGGATGCAATTACCAACGATATTGGCCTTTTAGCAACCTCACATGTTCACTTCGAAAAAAGCGATATCCAAATAGGTTTGCGATTTGATAATCGCTCTATAAAAGGTGAGGAAACGGGCTTTTTGGGTGAAGAAGGGTATATAGCACAATTAGATAGAAAATTCAACAGCTTTAATGCAGCACTGGGCTATAGAATAGATTTTTTAGAGGATTTTATAGGCCGAATTAATATTGCAAGTGGGTTTAGAGCCCCAAATTTGGCCGAACTCACCTCAAACGGCATACATGAAGGAACTAACCGGTTTGAAATTGGTAATCCAAACCTTAGCAATGAAAATAATCTGCAAACAGATATCGCATTGGAATACACTAGTCAACATTTTGAATTCTTTGCTAATGGTTTTTACAATAAAATAAGAGATTATATTTTTATTGAGCCCAATGGAGAATTTGTAGATAACAATCCCGTGTACAATTATATACAACAGGATGCAACTTTATATGGTGGCGAAATTGGTTTCCACTTTCATCCTCATCCGCTAGATTGGTTGCATGTTCAGAGTAGCTTCGAATCAGTGACAGGGCAATTGGACAATGATGACTATTTGCCTTTGATACCCGCAAATAAACTAAGTAATACTATTCGTTTGGAATTTAATAATCCCCAAAAACGAATAACAAATAGTTATGCTTTTGTAACTTTAAATACCATATTTGATCAGAATAAAGTAGCGACCTTTGAAACTTCCACTGATGGTTATAATCTTTTAAATGTTGGTTTTGGAGCAAGTATAAAACTCTTTAAACAAGATGTTGAAGTGATGGTATCCGGCTTAAATATTCTGGACAAAGATTATATTTCCCATTTATCCAGGCTTAAGGTAGATGGTATTTCAAATATTGGTAGGAACGTTAGTATAGGATTAAGTATTCCTTTATAAGAACTATTTGTTTAGATCATATGATGAATTAAAGGGTGTTGTTTTAAGAAATTGAAATATCCTACCTAGCTTTCTTCAATAGTTATTGTCTTATCTACCTTAAAAACATAGGTATAGAGCCACATTAAGGTGAAAGATGGAATCACATCAAGTCCGGGCACAATTTCTTCGATAAAAGCAATAAATCCGGCTATTTTGCCGGGATTCCCCTTATACATTCTTGTCATCAACCAACCTGCTATAGGCGCCCAAATCAGATCTGCGAATTCCCCAATACCTGGTATCAGAAGGGAAAGCATACCAATACCATCAAAAAGGAGTCCTAATAAAAGGAGTTGATATTTTTTCTTTTTAATCATTTATAAATTATAAATACGGATCCCAGTCCATTAATTTAACTCCATAAGTGACAAAACTAAGACAGATTTGAACTGATTAATTTTAAAAACTCATTGCGAGTTTCTTCTTTTTGGAATGAGCCTCTAAATCCGGATGTTGTGGTAACAGAATTCTGTTTTTGAACACCCCGCATCATCATACACATATGCGCTGCCTCAATTACAACGGCAACTCCCTGAGGCTTTAAGGTATCATTTATACAATCTAATATCTGCTCGGTTAAGCGTTCCTGAACCTGTAACCTCCTTGCAAAAACATCTACGATTCTTGGTAATTTGCTCAACCCTACGATCTGTCCGTTTGGAATATAGGCAATATGAGCTTTCCCAAAAAAAGGTAACATATGATGTTCACAAAGAGAATACAATTCAATATCCTTAACAATTACCATTTCATTATAAGACTCTTCAAACATTGCACTCTTCAGGATTTCTGCCGCATCCTGTTTATAACCTTGTGTTAAAAACATCATTGCTTTTGCTGCTCTTTCCGGGGTTTTTATTAAACCTTCACGGTCAACCTCCTCCCCTATTTCACGGATTATTCCGGAAAAACGTTCCGTTATTTCATTAGTAATCTCTATATTATATTCTTCCAGGTTATGGTACGATTTCATAAAAAAAAGTATAAATAGCTTGATTTAAAGTAATTCGAATTTAAAGGTTTCTTTATTAAAAATCATAAATTATTGTATTATAAATAATTTGATGGTCCCAATTGTTTTCCTATAACTATTCGTTAGTATATTCCACGACTATTACATTTTGCATTGTTAGGCGTATTGTTTACTTTCATGCCCTAATTATTTATTGATGATTAAGGCCATTAATATCCAAAAATATTTCGGAGATCTTCAGGTTTTAAAAGGGGTAGATCTGTATGTAAAAGCTGGGGAAGTGGTTTCTATCGTGGGACCTTCGGGAGCCGGTAAAACAACCTTACTACAAATTTTAGGTACACTGGATGCCCAGTCTAATAAAAATGAAAGTGAGCTAGAAATCAATGAAATTGATATTACTTCGTTAAAAGATAAAGCCTTAGCGGCATTTAGAAATAATCATATTGGTTTTATTTTTCAATTCCACCAATTATTACCCGAATTTACAGCGCTCGAAAATGTTTGTATTCCCGCATTCATTAAAAGAACAGGGAAGGCAGAGGCAGAGTCCAGAGCAACCGAATTACTAAATTTTCTGGGGCTTTCCAATCGCATCCATCACCGTCCGAATGAGCTATCCGGCGGTGAACAACAACGAGTTGCAGTAGCAAGGGCGCTGATAAATAATCCTTCTATAATACTTGCAGATGAACCAAGTGGTAATCTGGATTCAGAAAGCGCGGATAAATTGCATCAACTCTTTTTTCAATTGCGCGATGAATTTGGGCAAACTTTTGTTATAGTTACTCATAATGAGGAATTAGCGGATATGGCAGACAGGAAGTTAACCATGATAGACGGACAAATCATCGACTGATGAGTTTTATGAAGTTTGGAAACTCTTAAAAAATCATTTTTTTCTCTAGAACCTCACTAAATTGAAACATCATTGAAATTAAATGAATTAAAAGATTTTTTGGATGCAAAAGTTATCCAATATAATAATCCTAAATTTCTAGATTCGGATCCTATTCAGGTTCCACATTTGTTCACTAAAAAAGAAGATATTGAGATTAGTGCGTTTCTCACGGCAACAATTGCATGGGGTAATCGAAAAAGTATTATCAATAATGCCAACTTTTTGATGGAATTATTAGATAATGATCCTCATAATTTTGTATTATCCCATAAAGAATCAGAATTAATAAAGCTTGAACCCTTTGTTCATCGCACTTTTAATAGCACTGACTTAATATACTTCATTAGAGCCTTAAGAAGTATATATAAACAATACAGTGGTTTAGAAGGTATTTTTAGCCAATATTCCTCAGATTTATCAACCCAGCCGGCAATTACAAAATTCAAACAAATATTTTTTGAACTAACACATCCAAAAAGAACAACAAAGCATATTTCGGACCCGGCAAAAGGTTCCGCTGCTAAACGCATAAATATGTTTCTAAGATGGATGGTACGAGATAATACAACCCATGTAGATTTTGGGATCTGGAAATCAATATCCCCTGCCCTTTTATCATGCCCACTGGATGTTCATTCTGGTAAAGTAGCCAGGAAGCTTGGAATATTACATCGGAAACAGAATGACTCAAAAGCCGTTACTGAACTCGATTCCCAACTCCGTAAAATGGACCCCTTAGATCCTGTAAAATATGATTTTGCACTATTTGGATTGGGCGTCTTTGAAAAGTTTTAGTTTGTTTAATAATGACCCTTTTAAGATCGATTCGTTAAATTCTTATATAAAATAAAATATTCTCCTATAAATTTAGATTTTTTCTTAATTTTAATATAATTGATGTGAAAAGACCTTATTTCTGCTACAACAACCTGACCGCATTATTAAGGTACATATGGGTGGTTTATATTCCTTTGAGAAAGAAAAAAATTATCTGGTAATGACTATTACCGGAGATTATTCTTATGAAGATTTTATAAAGTATCCCAAGATCATAAGAAACGAATGCCTAAAAGAAAAAAAATATAAAATTTTAGTGAATGTAATTCAGGTTGTCAAAACTAAAATACCTCTTGTTGAACTATTTTTTCTGGGTGAGCACATTGCAAATGTTTTAAGAGAACATATTAAACTAGCACTGGTCTGGGATGGAGAAACCCATAATAGATTCTTGCAAAAAGTCGCCAACAATAGGCGCGCATTGATTCGCACTTTTGAATCTGAAGTTAATGCAAAAATATGGTTGATGCACGACCGGGAAGATGAACCTTTTTTAGAGTTTAAATTTTAGGTCCTGTAGTTTAATATTCCCAAAAAGTATGCATCAATACCATTTTAATAATCGATAAAAGTTGTTGTAATATGAATATTACACTACAGACCGATAGTGCCCAATTTCAATTCAATTTTTGAATTTCCTTTTTCTATCGATTCGTAAATTGCTTCGACAACAATCATATCTCGTTTGCCCATTTCGCCGGGGGCTACATTTGGGGTATCATCTAAAATATGTCTTGCAAAATCATCCATCTGTAATTTTTGCTGGCGCTCATGAGGGAAACTTAAATCACCATTGGAAGTTTTACCTGCCAATGGTCCATAAGAACTGGCAGGATTTAATTCAAACCATCCCTTATCACATGTGGCATACATTCTGTTTACATTTGTGTTATGTGATGTCATGATATTGCCAAATGCTCCGCTTGAAAATTCGAACTGTGCAGTGATAGTCTCATCCGTATCCTTAAAATATTCCGGTCTCGAACTAAACTCCTGTGCCGTTACAGATATTGGGTTCTCTCCAGTCCCGTAAATTGCACTTTGAATCGCATAAACCCCCATGTTCATTAAGGCTCCACCACCTGAAAGCGCTTTGTTTAATCGCCATTGATCCGGATTACCTCCAGATCGGTAAGCCGCTTCAGCGGATATGTACTGCACATTTCCAAAAACCTTTTCGTCAACCAATCGCTTTATTTCCTGAGTATAGGGTTCTGAGTGAAGACGGTACCCCACACTTAATTTAACACTCGCTTTTTTACACGCTTCAATTATTGCATCACATTCCTCTACACTAACGGCCATGGGTTTTTCACAAATTACATGTTTCCCCGCCTTGGCCGCTCTAATTGAGAAATCGGCATGCATAGAATTTGGAAGTACTACATAGACTATATCAATAGAATCATTTGATTCGATGCTGTCAAAATTCTCATAATTATAAATATTTGCATCAGGGATTTTATATTTATCCTGCCATATCTTTTCTTTTTCAGGAGTACCTGTAACTATTCCAGCCAAATAACATAATTCACAGTCTACTAAAGAAGGTGCTAATTGATAAGTACTATAGCTTCCTAATCCTACCAACGCTAATCCTAATTTCTTTTTTTCCTGCTTATGCCCCCCCATTGCACAAGCCAAGGGCATTCCACTTAGGAGAGTAACTCCACCAATTCCTTTGGAAAGTGTTTTATTAAAAGATCTTCTGGAAATGTTTCTCATTTTCTTCGTTTTAGTTGTCAGAATTCATTTACTTCTAAGCTAAATCTAAAGATAGTGAACAAATTACTATTCTTTTTTATCTTAATATTAGCTATAATCTGATTTATCAGCCGAATTCCATATTTTAGGACTTTCTAAAACCACTAAAGAATGAAAAGATTAATCCTATTTTCCCTTTTGATACTAAACCTTAATATCTCATTATCTCAAAATCGAAAATTACCTATAGATACTGTGGTCACTTCGCAACACAATGTAACTAGTAACGGTATTACATTTTCATATACTGCAAAAACTGGTACTCAACCGGTCTGGGATGAATTGGGCGAGCCAATTGCGTCATTGCATTATACCTACTATACCCGTAACAATGTAAAGGATAGGGCAGGTCGCCCTTTGCTGATATCTTTTAACGGCGGACCAGGATCTGGCTCAGTTTGGATGCATTTGGCATATACAGGACCACGAATTTTAAAGATTGATGACGAAGGGTATCCTGTTCAGCCATATGGAGTAAAACAAAATCCTTATTCCATATTGGATGTAACAGATATAGTTTATGTCAATCCTGTTAATACCGGATATTCACGTACCATACCGGAAAGTGGCAAGGAAGTGGACCGCAGTAAATTTTTTGGTATAAATGCAGACATAAAATATCTGGCAGAATGGCTGAATACTTTTGTTACCCGCAATAACAGATGGAGCTCGCCAAAATATATTATTGGTGAAAGTTATGGCGGGACCAGAGTTATGGGATTGGCACTTGAACTCCAAAACCGGCAATGGATGTATTTAAATGGGGTAATAATGGTTTCCCCTGCTGATTATAAAGTAATTCGAACTGACGGTCCAGTAAGTGCTGCTTTGAATTTACCCTATTATACGGCAGCAGCCTGGTATCAAAAAGCTTTAGATAATAATCTTCAACAAAAGGATTTGTTGGAGATTTTACCTGAATCAGAAACTTATACAATCAATACTGTGATACCGGCAATTGCAAAAGGAGGTTTTATAAGTGATGAAGAAAAGAATACTGTAGCAGAAAAAATGGCATACTATTCCGGGCTTTCTAAAAAAGAAATACTAGATCATAATCTTGTAGTACCTACTTCTTATTTCTGGAAAGGATTATTAAGAGACCGCAGCGGGTATACCATCGGACGGCTGGATAGTCGGTACTTAGGGTTAGATAAGCAAATTTCAGGTTCTGAACCAGATTATAACTCTGAAATAACTTCCTGGTTACACAGCTTTACACCTGCTATAAATTATTATCTGCAAGAAGAACTTCAATTTAAAACAGATATCAAATATAATATGTTCGGTCCTGTACGTCCGTGGGATAATAAAGATGATAATACCAGAGATAATCTGAGACAGGCCATGGCACAAAATCCTTATCTCCATGTATTGGTTCAGTCTGGATATTTCGACGGTGCCACTACCTATTTCAATGCCAAATATACTATGTGGCAGATTGACCCCAGTGGACGTATGAAAGATCGGTTTGATTTTAAAGGTTATCGCAGTGGACATATGATGTACCTACGCAAAGAAGATTTGGAAAAAGCCAACTCTGACATTAGAAGTTTTATTAAAAAGACCATGTCTAAAGGAAAATCTGCCAGGTATTAGGTCTGCATTACTCATCCTGCAAATTACAATAACTTCATAGCAAGAAATTTTAATACTCCTTGCTAAAATATTACGTTGAGTGGTTTAGTGACCAATTTTTTTGTCGCTGATTTTTATTTTTAAGTTTTCGACAAATCACAGATTCTCTCATACTTTTATGGCAACTTAAGCGTTAAAAGAACATATAAATGTGATTAATAATCAAAACTTTTACGTTATGAAAAATTGGAGAGTATATGGCATGTTAATAATATTTGCCTTATTTTTTACAACTTCCTGCGAGAACTCTGATGAAAGCACAGATATGGCTAATAGCCTTGCATTACCACTATACGAGTCTATGGCAATGGATTTTAGCGATTTTACGGATGATTCAAATTCGGGGAAAAGTATTGCACTGGTATATAATGACAAAGCTCCCAATGGCAATTGGTTTTTTTCACGAATTGTCGTGGGTGTCTGGAATTCAGCCCTTTTCACAACCCTGGCGGTTCCTGTAGCATCTTTCAAATCCGCATTCACACATTCTCCTGAAGATTTAGGAGATAATATATGGCAATGGACCTATCAGGTAGATGGCTTTACCAGCGAATATATTGCACGTCTTACAGGTGTAGTAACCGGTGAAGAAGTTCAATGGAAAATGTATATTACAAAGATGGGAATTGGAGCTTTTGAAGAATTTTTATGGTTTTCCGGAAGTTCAGCTATGGATGGTAATAGTGGATTTTGGTTATTAAACCAAAGTGCGGAAAACCCGGAAGCAATGTTAAGGATAGACTGGGAACGTACAAATGATGAAATTGGTAATATTCGATATACCTGGGTTAGAGAACTGGATGAACAAGAGAATGACGATATGTTCAAAGACAGTTATCTTGAATACGGGCTTCAGGATGGTGATTATGATGCCTATTTTAAAGCATATGCTTACGACAGTAACAGGCAGGATTTTAGCGATGTAAGAATTGAATGGAATAGAGAGACCTTCGTAGGTAGAGTATGGGCATTTGATTATTTTGAAGATGAAGAATGGCATTGTTGGGATGGCAACGGTGATGATGTTCCATGTGAATAATTAAGTATTTTTAATAAATATTTAACCCTGCATTTTTTAAATGCAGGGTTTTTTAATTCCTAATATCTCAAGAATTGTACGTGCAAGAAGAACTGTTGGTTTGAGCCATTTATAATTATAACATTTTGTACCTTTTGAAGCAAAATAATATTTCTGTCAATTATGATTTTAAATAACTCAAGAATCCTATTAGTTATCTGCCTTTTTTGTACGTACTCCATTTTGAGTGCCCAGGATTGGGCTCAGCTCGGACACTTTAACGCTGCTAACAATGAACTGTCCAATGCTAAAACTATTGAAAATCGTGTCGTTTTTATGGGAAATTCTATTACTATTGGATGGTCTCATCACCAGCCAGAGTTTTTTGAGGGTAAACCTTATGTGAATAGAGGAATTAGTGGTCAGACAACTCCTCAAATGCTGGTACGGTTCAGACAAGATGTTATTGACTTAAAGCCTAAAGTGGTGGTTATTCTCGCAGGTACTAATGATATTGCCGGTAATACCGGACCATCGACTTTGGAAATGATAGCAGATAATCTAATGTCCATGGCGGAATTGGCAGACGCCAATAGTATAAAAGTAGTTTTATGCTCTGTATTGCCTGCTTTTGACTATCCCTGGCGCAAAGGACTTAAGCCAAATGAAAAGATTCCTGCATTAAATAATATGATAAAGGCATATTCTGAGCTTAAAGGTTTTGTTTACCTGGATTATTTTTCGGCAATGACCGATGGTAAAAACGGCCTAAGGCAAGATCTTGGTAGTGATGGGGTTCATCCTAATAAAAAAGGATATGAGCTAATGGCTCCACTGGCTGAAAAAGCCATCGCCCATGCCTTAAATAATAAATAGTTACATTTTGTAAATACTTTACATAAAATCTATTTCAAGTTAAACATAATACTTAAGGGACCATGAGTAAATACCTGCTGATTTTCGCATTTGTGCTAGTTTACTCCCTATTGATCGCGCAAGAAAGTAACGTAAATGAATTGAAAATCATTAAGGTTTCCGGATCTGAAAGTGGCATTCAATCTAAAACACTTAAAGTAGGAGTCATTGGTTTGGTTCATACCCATGTGCACTGGATTTTAGGAAGAGAGAACCGAGGAGATATTGAGATTGTTGGAATAGTGGAACCTAACAGAGACCTGGCCAGTAAATATGCAAGGCAGCATGGATATTCTATGGACATAGTCTATGGTACGATGGAAGAAATGATTGAGGAAACAAAACCAGAAGCTGTGACTGCATTCAATACCATTTATGATCACTTAGAGGTGGTTGAATATTGTGCTCCTAAAGGAATCCATATTATGGTAGAAAAGCCGCTTGCCGTTAATTGGAAACATGCCAAAAGGATGATTGAATTAGCCAAGAAGCACAATATATATCTATTAACTAACTATGAAACCTCTTGGTATGCCAGCAACCAGGCGGCATACGATAGTATATATAATTCTGGAAAAATAGGTGAGATTAGAAAAATTGTATTTCATACCGGACATCAGGGACCAATAGAAATAGGTTGTAATCCCGAGTTTTTAGAATGGCTTACAGATCCGGTATTAAATGGTGGTGGAGCCCTAACAGATTTTGGATGTTACGGTGCCAATTTAGCCACCTGGATTATGAAAGGAATAAAACCAATAAGTGTTTCCTGTACATTACAACAATTTAAACCACAACTTTATCCCAAAGTTGAGGATGAGGCTACTATAGTTCTTACCTATCCCAGTGCGCAGGTTATTATTCAAGCTTCTTGGAATTGGCCTCTAAATGTGAAGGATATGGAGATTTATGGAAATGCAGGCTATATTTTTTGTAAGAATAGTCTGGATATGGAAATTCTTGAAAAGGGCAGTAAACAAAGTATTGAAATAAAAGCCATTCCTTTACCTAAAAGCTTAAATGATCCCTTCGCATTAATGCAACAGGTAGTTAAGGAAGGATATGCCATGCCTCCTTTTTCACCTTCCAGTATTGAAAATAATATTATAGTCATGCAGATCCTTGAGGCTGCCAAAATTTCTGCTAAAAATGGAGCTACTGTATTTTGGGAAGATTTTTTGAAAACAATAAAATAAATGCTCCAATTGCGATTTTAATGAAAAATCATCTTATTAGTATACTAATCCCATTTAAGAATACTTCGGTTTACCTGCCGGAGTGCCTTGATTCAATTTTATCGCAAAATTACCCAAACTGGGAGGTAATTGCCATAGACGATCACTCTGCAGATAACAGCCGAAATATTCTTGAGCAATATTCTTCCAGGGATTCCAGGATAAAAGTGTATGCTAATAAAGGAAAAGGCATAATTTCAGCGCTAAGGACAGCACATTACTTAAGCAAAGGAGAATTGATGACTAGAATGGATTCCGATGATATTATGAATCCTAATAAGTTAAAAATCTTGGCTTCTGCATTAGAAAAACATGGAAAAGGACACGTGGCCATAGGAGGTGTTCGATATTTTTCCGACCATGGAATAAGCAATGGATACGAGCGATATGAAAAATGGTTGAATAAGCTCACAGCCAGTGGTGCAAACTACTCTGAGATCTATAAAGAATGTGTCATCCCCTCCCCTTGTTGGATGGTCCACAAAAAAGATTTAGAAAAATGTGGCGCATTTGAGCCCGATAGATACCCGGAAGATTATGATCTTACATTTCGCTTCTATGAGATGGGTTTGCAATGTATTCCCTGTAGTGAAATATTACATCATTGGCGCGACTATGACAGCAGAACCTCAAGAACCAGTGAGCACTATGCCCAAAATTATTTTTTGCATTTAAAACTATATTACTTTCTGAAGCTTCACCATGATCATAGACGACCTTTAACCGTTTGGGGTGCAGGAAATAAAGGAAAAAGTATTGCCAGAGATTTGTTACTACAGAATATTCCGTTTTATTGGTTATGTGACAACCCAAATAAAATTGGCAAAAATATATATGGTCAGGAGATGAGGCATTTTAATCATCTGCTTAAACTGACAAAACCAATAAGTATAGTTACGGTTGCAAATGAAGAGGCTCAGGTAATGATTAAAAATTTCTTTATAAATTTAGATCAATCTCCTATGGTAGATTATTTTTTCTTTTGTTAAAGAATTTATTCATTGATCAGGTTTTAATTGATTTAATTAGGGTGAACTCAGCCCGGATATTAATTTCATTTTTTCAAACTACTCATTTTACTTGCCAATTTTGTCATAATTCCTTGGCAATATCTTCTCAATACTTTATATATTTGTCAAATCATATTTGGGAATGCTGTTTAAATATCCGGAACTCCTTTGGGCCTTTTTTCTACTGCTGATTCCAATATTAATTCACCTCTTTCAACTTCGGAGATTTAAAAAAACTCCGTTTACCAACGTAAAGCTTTTAAAAAAAGTTGTTGCTCAATCTCGCAAAAGCAGCGAGATAAAAAAATGGCTTTTACTTATCTCCCGGGTATTATTACTTTCAAGTCTAATCCTTGCTTTTTCAGAACCCTATTTGGCCAGGGAGTCAGCCGCATACGACAAAGAAACAGTAATCTACCTTGATAACTCATTTAGTATGCAGGCCAAAACAGAGAATGGAATTATGCTCCAGGATGCTGTTCAGGAACTATTAAAAGATCTGCCTAAGGATAATGCATTTAGTCTTTTTACGAATGACAAAGTTTTTAGAAACATCACCTTGCCTGATATTCGCAATGAACTTTTAACTCTTCCCTATACCTATAATCAATTAGAACTTAAGGATATTCTTCTTAAAGGGAAAAATTTCTTTAGCAAAGATGAAAAATCAATTAAATATTTGGTGCTAATCTCTGATTTTCAAAACAGAACAGCCATTCAGGTATCCGATACTGTTGATAATATCCAAACTTTTATGGTTCGGTTTAAGACCGAAAATCTTGATAATACTGTTTTGGATTCGGCATATATAGCCGTCGTAAATGCCACGACTATAGATCTTTCAGTAAATCTATCTACAAAAGGCTCTTTGGAAACTATCCCTGTTTCATTGTATAATGGTGATAAGTTAATTGCTAAAACCGCAGCAATTTTTGATGAAAACAGAAAATCAAATATCGTATTTACCTTACCTTCTAATGAAGTTATCAAGGGCAGAATTGAAATATCCGATATTGGTTTGCCATATGATAATCAGTTATTTTTTAATATTAACGAGAAGGAGAAAATCAAAGTATTATCCGTAAGTGAGTCCGATAGTGAGTTTTTAGAAAGAATATTTACCGAGGATGAATTCATATTTACGAAAGTTCCAATTAACAATATTAATTACAGCGTCTTAGAGTCGCAAAACCTGATAATTTTAAATGAATTAATAACCATTCCTGTCTCACTCAAAAATACTCTTAGCGATTATACTCAAAAAGGGGGTCATCTGTTAATTATACCTTCTTTTGAAGCTAATATTGAAACCTATAATAGTTTTATTGGAAAATATTTTTCCACTTCCATTTTAAATAGAATTGATGAAGAACGAAACATAACAGGAATTAACTTTGATCATCCTCTTTATAAGAATGTATTCGCCCAAAGAGTGAGCAATTTTCAATATCCCAGGGTAACAAGTTATTTCAAAACCGAAACAACAGCACCAAAAATACTTGCATTCCAGGATCAATCTGCATTCCTCGTTGGGTTAGATGGCATATACTTTTTTACTGCCACAATCAGTAACACAAATTCCAATTTTAAGAATTCACCACTTATTGTACCTACATTTTATAGTATTGGGGCAAATAGTCTCAAATCACTTGAATTATATAATACCCTTGGTCAATTAACCACAGTAGATGTCAAAACTACAATGGCTAGTGATAATATTCTAAAAGTTACACAGAAAGACTATGAATTTATTCCTGAACAGCAGTCTTTTGCAAACAAAACTATATTATCCTTTAATTACAATCCTAATAAGGATGGTATTTACGTGATAAGTGAAAAATCCAGGCCAATTCAAAATATTAGTTTTAATTACCCCAGAACAGAAAGCGAATCAATATACCCTGATTTGGACATATTAAATAGTAATTCCGTTTTAAATAATTTATCGGAAGTCTTTGAAACCATGGAAAAAGAGGACAGAGTAACCGAGCTATGGAAATGGTTTACTATTTTTGCTTTGCTTTTTATGCTGGCCGAAGTTCTTATTCAAAAAATATTTAAATGAACATACTTCTAAAATCTGCCACAATTGTTGATAATACCAACAGTAAACTTCATTTTAAAAAGCGGGATATTCTCATACATAATGGGATTATAGAAGAAATATCACCTTTAATAAAACCTGGTAGGAATATAAAAACACTAAACTTTAAAAATTTGCATGTCTCTGCTGGTTGGTTTGACAGTAGTGTAAGTTTTGGTGAACCAGGATATGAAGAACGTGAAACTATTAATAATGGACTCAATGTGGCAGCCAAAAGTGGTTATACAGACATTGTTCTTAATCCTAATACTTACCCTCTGCCAGATAGTAGTGGTGCAATTGTTTTTTTGAAAAATGCTGCTAAAGGACAAGCGACAAAATTACACCCATTAGGTACACTTACAGTACAAGGTAAAGGTAATGATCTTGCTGAGCTTTATGATATGCAGAATTCGGGAGCTGTTGGATTCTATGATTTTAAGAGATCTATTTCAAATTCCAATCTGTTAAAGATAGCCCTGCAATACTCACAGGATTTTAAGGGATTAGTTTGTTCTTTTCCAATGGATGAAAAAATAATGAGTAAAGGCATTGTCAATGAAGGTATTTCATCTACCAGGGTTGGTTTAAAGGGAATTCCCGCATTGGCGGAGGAGCTTCAAATTGCCAGAGATCTTTTTATTCTGGAATACACCGGTGGGTATCTCCATATCCCTACTATTTCTACTGCTAAGTCTGTCAGGATTATTGGCGAAGCTAAACGGAAGGGTTTAAATGTGAGTTGTAGTGTAGCTGTTCATAATCTCATGTTCACTGATGAAGTTCTGGACAACTTTGATAGTAATTATAAAGTTTTACCCCCACTTCGTACAAAAAAAGATATTCGCGCTTTGATAAAAGGTCTTAAAGAAGGTACTATCGATTTTGTGACCTCGGATCATACACCAATTGATATTGAAGAAAAACGAATAGAATTTGACAATGCGGCTTATGGCACATTAGGTCTTGAAAATGCATTCGGTATTTTAAATCAGCTATTTAATATCGAAACAGTTGTGGATCTTATGTCTAAAGGAAGAGAGCGTTTCTCACTAAGTCCGGTGACTATAGAAAAAGGAGCTTTGGCGAACCTTACCCTTTTTGATCCTGAGTCCGATTATGTTTTTACAAAAAACCATTGTTACTCTACATCAAAGAATAGTATGTTTTTTGGCACAAAAATGAAGGGTAAGGTATATGGTATTATAGCAAATAATCAAATAAATGTTTGAACCAATGCTATTTTCAATACGAATTAGAAAAATAATGTTTTGGATCAAAATTCAGTAGCAAAAGGAAAAACGACGGCAATTATAGCATATTTCACTATTATTGGATCTTTAATAGCAATAACAATGAATTTGGAACCAAAAAATGAATTTGCCAGATTCCATACAAGACAAGCTTTTGGATTGCATCTGGTTTTTATGGGTTGCGCCCTTTTCTTAAGTCAGTGGTTTAATTTTTATGTTTGGGTGGGCTTGTATATGTTTTATTTTGCGCTCTGGTTATATGGCCTTGTGGGAGCATTAAATAATAAAAAACAACTGGTTCCAATCTTGGGAACTTCGTTTCAACAATGGTTTACTTTTATTCAATAGAATGAATACAATTCCCTTATCCTTATATCATATAATTCGCCCATCACTTCATGAAAATAAGCGTCCGCCTGTAATATTTCTATTTCACGGATATGGCAGTAACGAAGAAGATTTGTTTTCATTCGCCTCAGAATTACCTTCAGAATGTTTTATTATTTCTACAAGAGCTCCATACCAGTTACCTCCCTTTGGCAATGCGTGGTATGCCATTAACTTTGATGCGTCATATGGAAAATGGAGTGACGTGGAACAGGCTATCTCATCGAGGAATAAAATTGTAAATTTTATTGAGGAAGCATGTGAAGCCTATCAATTAGATAATGACAATGTCACTTTATTGGGGTTTAGCCAGGGTACAGTATTGAGTTACGCAGTTGGGCTTTCATATCCGAATAAAGTTAAGAATGTTGTGGCACTAAGTGGCTATATAGATGAGAAAATCTTAGAGAAGGATTATGCCATAAAAGACCATAAAAATCTTAAAATTTACGCCTCCCATGGTCAGGTAGACCAGATAATTCCCGCTGAATGGGCTCAAAAAGCCCCTATCCTATTAAAAAAACTAGGTATTAACTTTAAATACGAGGAATTTCCGGTAGGTCACGGCGTATCAGCTGAGAATTTTTACTCTTTTAGAAAATGGCTTGAAGAAAATATTTAATTGCTTCGGGTATATAAAAGATGGTCCATCATGGTAAAATCAACAGCCAGATCATCTTTTAACTCATATTTCACGAGTAGTTCTCCCCAGTATTTACCATCGGAAAAATCGGCTATTATCCACTGATGATTCAGTATTTTAATCTTATTGATCTTAAAATCACTTTCCATACCTTCATACGGAACCAATGGATTATCTCCTTTTTGTTCATTGGTTTCCAATAACTTATCTGATATATAACGCCACGGGCTGTCCACGCCAAGGTGATCATAATAAGAGAGAGCGTCATCATTATTTTCCAATGAAAAATATTGCATATCAAAAACCTGAAGTTGTAAGTTTTGAACGGAATCCTGAAGTATCCTGACTTCAGACTCAAGGTTTTCAATTTTTAAATCCTTATCCTCTAACATGGTATTGCTGCTTACATATAAGTAAAGCGATAACAAGGCCATAAAAATGAACAGATATATAAATATTCTACTTTTCATAAATTTAAAGAATCAATTATCAAACTAACTAATGTAAAAATTTTGTATCTCAAACCGAGACAACAAGATTGTCATAGGCCAAATGTACTCCATTGGGTAATTTTTTTTCTACTTCATCATGAAAACCCAAATAATGGCTGATGTGAGAAAGATATGCTATTTCCGGATTAATCTTATCCACTAATTCAAGTGCCTCTTCAAGGTTTAAATGAGAGTGATGCGGTTCTACACGTAATGCATTTACAGACAGTACTTTAACATCCTTTATCTTGTTTATTTCTTCATCAGAAATGGTCTTAACATCAGTGAGGTAAGCAAAATCACCTATCCTGTATCCGTAAACCTTCAAGCGGTTATGAAAAGTTTCAATTGGTATTGCTTGTTTGTCCCCGATAGGGAAGGGTTCATTATTCAGTATCTTGTTAACTTTTACGGCCGGAGCACCGGGATACCTGTTCTCATCAGCAAAAATATAGTCAAATCTCCTTTTTAATGAAAGGATAACATCTTCATGGGCATAAATCGGAATATCACCCTGTCTAAAGAAAAAAGGCCGGATATCATCTATACCCGCTGTATGATCTGCATGTTCATGTGTAAAGAGAATACCATCTAATTTGACCACTTTATGAGTTAACATTTGTTGCCTGAAATCTGGACCGCAATCAATTACAAAATTGTAGTTTTTCCATGAAACGAGTACAGAAACTCGAAGTCTTTTATCCTTGGGGTTTTTACTTAAGCAGACCGGGTGATTGCTGCCAATAACCGGAATTCCTTGCGATGTGCCAGTGCCTAAAAAAGTTATTTTCAACCTGTCATCTATTTATTTCAAATTTATAACTTATTTATTTAATAGATACCCCAATCTTGTTAACTTTGCTGAAAGCAAACTATACTTATGGCTTCAGTCTTC
>Ga0265306_10000522_pt1 | contig 18377 bp, 13 predicted proteins | sample Helome_3_FD_192493 | JGI IMG/M metagenome (GOLD analysis project Ga0265306, IMG submission 192493) | Marine sediment microbial communities from subtidal zone of North Sea - Hel_20160420 (Illumina Assembly) | ecosystem: Environmental > Aquatic > Marine > Subtidal zone > Sediment ... | reverse complement strand
ACCTCTCCTTCTCCAGCTTTCGAATGGGCTGTATTCCGTTTGTCATTATGCAGAACGAACATTAAAGATTATGCTTAAATGGTCGATAATAACTTTGACCGTATCGATCTGTGGCGCGCTGGGTCTACAAGGGTCGTCAAACAAACGTCTCCATAATGACAAATCAAAGCATCTAGTATTCTATGCCTACGATGAATGAAAAAATCCTCATAATTGATGATGACATTGAAATTCTGAAAATGCTCGATACCATATTGTCGGCCGAAGAATATGATATCACCAGAGCTGAACACGGCCATGAAGCCGTCAAACTGTTTAAATCAGGATCTTTTGATCTTGTCATCACCGACATGAGCATGCCCGGCATGGGGGGATTGGAGGTATTAAAAAAAGTTAAGCATTTGGATGCGGACATTGAAGTCATCATTTTGACCGGTAATGCCACATTTGAAAATGCGGTACAGACCATGAAGGAGGATGGCGCTTATAATTTTCTGACGAAACCGTTGGATAATATTGAAGATCTCTTGATTTCAGTCCAGCGCGCCATCGAGAAACGCAAATTGCGGTTGGAAAACCGAACCCTGATTGACGAATTGCAAAACGAGGTGGAAGAGCGCAAAAAGGTGGAGCTGCTGCTGCTGCAGAGCAAGTCGCGCCTGCAGTCTGTTTTCGATGGTATTTCAGAGCCTTTGTTCATGGTGGACCACCGAATGACCATCAAAATTTTGAACAAAGCGGCTAAAGAATATACCGGGTTTTCAAGGTACCAGGAAATACTGGGCCAATCCTGCTATAAAATTTTTGCCGGGCTATCATCGCCCTGCCCGGATTGCCGGTTTCAGCTGGCGCTATCAAGCAGAAATCCCGTTACGTTTGAACGCAACGGACTAAAAGATCCTTCGCGATTCGAAGCGGTTGTTATTTACCCTATGCAACCGGAAGTGGCAGGCGAAGGGAATGCCATTATCCGCATAGGCGACATCACGGAACAGAGAAAAATAGAAGAACAATTAGTGCGGGCTGACCGTCTGTCTTCCCTGGGACAACTTTCCGGCGGAATCGCCCATGAGATCCGAAATCCGTTGGCCAGTATCAACTTGTTTACTGACATTTTATGCGATGAGGATAAATATGATCGTCCCGATCAGGAAATGGAGCTTTTTGACGAAATTAAAGAAAACATAATTAGAATCGAGCAGATCATCAAACGGGTGCTGGATTTTGCCAAGCCACCGGTAACGACGTCAGATGAAATTGATCTGAATGACTTAACCCGGGAAAATGTTAAATTTTGGTCATCCAAGCTCAAAAAATCAAAAATAAATCTGAATCTGAATTTAAATAAGGAGTTGCCGCCGGTTCAGGGAGATGTCATCGGTCTTCAGCAAGTCATTAACAACGTGGTTTTAAACGCAATTGAAGCTATGGCCGAGGGGGGCAACATCGACATAAGGACAGCTCTGGGCATATCTTCGGTGGCTGCAAATAACCGCGCAATAATTTTAAGCGTCAGTGATACAGGTCCCGGTATCAAGACGGCTCACCAGGAAGACATATTTAACCCTTTTTTCACCACCAAAGCCACCGGCACCGGTCTGGGTTTGAGCATATCGCACCAAATCATAAAACGCCAAGGCGGCGAAATTTCCTTTAAAACCCATCCGCAAATGGGAACAACGTTTACCATTGAGCTGCCGGTAGCAGATTTTAATAATAAGATTCTCCAAACGCCTTTTCTTGAGAGCAGCGGTGGGGAGATGTAAAATATGGAGTCTAAAATTCTGATCGTTGATGATGATAAGAGCATCCGCAAAGGTCTTTCTTTAGCTCTTGACCACAGATACAACACCCTAACAGCCGCGAATGGTTTTGAAGCCTTAAGGCTTTGCAAGAACGAAAGGCCCGACATCGTGCTGCTTGATATCGGGCTGCCAGAAATAGATGGAACCGAGGTGCTCAAAAGGTTAAAGGGGAACCATTCGGATGCCTCGGTGATTATGGTCACGGCGGCCGAAGACATCAAAACCATTGTGGAGGCAATAAAGCTGGGTGCCTACGATTATCTGGTAAAACCGATTGATTCCCAGGAACTTTTGCTAACCATAGAACATGTGCTTGAGAACAGGGGATTAAAGAACCAGATCCGATCAATCCAGCAGCCCCGTGTTGACAGATATAATTTTGATCTCATTGGTAATAATCCCCGGGTAAAAGATATCATTCAAATTGCGAAAAAAGCTTCAAACAGCCTCGATACGCCATTGTTGATCACCGGTGAAAGCGGTGCCGGTAAGGGGGTTCTGGCAAAAGCGACCCATTACAGCAGCCATGGAATACCCGGGCCTTTTGTTACGGTAAACTGCGGAGCTATTGCCAAAGATCTGGTAGAGAGCGAACTTTTTGGCTATGAGCGCGGCGCTTTCACCGGAGCCAGAGCCGATGGCAAAAAGGGGCGTTTCGAGGAAGCCGGCAGCGGGACTCTATTTTTGGATGAAGTCGGAGCAATGCCTCCCTCGGCCCAGGTAAAATTACTTGCAGTTTTAGAAGATCGTGCCTTTTACAGGATTGGCGGCACGAAGCCGGTTAAGGTTTCAGCGAGAATTATGGCAGCCACCAACCTGGATCTGGAAAAGGCCGTTGAGCAGGGTGAATTCAGAGGCGATCTTTTTTTTCGACTCAATGTGGTTAGACTTGACTTGCCTCCCTTGCGGCAAAGACCGGAAGATATTATCCTCCTTACCCGGCATTTTATGAACCAGTATAATCATAAGTTCAGCAAAAATTTTAACGAAATTTCTCCTGAAGCCCAGGCCTTTCTATTGGATTATCAATGGCCCGGAAATGTACGCGAACTGCGAAATGCCATCGAACGGATTATTCTCATCGAAACCGGCACTGTTCTCAGAGCGGAGCATTTGCATATTTTAGGTACACAAAAGGAAAACCAAACCGCTGACTTCAAACCACCGGCTGCGGAAAATGGCCTTGATTACAATGAGGTGACCAAGGGCCTCATAAGAGAAGCCATGAAAATTACCAGGGGAAATGTCTCTGAAGCTGCCCGTCTGATGAACATGCCGTCCCACAAGCTTCGCTATCGGATTAAAAAGTATGGATTAGTAAATCAGCAACTTAACTGACAATATCAATCGTTCGAATATTCTCAACGGCTGACAATATTATCAGCTGTCTAACATGCTTATATTACACAGATACCTTATACGTAACCGTACTTCAGTCATCTCCCTTACCAATATTTTCACATCTCATCATCGATGCTGTTTAATGAAATAGATCCCCGCAAATTAATCCCTATCTTAACATCTTGAATTCATATTAAATTTAATTCGCCGCGCTATGCCTATATTACTTGGCATGATTGATGCTAAAGAGGATAGCGATAGAACTTTTTTCTCAGTCAAAGGGATTATAAGGTGAACAGCATGGAACGTATATTGGTCATTGATGATGAAGCTTCCATCCGCAAAGCCCTGCAGATCGGGCTTGCTTCAGAGAATTTCGTGGTTGATTTGGCCGGTGACGGAATCAGCGGTATCCAGTTGGGACAGAAACGGTCATATGATATCCTGATTGCCGATCTATGCCTGCCCGATATTAATGGCCTTGAAGTTATCAAGGAATTCAAGCATTCAACCCCTGATATAATCCCCATCGTCATCACCGGTAAGGGCGACATGGACAGCTCACTTGAAGCCATAAGGCTGGAGGTCAGCGATTTCCTGGAAAAGCCGCTTAGCCTCTCATCCGTTAAAGACTCCATTGCACGGGGGATAGAGCGACGCGCGCTGAAGCGTCAGGCAGTCGAAAAAAAAGTCCATCAAAAGCTTCTCTCCGATTCACTCACCGGTCTTCCCGACCGATCCCTATTCATGGATCGATTGCAAAAAGCGATTACCGGAATCACCCGCAATAAAAATTATTCCTTTGCTGTTTTTTTGATCGATATCGACCAATTCAAAGCGGTAAACGAGGCCTATGGCCTGATGATTGGTGACAGGGTTTTATCCGAATTATCTCGTCGCTTTAATACTTGTATTCGACCAACAGATACCCTTGCACGTATGAATGGCGATGTGTTCGCCGTTTTGGTAGAAGATCGCGAAGGACATGAAAAAGTGGTCGAGATTGCCGAATGCTATCGGCAAGCCGCTGAGCAGGTGTTTGTAATAGATGGCACTAGAGTGCCTATCAGCGTCAGCATTGGGATCGTAATGAAGACGGCTTTCTATGAATCGCCTGATGAAGTCCTGCGGGATGCTGAAATGGCTCTAGCGCGCTGCAAGGAGCAGGGCCGTGGGCTGGTTAAAGTGTTTGATACGAAAATGATAGAACAAGCGCTTGAGTCACTGCAGTTGGAAAATGAATTACGACTGGGAATTCTGAAACAGGAATTTATTCTTCATTACCAACCGATTATTCGGATGGATGACCGGCGGATAGTAGGGTTAGAGACCCTGATCCGTTGGAATCATCCTGAGCATGGAATGCTATATCCGGCCAAGTTTATTCCGAAAGCCGAAGAAACCGGCCTGATCAACCCGATAGGGAGCTGGGTTCTCAGCGAGGGCTGTCGCCAAATTAAAGAATGGCAACGCACTTTACCGGGTTTCGAAGAAGTGACTCTCAATGTCAACATCTCCGGCAGTCAGTTCTGGCAGCCGGAATTTGCTGATCTCGTCAAGGGTATAATTCATGAACACCGTCTCGATCCGGGAAGCCTGAAGTTTGAACTCGCCGAAAGCGTATTGATGAAGGATGCCAAAACATCCATAAAAATATTGAAGGCCCTGAAAAAAATCGGGATCAAGCTGGTCATTGATGATTTCGGCACCAGTTATTCATCTTTTTCATCCCTGCGGCTGTTTCCTTTAGATGATTTGAAAATTAGCCGATCTTTTATTCAGAATTTGGCGGGCGATAAAGAATGTTATGAAATCGTCAAAACGATGGTTGACCTTGCTAAAAAACTGGGGTTGAAAGTGGTTGCCGCGGGTGTGGAAACTGAGAGGCATCTTAACAAGGTAATAAGCCTAAATTTTGACATGGTTCAAGGGTTCCCATTTGCCAAGCCGGCAGACAAAGATTCGGTGGTTAAACTTTTTAATCCGCCATTCAAGGCGGACGAGTCCTCCTGCAGCGGATAAAGTTGTAATTCCCCGCCCCTTGGATGATAAAAATATTCCGGTTGATACCCCGTTGCTTGTCGCAGCGAAGCGGAGATCTCGCTACTCGGGGCGGCGGGGTAGTGTTTATTAGGAGGTTAGGAAACTCAGACCTACCATCCGATAAATCGGCAGGGTGAAGGTCCAATGTCTTCATGGTCCACCCTTCCTTTAAAACCGGCTCTGACGTTTGCAACAGCAATATTACCCCTTGACATTCAACATGGGGTGTCTTAAAAATTATGTTGATCAGCTTCCCAAATTAGCGCTTGGAACCATATTCTGTCCTTACGATCGGAAAAGATTCAGCAGGGTTAGCTTGTATATTGAAAAGCTGACCTTTTTTTTTGGGCCGACCCACGACAGGTATCAAAGGGAAAGGGCCAGATTGGCTGCAAAAGTGGGTGCTAATCAAAATCATCTTGACAGCTGATTTTTGTTAATGTTATTAAAATAAATTTTAACAAATATCGTTAAAAAAATCCAATCCTTGCTCTGGACAGCACCAGGGCTTTATTAACCGGAGGAGGATAAATGCGAAGGTACGAAACGTTTGTAATTATGGATCCTGACTTGTCCCAGGACCAACGGGATCAAGTCACTCAAAGAGTCGAAGAACTGATCAGCCAGATGGACGGGTTTCTGGTGTTCACGGATGGCTGGGGTGAAAGGAAGCTGGCCTACGATATCAAAAAAAGGAAGCGCGGATACTACGTGCGCTTCGATTTCTGCGGCTTGTCACCACTTGTAAATGAAATCGAGCGTTTCTTCCGCATTGACGATCGGGCACTCAAATATATGACCGTTTTGCTGGACAAAGCCGCCGACCTTGAAAAAATCAAGGCCGATAAGGCTGCGGCCGAAAAAGAGGCGGCCGAAAGCAAAGCTGAAATTGAAAAAGCACCCGAAGAGGCGCCCCGGAAGGTGGAGACAGCACCTGTTGTAGATGCAACGCCGGTTGCAGATGCAACGCCGGTTGCAGATGCGGCGCCGGTTGCAGATGCAGCGCCGGTTGCAGATGCGGCGCCGGTTGCAGATGCAGCGCCGGTTGCAGATGCAGCGCCGGTTGAGGATGCAGCGCCGGTTGAGGATGCTGAACCGGCTGAAAAAAAGACGCAAGCAGACGTTGCGCCCACTTCTGATGAGAGTGATTCTGCAGCGGACACGACCCCATTGAAAAATCCAGAGGAGGCATAAATCATGGCCGCACCGTCAAGAAGCCCCAGAGGCAATAGAAGAGACCAAAAGCCCAGAAGGAAAAGAAGAATATACCATCGCCGGAAAGTTTGCCGGTTCTGTGCGGATTCAAGTCTTGTAATTAGTTACAAGGACCCTAAATCATTAAGATATTTTATCACCGAACGCGGCAAAATCATTCCCCGACGATTGTCTGGATGTTGCGCCAAGCATCAGCGCACCCTCACGCGCGCCATCAAGCAGGCCCGAACGATTGCCTTTTTGCCTTTTGTCGGATCCGTCGACCTTCGGTAAACTAGCGCCTTCGACTTTCGGCCGTTCCGGGGATTTCCCGCTAACTTCTTATCCGCACATCAAGAGAAATGGTAAAGGATCTATTCACTGGTGTCTTAATCACAAGCCTGATATTTTTTATTTCGGTATTCATTCCGATTATCGGTTTTGTGGCTGCCCTGTTTATTCCCCTGCCGATTCTCTTTTATCGCTTAAAGTTGGGAAGAATGAACGGGTTGATCATGGCTGTGATCGCAAGCGTGATCATGGTGACTTTGATCGGTGGTATATCCATCGATGTAATATTTTTCGCCGGGCTTTTGCTGATCGGGTTTATGCTGGGTGAGCTGTTCGAGTTAAATCTCTCGATCGAACAAACAACACTTATTGCATCCGGCAGTGTGGTTTTGTCGGGATTGATCAGCCTGATAATTTCTAGCCTGCTGACCGGGGAAGGTGTTTTCGCCATTGTTTCGGGCTATGTTGCGAAAAATCTGGAACTTACCCTGGTATTGTACCAAAGCATGGGAATGTCGCCAGAAAATGTTCAGCTGATTTCCCAGTCACTGGACAAAATCCAGCAAGTTTTAGTGACCATTATTCCCGCACTGGTTTCGGCCTCAACCCTTTTTGTGGCCTGGATCAGCATTCTGCTTGCCAAACCGGTGCTGATAAGCCGGTCGCTTTATTATCCGGATTTTGGACCTTTGAACCTGTGGAAGGCCCCTGAGTATCTGGTATGGGGCGTCATAGGCTGTGGTCTGTCATTGTTTGTTCCACTTACGGCGATTAAGGTCATTGGATTAAACGGCCTGCTCATTTTATTGACTGTATATTTTTTCCAGGGCATCGCCATTGTATCGTTTTATTTCGACAAAAAGCGGCTTCCCCGGTTTGTACGGGTTTTTCTGTACACGCTGATTGCCCTGCAGCAATTGATATTGATAGCCGTCATCGGACTTGGTTTTTTTGATTTGTGGATAAATTTTCGAAGATTGGGCAAACAGGCAGGCTGATGGGTTACGGAAGTAATTGCCCGATGATCCGTTTTGTGGTTCGCTCTAATTAGGGGTTATTGATAAACATAAAATTGAATATTGACGATAGACGATTGGTGGAAGTCGCTACGCTTTACCATTATACTTTTTATTTAAAATCGAAAACATGGTCCTCCCACCGGGCTGTATGCCCTATGGGCCGGAAGCTGGGCCAGGTTAGAGGTGATCGGCTCTGCCATCGATCAAATCTGTTCGTGGTTTCAGGTTTCAGGTGTCAGTAAGTACCAAATCCTGAGACCTGAACACTAATTGGGGTCACAATTGAAGACAAACACCGGTGAAACAAAGTCCATTTCATCTGCGATTGCGCCACGGCGGGTAGAATTCGATTGCTGAAACCTGACACCCGACACCTGAAACCTAAACACAGGCGGAGGTTTTAAGAATGAAAGTGATTTTAAAGGAGACCATCAACTCCCTCGGTATTATCGGCAGCGAGGTTGCCGTAGCCAACGGTTATGCACGCAATTATTTACTGCCCCAGGACAAGGCTGTTTTGGCAACACCGCAAAATAGACGCAAAATGGAGCACGAAAAGGCCAAATTTGAAATTCAGATTGCTAAAGAACGCAAACTGGCTGAAGAAATGGCCCAGAAACTGGAAGGTGTTGTGTGTCAGATATCAGCCAAGGTCAGTGATGAAGACCGCCTTTACGGATCGGTAACCGCCAGGGATGTCATTAATGCGCTGGCCAGCCAGCAGATTGTGGTTGAAAAAAGAATGGTTCTTCTGAATGAACCCATTAAAGAAATCGGCAGTTTCAAAATCCCTATTCGGGTCTATAAAGAAGTGGAGCCGGAAATAACAATTGAAATTGTACCCGAATAGTGGCTGAAATTTCTATCCGTCATTCCCTCCGGGGCGTAGGCCTTACGGGCCGGAGGCCAATAAGGGGCAACGCCCCTAACTTGAGGAACAATGGCCGAACGCCAGGAGATAAAGCCGAATGATCCGGCACCGTATCGTCTTCCGCCTCAAAACATCGAAGCGGAGGAATCCATCATCAGTGCCATCCTCATCGATAACAATACCCTATTGGATGTCATTGAAATCCTGGCGCCGGAAGATTTTTACCGCACCGCCCACCAGAAAATCTATGCCGCCATCACCGACCTGTTTGACACAACAGAACCGATAGATCTTGTCACACTGGCCAACAAACTGAAAGAAAAGGGACAGCTGGAGGAAATCGGAAGCGCCAGCTACCTCGCGCGTCTGGTCGACACCGTTCCTTCGGCAGTCAATGCTCAGCATTATGCTAAAATTGTCCATGACAAAGCATCCTTAAGGCGGTTAATTGAGAAGGCCAATGCCATTGTTAAGCGCTGTTTCGAAGAACGGGGCAATGCCGATAATATCATCGACTTCGCCGAATCATCCGTTTTCGAAATTTCAGAAAAAAAATCCCAGCAAGCTTTCTACCCCATTAGCAAGCTCATTCTCGGAAACATTGAAACCCTGGAAGAAAATCAGGGAAATCGCAGCCTCGTAACCGGAGTCCCGACGGGATTCAGCCATCTGGACAATCTGACCTCGGGGCTTCAAAACTCCGATCTAATCATCCTGGCGGCGCGACCCAGCATGGGCAAAACCGCTTTGGCACTGAACATCGCCCGCAATGCGGCCGTGGATGCCAACATACCGGTGGCCATATTCTCACTGGAAATGTCAAAAGAGCAACTGTCGCTGCGGATGCTTTGCTCGGAAGCGCGCATCGACTCATCACGCTTAAGGGGCGGCTTTTTCAGCATGGAGGATTGGCATCGGCTAACCGACGCCGCCGGCATTCTTTCTGAAACCCCGATCTATATCGACGACTCTCCCAGCCTGACGGCCATGGAAATCCGTGCCAAAGCCCGACGGCTCAAAATGGATAAAAATATCGGCCTAATTGTGATCGATTATCTGCAGCTTATGCAGGGACGTGCAAGTGCCGAACGAAGGGATCTTGAAATTTCCGAGATCTCCAGGTCCCTGAAAGCTCTGGCCAAAGAACTTGAACTCCCGGTTCTGGCCCTTTCACAGCTTAACCGGATGCTGGAACAACGCACCGATAAAAGGCCCCGGCTTTCCGATTTGAGGGAATCAGGGGCCCTGGAACAGGATGCGGATGTTGTGGCCTTTATATACAGAGACGAAGTATACAACAAAGAAGAAGATAACCCCCGCCGGGGGACGGCTGAAATTCTACTGTCCAAACAGCGCAACGGCCCCACCGGTGATGTAAATTTAACTTTTCTGAATTCCTTTACAAGGTTTGAAAATTTGGCATCTGAGGAAATTGTGGCAGGAAGTTAATCGCTGCGAAGCCATGTTATATAAATAGACAATCACATGAAATATAGGAATTTATCAAATTAGCCGGATTGCATAATCTCCAAATTTCAAACAAACCTCTTTGAAGAAACTCTACGGAAATACCAGCGGACTAAAAGCGAATCAGATTAAACGGTTGGAAAATCTATATCGCCGTCGCATCCCGCCAGAATTTTTACTTACCTACGAATTAACCCGCGACCTTTGCAGGATATCGCGGGAATTACGCCGGCAAATCGGTATTCTGGTAAACCGCCGCAGTAAAATTGTCTTCGTAATTATAGGCGACAGCAAAAAAATCGTCATCCCCAACACGGCCGAATACCACGCCGCGCCGGGCCGCTTAAAGGGGCTGCGGTGTATTCATACCCATTTAAACCATGAAGCACTGACACCAGATGATCTCACCGACCTGGCCTTGCTGCGGCTGGACCTGATGGCCGTAATTTTGAGCAATCAGGACGGATTGCCCCAAAAAATTCATCTTGCCCATATTATGCCTAAAAATTCGGGTCAAAAGCCCTATCAAATATTACCGCCTTTGAATCCGGCCGACCTTGACATCGACTGTCTTGCGCTGATACAGGCCCTCGAGGACGAACTTGCGCGGTTCCGCAGGGGGCATCAGGCCGGCTCAGGAATGGAACGGGCGCTGCTGGTCAGCGTGTCATCCGAATCCAGGGAGCGGGCCGAAGAATCAATGGCCGAACTCCGGGAACTATCCCTATCCGGCGGTATCGATGTGGTCGGATCCGTCATGCAGCAAAGAAGCAAAACGGATTCAAGATTGCTAATCGGGCCCGGAAAACTCCAGGACCTGGCCATACAGGCTTTACAGGAAGCCGCGACCATGATCATTTTCGATCAAGAGCTGAACCCGTCCCAGATAAGGTCAATTACCGATCAAATAGACTTTAAGATCATCGATCGCACCCAGTTGATTCTGGATATTTTTGCTCAACGGGCCCGCACCCGGGAAGGCAAACTGCAGGTGGAGTTGGCTCAGCTGAAGTATTTGCTGCCGCGGCTGGTGGTCAAAAACACCGCTATGTCGCGGTTAACCGGTGGTATCGGCGGACGCGGACCCGGTGAAACCAAGCTGGAAATTAATCGGCGCAGGGCCCGGGAGCGTATTGCACGGCTGGAGAAGGCATTATTGGCGGTCAGGCAGCAAAGAAGCCAGCAAAAGGCGCAGCGACGCAAAAAAGCGCTGCCAGTTATATCCATCATCGGATATACCAACGCGGGTAAATCCACCCTGCTCAACACCCTTACGAAAAGTAACGTGGTGGCCGAAAGCAGACTTTTCGCCACCCTGGACCCCTCGAGTCGGCGGTTACGATTCCCCAGAGATTTTGAAGTCATTATTACCGACACCGTTGGTTTTATCAGGGATTTGCCCAAAGACCTCATGGCGGCCTTTCGAGCGACCCTGGAGGAACTCGAAAGCGCTGATCTTTTGCTGCACATCATCGACATCAGTAATCCACGGTTTGAAGAACAAATCAAATCCGTAGAAAAAATTCTGACTGACCTAAACCTGCAAAACACGGCCACCATGCGAGTGTTAAACAAATTCGATCGGGTTGATTCGCAAACCAGCATACGATTGGGGCGACAGTTGAAAGGTACGGCGGTATCGGCCAAATCCAAATCGACCCTGGTACCCCTGATAGAAAAAATGGAAACGCTTTTGGAAGGTCGAATGTCGAAGGACGAATGAAGATTTATGGAATTTTGTTTTTTTATTTTGTGATTTTTTTATATATTCCCTGGATAAATGCCGGAGCAAGGCGACATCCATAATTCGTCATTTGACATTCGACATCCGTCATTTCTAACAAAGGTTCCCTATGGATTTTGAACCCCAAAAACAACTGGCGGTGACCGCCGCCGAAAAAGGTGCCCGCATACTGCAATCGCGATTTGGCAACATATCGCGGATCCGAAAAAAAGCGGCTGAAGAAATCGTAACGGAGGCCGACACCGAATCCGAAAAAGCAATCATCGCTGTTATCCGCAACAACTTTCCCGAGCATGGGATTTTGAGTGAAGAATGCGGATTGACAAAGGGGTCGTCCGAATACCGGTGGATTATTGATCCGCTGGACGGTACGGTGAATTTTGCCCATCAAGTCCCGATTTTCTGCATATCAATCGCCCTATCCTTTAAGGGTGTCGTCGTTCTGGGAGTTGTTTTAAATCCTTTGACAGGAGAACTCTTTTCAGCGGTCAGCGGAGAGGGTGCGCAACTCAATGGCCTGCCGATTCAAATCTCCTCGATTGCCAGTGTCTCAGAAAGCCTGCTGGTCACCGGCTTTCCCTATAATGTCAAGGTGATTTTTGATCCGGTGATCACCAGATACGGCAACTGCCTCAAAGCCGCGCAGGGTATCCGAAGATTGGGCTCCGCCGCCCTCGATCTTTGCTATGTGGCCTGTGGCCGCTTCGAAGGATTCTGGGAACAAAATTTAAAACCCTGGGATACAGCTGCCGGTGCCCTGATTGCAGCAGAGGCCGGCGGAAGGGTAACAACTTTTTCCCATCAATCCTACACCGTCGACCAAATAGAAATTCTGGCTACCAACGGGCATATACATCAAGAGATGGTTGGGCTGTTGGAAATTAAGGGAATGTCGAATGACGAATGACTAATGGTGGTCCGCCTCCGGCGGATCGCTCCACCATTAAACAATTAGAATAGATCTTTGGACTCGGTTGTTCGACCTTGCTGCTATCAAAGGGAGGCTCTCGGGGGGAGACCCTGAGCGGATAGAATTCAATTATTCTTCATTCGTCAATCGACAATCCTAAAATTTACCGGATTCCAGCTTTGTGCGGAAAAAGGCGACCTGTTTGTGAATGGAGCTGTTTTGCTTTATACCGCGCTCAATGCAGTTTATGGAATGCAGCGCGGTAGCATGATAGCGGTTGAATGATTTCCCGATACTCTGCAAGGGCGCATCCGTATAATGACGTGACAGGTACATCGCGATTTGCCTGGGCCGCACGAAATTTTGTTTGCGCGATCGTGACATAACATCCGCTAGGGAGACATTATAGTATTTGCAAACAAGTTTTTTAATAACATCGATGGTGACGCGTTTGCGCTGGCTAACAATATTTTTTACGACGCTTGCAGCCAGGCTGAGATCAATCGGAATTCCCAGCAGAGACGACTTGGCGGCAACTCCGTTCATTCCGCTTTCAAGTTGTCGAACATCGTCGGTCAATTCTCCGGCAAGATACTGAATCACATCTCCAGGCATCTGACAGCCGCAGATATCCAGCTTTTTTTGCAGGATCCGCACTCGGGTCCGGAAGTTTGGCGGGTCAATAGATGAAATAAGCCCGTAGGATAAACGCGATCTTAATTCGTCACTGAGCTTGGGGATATCAGCCGGCAGATAGCAGCTGGAAAAAAGGATACGTTTGCCGGATTCGAAAAGCGTGTCGAGGGCCAGTGCAAGTTCTATCTGGGTCCGCTCTTTCCCGCTAAGGTAATGAACATCTTCCAGAAGTAAAACATCACACTGGTTGCGGTATTTGCTTTTGAACTTGTTGATGTCGTCATGCCGGTAGGCCTGCACCATTTCGTTGCTGAAATTCTCAGCTGTAGTATAATAGACCCGCTCCTTGGGATAAATTGACAGGACATGATTGCCAATGGCCTGGGAAAGATGGCTTTTTCCCATACCGGTCTTGGAAAGTAAAAACAAAGCATTCTGCTGGGTCTCCTTGCGAGAAGCCAGTGCCAAAGATGCTGAATAGGCAAAATCATTGTTGTCGCCGACAACAAACCGGTCAAAGGTAAAATCTCCCCTTAAAAAGTGCCCGCTGCTGGGACGCGCGTTTTCGGTCGGCAACTGCCTCTGAGAATTGCCACCATTGGTATTATTCGTCCTGCCGGCCTTGCTGGATATTTCAAACTTAAGCTCGCAATCCCGACCCGTGGAATGCTGGATGGCGTTTTTAATCATCTCTCCGTAAAGGCCTTGCACCCGTTTCTTAGAAAAGAAATTTGGGCAATAGACAACCCAGTTGCTTTTGTCGGCCTGGCTAACATTCAACGGTTCGAGCCACATTTTAAAACTGTGGCCTGGAATGCGCTGTTTGATCGCAGATTTTACCTTTTTCCAGACTGCTTCCATAGAATCTAACGTTCTAAATCGTTTAAATAACTAAAAGATAAAATTAAAGTGTAATGAGGTTTCAAACTGGTTTTAACTGCTGATGTTTAACGGCAGGAAAGGTTTACGTTTGATTATGCACTCACCTGAAGAAAGCCTGTGCCTGTTTATGGCATCAACCGATAAGTGTCAAACCCGGAAAACAGGATTCTGGAGTAAGCTATAATGTGGTTTTGAACAGTTTATATCTCACTGTTTTTATTAAATATAATTGATGTTTTTGCGACAAACATCCTTAATCATGAACTTTTTATATAAAGAATTTTTTTTAAACATTTTAAGCATATCCACCAATTGACACTAGTTATTGACATTCGGTACATCTTACAAAATCTCCTATTATCTTCTATTATCTTTAATTTTTAAAAAAAATGGCTCATAATTTTTTAGCTTAACAAACTGCAATCGCAACAGGTGGTTAGCGGAATTTTATTTGATATATTTTTTTGAAACATGTAAGAAGGAAGAATTTTTAACGAGAAATGTGAAATATGTTTTCTGAAAAAATTATTATACAGGGGGCTCGGCAACATAACCTGAAAAATATTGATGTCGAACTGCCGCGCAATAAACTTTTGGTTATCACCGGTTTATCCGGGTCCGGGAAATCGACCCTTGCCTTTGACACCCTTTATGCCGAGGGCCAACGCAGGTATGTCGAATCCCTTTCAACATACGCCCGGCAGTTTTTAGAGCGCATGGACAAACCCGATGTCGATCTCATCGAAGGTCTCTCACCGGCCATTGCGATTGAACAAAAAGCGGCCAGCCACAACCCGCGATCGACGGTCGGTACGGTTACGGAAATTTATGACTACCTGCGTCTGCTTTTTGCGAGGGTGGGCACCCCCCACTGTCATAACTGCGGACGCCCCATCTCCTCCCAGACAATTGACCAGATAGTGGATCGCGTCATGTCACTGACCGAGGGTTCCCGGGCAATTATTCTGGCTCCCCTGGTCACCGGCCAGAAAGGTGGCCACCAAAAGCTTTTCAAACGATTGAAAAAAGAAGGGTTTGCCCGTGTCCGTATCGACGGCAAGATTTTGGACATCGAAGAGATTTCCGAGTTGGGTAAAACCAAAAAACACGACATTGATGTCGTCGTAGACCGTCTGATCGTCAAAGGCGGTATTCGCAAACGCCTGGCCGACTCTCTGGAACTGGCGTTGGCTCAATCGGGGGGGCTGGTAGCGGTGGACATACCGGGTAAGGAGACCATCCTATTCAGTGAAAAATCTGCCTGCCTAACCTGCGGAATCAGTTATCCCGAGTTCACCCCGGCCAGTTTTTCCTTTAACTCCCCCCAGGGCGCATGTCCGGCCTGCGACGGTTTGGGCTGGACCACCGAGTTGGATTCCGATCTGATCATCCCCAACCCAGAGCTCTCCCTGCGGGAGGGAGCAGTCAGCGTCTGGGCCAAACGGAACAGCATGCATTTTATCGAATTCCTGGATGCATTGACCAAAACCTATGGCACCGATATTTATACGCCATTTAAGGAATTACCGGAAGCGTTTCAACACACGATCCTCTATGGTTCTGGCCAAGACCCGATCAACTTTTATTTTGAGCGCAGCAACCGCCGTTATACCTATCAGAAACCTTTTGAAGGTGTCATTCCCAATTTAAAGCGCCGCTATCGGGAAACGGATTCCAATTATATCCGGGAAGAAATTAAACAATATATGAATTTTAAAACCTGCTCGGAATGCAGCGGCACAAAATTGAACCTATCCAGTCGGTCGGTAAGGATCGGCAACTTAAATATTCATGAAATAACCACCCTAGCGATAGCCAAATCCCGCAATTTTTTTCTGGACCTGCGCCTGAACGGTAAAAAAGAAATTATTGCACGCCGAATTTTGAAAGAAATCGTTGAGAGACTGGGCTTTTTGCAGAGTGTCGGTCTCTCATACCTGACCCTTGACCGATCGGCTCAATCGCTGTCCGGCGGAGAGAGTCAACGAATTCGTCTGGCAACTCAAATCGGATCGAAATTAACCGGTGTTCTTTACGTTCTCGACGAGCCCAGCATCGGTCTGCACCAAAAGGATAATCAACAGCTGCTGGCAACACTCTTAAAAATGCGCGACCTGGGCAACACGGTTCTGGTGGTTGAACATGATGAAGAAACCATCCGTGCCGCTGATTATGTCGTGGACATGGGTCCGGCTGCGGGTGTCAATGGCGGTGAGGTCGTTTTCGCCGGCCCTCCCGACCAACTGCTGACGCATAAAACCTCTCTGACCGGTCAATACCTGTCCGGGCGCAAAACGATCCAAGTCCCCACCACCCGGCGTCATAACAACGAACAGCAACTGGTGCTGAAAGGCGCCGCCCAAAATAATCTGAAAGATATTGACGCAGCCTTTCCTCTGGGATGCTTTACCTGTGTAACGGGTGTGTCCGGTTCCGGTAAATCCACCTTGGTCCTGGAAACCCTATACCCGGCCCTGGTTCAACGACTTCGCCATGCCAGAATCACAGCAGGCAGCCACCGCGATTTGCGAGGACTGGAGCATATCGACAAAGTCGTCAATATCGACCAATCACCCATCGGGAGAACACCACGGTCCAATCCGGGAACCTACACCGGTTTATTTTCATATATCAGAGAGCTTTTTTCGAGAACACCAGAAGCCCGCATGCGGGGTTACAAACCGGGCCGTTTCAGTTTTAATGTCAAAGGGGGCCGATGCGAAGCTTGCCAGGGAGACGGCATTATTAAAATTGAAATGCACTTTTTGCCCGATGTGTACGTCGCCTGTGATGTGTGTCACGGAGAGCGGTATAATCGTGAAACACTGGAAATTCGATACAAGGGCAAAAACATAAAAGAAGTTCTTGAAATGACCGTTAACCAATCGTTTAGTTTTTTTGCGCGGATAACAAAGATTAAATCTAAATTAGAAACCCTGAGGGAAGTGGGGCTGGGATATATTCAGATTGGTCAGGCGGCCACCACACTGTCCGGCGGCGAAGCCCAGCGCGTAAAACTTTCAAGAGAGCTCAGCAAAAAAGGCACCGGCAAGACCGTTTACATCCTTGATGAACCAACCACCGGACTGCATGCCGATGACATTGGTAAGCTACTGGGTGTACTCAATCAGCTGGTGAAAGCCGGCAATACCGTTATTGTCATCGAGCACAACTTGGATGTGATTAAAATGGCAGATCATATAATCGATTTGGGGCCGGAAGGCGGCGATGAAGGAGGCTATATTATCGGATGCGGAACGCCAGAAGAAATCACAAAAATCAGCAACTCCTATACCGGTCAATTTCTGGCAAAAATACTGGGGTCGTGAAGGGGTTTCAGGTGTCCGGTTTCAGGTTTCAGAAAAAACCCGGAGACAAAAGAGAAACATTTGAACTGTGAAGCCTTCCTGAACTAAGAATTACCTGTTCGGGCGGGTCCTCCAGGAAAAGGAAATGCTTTCAGAATTCGATCATTTCAAAATTTTGGAACAAAAGGGTTTTAGGCAGGGCCATCATAACCGAAACCGCAATGATGGCGTTACGACCGCATTGAAGCCCAGCAGAACAACTGCATCTTTAACATTACTGACTTTGATCCGCAAACCAAAAAAAGGCAGCGTTCGCCCGGCGAACACTGCCCTTTAAATGAGCTGACGCATCTTCTGTTTTTATTGTGCAAACAGGGCTGCAATCGAGGCTGCCTGGGGATGCGCAAAGATAAGGATCAAAGCAACAACGAGGGCATAAATACACAGCGACTCGATCAGGGCAAGGCCGATCAACATGGTAACGGTGACCTTACCTGACGATTCGGGGTTTCTGGCGATACCTTCAACAGCCGCGCGCAGTCCGATACCCTGGGCAATGCCACAGCCAAATGCTGCAATCGCAATTCCGAAACCGGCCGCCGTCACACAGGCGATAAAAAACTCTAATGCTTTTGTTTCCATACTCTAGTCTACCTCCTTTAGTTGATATGTTATTGGGCTTCTTCCAGTCACCCATTGAAAGCAATGAAAAATGAATAATGATAATTGAAAATATTCAATCTAGTGCGCCTCTTCCATGGCTCCGGCAAAATACATGACCGACAGCAAAAAGAAGACAAAGGCCTGGACAAAGGCCACAAATATACCCATCGCCATAATGGGCAATGGTGCAAAAAATGCGCCGG
>Ga0265306_10000521_pt1 | contig 18402 bp, 17 predicted proteins | sample Helome_3_FD_192493 | JGI IMG/M metagenome (GOLD analysis project Ga0265306, IMG submission 192493) | Marine sediment microbial communities from subtidal zone of North Sea - Hel_20160420 (Illumina Assembly) | ecosystem: Environmental > Aquatic > Marine > Subtidal zone > Sediment ... | reverse complement strand
AAGGTGCCGGTCGGATAGGGAGTTTTCATTAACCGACAAGCGATTTTCACGCATCAACACTTTTATGGCCAACACACTCTATGATGAAAACTACGGCGGCAAATACGGTAACTGTCACATTGCGTTGGGATCTTCCTATTCGAATACGTATTCCGGCAAGCCCATAGAACTGACAGAGCAGATGAAGCGCAAACTGGGATTTAACGATTCGGCCTTACACTGGGATTTTGTCAACACAGAACGGAAACAAGTGGTCGCCCTTTTAAAATCCGGTAAAAAAGTCACGATATATGAAAATGGAAAATTTACGCCCGCATAATATGAAACGGGCCTGTCCGGGGAGCCGCTTCAGAAATGAATAAAAAAGCCGCTGATCTCAGAGAATCAAGCGGCTGATATTTTTTACTGCAGGGGCTCCTGACCGAGAAAATTCCTCAGGCACTCATGGCGGTTTTGAGCGGGATCGTTGCCAGCTTTTTGACCGACTCCACCAGATCCAGAAGCGGAAACGGTTTGACCAGGATCGCATCAAAACCTGAGTCCTGAATCTGCCAGGGCGTACCTGAAATACCGATAATCGGTATGGCATTATTGCAGGAAGCGCGAATATGCGCAACCACTCCTTTGCCATCGATGCCTGGCATGCGCAGATCGGTAATCACCATATCGTAGTTGCCATCATCAAATTTTTGAATACCTTCAATCCCGTCGAGCGCTGTTTCAACGTCATGGCCAAAACGTGTTAATACCTCTCGGATCACATGCAAAATACCTTTTTCATCATCAATCACCAAAATCGTGCACATGATACCTTCCTTAAAAATAATTAGGTGGTTAAAATTTAGCTGAAACTCTAAATACTATAGTCCAAAATAAGGCACATAGTCAACAATATATTGTGTCGCCTTTCCTGCGAACCACAACATGTAGGTATTATAGGCCGTTTCAACAGCCCTTCGACTGCTGGCCCGAGTTATTTCATATTTGGCCAAATTGGCGCTGATGTCAAATGGGATTATACCTGTTTTTCAAATTAGGCCGAACAGAGTTATCAACAATGTGCATCTATCTGAAATATTTTAAATTTAGACCATATGGGAAATTATATCCATTTATTTTAACGGTTTATCAAAGCCGAAAATTTTCTTAAAAATTATAGATAGATTCATGGTTATCAACACGTTATCAACAATTTTATTCGCTAAACAAAATGTTCAAAATCTTCAGTTTTTTGGAATTTTCTAACAGAATGAAAATGGTGGGTATAGCGATCAAATAATCAAGGGCTGCAGCAAAGCTGCAGCGTTAGATTATTTTTTTTCGCTTCGGGAAAAGAGGTCTCGATATAACGGACAGATATCCTTGAAAAATAAAGGCCGAACAATTGGATTCAATGTTTGCATTTTTGCTATCAGACCGCTAAATTTTAAATTTACCGAAATCTTCCGGTGAGAGGCTTTCCAGATAATCAGCCCATTTTTTGCCTTCTTCGCTGGTATCCAAAACTTCAGCTTCACCGTCTCCGATTTTGGACTTTTGCATGACCTCATCCGCCACGTAAATCGGCGCATCAAATCGCAGCGCCAATGCAATCGCATCGCTCGGTCGCGCATCCATTTTAAACTTACCATCTTTGGAAATGAAATAAATTTTAGCGAAAAACGTATTATCCTTTAAGTCACAAACCTCGATTTTTGTGATTGAAATGGACAAAAGATCGGTAAAATTTTTGAATAGATCGTGGGTCATCGGACGTTCATATTTTATCTTTTGGAGGGCCGACGCTATTGAGGTCGCTTCAAGCAAACCGATCCATATCGGAATCGCCTGATCCGTTTCTTCTGATTTCAATATGATAATCGGCGTGTTCGAGGCTGGATCCATAGTCAAACCCGCAATGCTCACCTTATGCAGCATAATTTTCAACTCCTTTCAACCCCCGCAATGAGGGTTCGAGGTTTATCGCTCTGCCAGACAACGAGTGGGAATAGCCTTTATCGATATGGACGCCAACCAGTTTGCCGATCAAATTTTGGTTGTCAGCCGTAGACTCATCTACATAAAAATTGACGATTTTATTGGTGGACGTGCGACCGGTCCACTGCAGCGCTTGGTTGCTGCCAGCCGGGTTACCGGCCGCCTGTTTTTTGCTTAATCCATCGGTCAAAACCCACTGAGTAGATCCGGCCAATTGCTGATTTTTACTTCGGGTCAATTTATCCTGAAAGGCCAAAACAGCTTGCAGTCGGTTACTGATGATCGCTTCTGATATCTTCTCAGGCAGTTTAACAGCAGGCGCAGGTGGTCGATCAGAATATTGAAAGGCAAATAGCCCGTCAAATTGGACCGTTTTGACCAGTTGCAACGTTTGTTCAAAATCGGTCTCACCTTCCCCGGGAAAGCCGACGATAATATCCGATGTGATGGCTATCTGTGGACAAGTATCCCGTAGTTCGGCTACTTTGTCAAGGTACTGCTCCCGGGTATAATTGCGGTTCATGCGCTTTAAAACCCTGTTGGAGCCGGATTGAACCGGCAAATGAATATGGGAACACAGTTTGGCAATATTCCGAAAGGCCAGGATCAGATCGGGTCCCAGATCCTTTGGATGGGACGTGGTAAACCGAATACGTGAAAGCCCCTCGATCTCGTTTATCATCGCTAAGAGCTCAGGAAAAGAGCACAGGTCCTGGTTTTTTCCATAGCTGTTGACATTTTGTCCCAACAGGGTGACTTCTTTCACACCATTGTCTACCAGCGCCTTGATTTCGCTAATGATACTTTCGGGTTTGCGGCTCGTTTCTCTGCCGCGCACGAAGGGAACGACACAATAGGCGCAATAGTTGTCGCATCCCCGCATAATCGTGACGAATTTGGATACATGCGATTGATCCTGCGATCCAACAAGCGATTCAGGGATATCCGGGGTTACAACCATGTCAACATCAACGATGCGGCAACGCCGGGCTTCGATTTGTTGGATCAGGTGCGGGAGCCTGTCAATCGCCTGGGTCCCAAAAACAAGGTCTACAGCGGGCATGCGCTCCATAATCCTTTGGCCTTCCTGCTGGGCCACACAACCGGCGACGCCGATAATCAGTCGTTTTTTATGACGCTTCATCTTCGCCAGCCGCCCCAAAAGGCTGAACGCTTTCTGCTCGGCTTTGGCCCTGACGGTACAGGTATTGACAATAATCAAATCCGCTCCGTCCATCGATGCGGTCTGTTCATATCCGACGGCTGCCAGCTGCATGGCAATTTGCTCTGAATCGTATACATTCATCTGGCAGCCAATGGTATGAAGATAAAGGCGTTTTGGATTCATCTGAAAACAGCATCCTCATTTTGATTGACGCTGATTAGCCACATTCTGAAGGCATTGCTTTTAGCGGCCGAATCAAGATCTGTTCCGAAAGATCCTGCAAAATTTTTTGGAACTGTTGCTGGCAACCCGGCGCAATATAAAACAAAATGATACCTTTTTGTGGATCGATTGTTCGCAACGTAGCAATACCGTCATACGCTTCAAAGATAAACTTTATAAAAGCGATTTCGCTGCGATCGACCCGGTAATGCTGTATTATCGATTTCAAAAGCTTTCTGTTGTCACAAAAGTATTTAGCCCGAAACCTACTTGTACCGCTTTCCATATTAATATTCCGATATACGGAATTGGGGTATAAGTGGTTGTAGAAAAAAACGTCAGAATAACGGAACGTTTTTTTACAACCACTGCATGCCTGCCGGCTGATAGGTAACGACCAACACGGCTAACCAGCGCAAAATGAAGGTTTTAAGGAACGTGCTAGAAATAATAACCACATCCCCTTTATTTGCAATAAAAATCAACTGAAGGGGGATTCTCAATTATGGGTTGTTCAACCGTCGCTTATAGGGTATAGGGCCGTCCATGAAGAAAAAATGGGACCTATTGCATCCGGACGCCGATCAGGTAAAACAAATGAGTTCCCGTCTGCATTGCCATCCGGTCACCGCAGCTGTTCTGATCAACCGCAACCTGACATCCGCCGCAGAAGCTTCAAGTTTTCTGACAATCTCACTCAATCAGATGCGCCCGCCTTTTGCCCTCAAAGACATGGATGCCGCCGTGAATCGGATCTGCCGGGCCATTAGAGATAAGGAAAAAATCCTGATCTTCGGTGATTACGACATAGACGGAATTAGCGCCACAGCCGTACTGTTAGAATTTTTGCAGGGTGTTAGCGCCAATGTATCCACCTATATCCCCCATCGTATTAAAGAAGGTTACAGCCTGCAACCCCGCCATATCGAAAAATACGCTCTTCCCAAACAGGTCCAGTTGATTATCACCGCTGATTGCGGTTCCGGCAGCACCGATGCCCTTGCCGCTGCCGCCAAATCGGGAATCGATGTTGTCGTAACCGATCATCACCAAATTTCTGAAAAAATTCCGCCGGCCGTCGCTGTGCTAAACCCCAAACGTTCCGATTGCTCTGCCGGCATGGACGCACTGGCGGGTGTGGGCGTCGCTTTTGCCCTTGTTATCGCTTTAAGAAAACACTTACGCGAGCAGAACTTTTGGAAAGATCGCCCCCAACCCAATCTCAAGAATTTTTGCGACCTGGTTGCCTTAGGCACCATCGGCGATATGGTCCCCCTGATTACCGAAAATCGTATCTTCACAAAAACAGGACTGGACCTGATCAATTCAGCAATACGACCGGGGATTAAAGCGCTGCGAGCGGTCGCCGGTATTTCACAGCAGCCGATAACTACAGAAGATGTTGCCTTCAGACTTGTTCCGCGCTTGAACGCCGCCGGACGAATGGACCATGCTTGCCTGGCGCTGCAACTACTGACAACCGAAGACACCACCACAGCAAGGCAACTGGCGCAAACCCTCAACAAATTCAACCTCCGGCGGCAGGAACTGGAACAATCAATCCTGAACGCGATTTTAACCGATTTGGCGCATCATCCGGAACCATTAAAAACGCATTCTTTGGTAAGCTGGAATTCGGGATGGCACCTGGGCGTTTTGGGAATCGTGGCCTCCCGTATCGTCGATATATATTACCGGCCGGTTGTGCTGGTTGCCGTTAAAGAAAAACTTGGCAAAGGATCCGCCCGCAGTATTCCCGGCCTGGATCTATATGAAGCTTTACGGACCTGCCGGCACTTACTGGAAGATTTCGGTGGCCATTCAATGGCAGCCGGTTTGACCATCAAGGCTGAGAATTTAATTGAATTTCAACAGGCCTTTGAAAAAGCGGTTAACCGAATGTCTCAGCCCGATGCCCAAACTCCGAAACTGACCATCGACACCGAGATTGATTTTGATGACATATCGGCAAAACTGATTGATGAAATCGAAAATATCAGCCCTTTTGGCATCCAAAACCCGGAACCCCTGTTCATGGCGAGTAACATAAAAGTATTGTCATCAAAAATAGTTGGGAAAAACCATCGCAAAATGGTGCTGGCCCAGGGTACCGGACAGTCGCATAAATCCATTAATGCCATTTGTTTCAATGCCGCAGAGAACCTGCTGACTGAAACGGCATTTGCCCGCCTTGCATTCCGGCTACGCTGGAATCGCTGGAACGCGAGTAAGACTATCCAGTTGATTATTGAGGATGCCGCCTAGAAATTTTAGGAAACAGAGTACAGAGAAAAGCGGCTGGGTGGCGGATATCCACATAATATTTTCCTTGCAAACGGCTGCGTTACCTATTATATTTTCGCTGAATTGAACTTTACAGTGACTCTAAATATAAGGTGGTAGTATGGCAAAAGTATTTCGGCCCAGTACGCGTGAAGCCAATATCCTTTCCAAAATCGAATCTCAAAAAGAGCGTACCCGCAGGCTTGCCATTAATTCGATCAAAGATTGTATCGATCCCCTGTCCAATGCGATTGCAATGAAACTCGTTGATGCCAGTCTGGTGGAAACCACCAACAAAAACGCCTTGGAAGATCAAATCAAGCTTTGTTTGGAAAAATTAGGTCGTGCGGATGACTTTGAGATCGACTATCAGGTATCCCCTATTCGAAACCTGGTTCCCCAGCCCCATGTGGTCAGCTTGTTCCTGACGGCTTTTATCATCGAAAAGCTCCTTAACCATAAAGACATTGTGGATATTTATGGTTCCGACGAAGACATTTATTTAAATATTCATCAGCAAATCAAAAAATTTCTGCCCGCATAATGCGCCCTCGTTTTAATCCCCGACTCATAAATGGGCCATTTGATGATCCCGGCCTCTTCATTCCTTTTCTTTTTGAAAATCAAGCCATTCTATTCGACCTCGGCGACAATCAGGCCCTGACATCCCGGGACATTCTCAAAATCAGCCATGTGTTTGTCTCCCACACGCACATGGATCATTTTATCGGTTTTGACCGTATCCTGCGCCTGGCATTAGGCCGTGAAAAAAATCTGCACCTGTTTGGACCCCGCAATTTTTTGAAAAACGTTGAAGGCAAATTGGCCGCCTATTCATGGAATCTGGTCGAAAATTATCAATATCGCCTGAGGCTGCATCTGACGGAAATCCATCGTGATTACCTGCTGACCAGAGCGTACCGCTGCCAGAATGAATTCATGCCGGCCGACAAGGCCGAAAAGCATCCGTTCAAAGACATATTACTCGACACACCTGCTTTTAGGATCTCCGCTGCCGTCTTAGATCACGGCATCCCCTGTCTGGGGCTGGCCATCAAAGAGCATTTTCATGTCAATATCAACAAAGATGCGCTCAACGCGCTGGAGCTGCAAACCGGCCCATGGCTGAATGATTTCAAACAGGCCCTGTATTCAGGTACGCATCCGGCATCGGAATTTGAAGTTAAATTGAGCTCCGGCCAGATACGGCCTTTTCCGCTGGGCGAACTGGCCAACCAGATTGCCATGGTCACCCCGGGACAGAAGATCAGTTACATTGCCGATGTGGCTTACAGTCCCGCAAATGCGGAAAAAATTATTTCCCTGGCGAAGGATTCAGATCACATTTTCATCGAGGCTGCCTTTCTGGATGCTCAGCGAAATCTTGCCGCTGAAAAACATCACCTCACCGCCCGGCAGGCCGGTGAGATAGCGGCCAGATGCGGCGCCCGGCAGTTTACCATTTTCCATTTCTCCCCCCGTTACCTTGGCCAAGAAGATCTTCTCTACCAGGAGGCCGCCGAGGCATATGCGCTTACGCGTTAATGCCAATTAATATCTGAATCTTGCATGAAAATTAATGAGAATATGAAAGCCTCCGACTTGTCCGCCTCTGGAGGACTCGTGCAAAATTCAGATAATGGCGGAAAAATAAAACCATGATAATAAAAAGGAGTAAATATGAAACTATTGATAATTGGTGGCAAAGGTACCATTGGCAAAAAAGTGAGTGCACATTTCTCAAAGAAACATGAAATTGTTATCGCCGGGCGAAATTCTGGCGATGTCACAGTCGATATTGCGGATTCTAAGTCCATTAAAGCTATGTTTGATTCCATCGGAAAAATTGATGCAATTCTATGTATCGCCGGAGAAGCCAAATGGGCACCGTTTGATTCCTTGGCAGAAGACGATTTCTACATAGGACTAAAAAGTAAGTTAATGGGACAAGTCAATCTTGTCAGAATTGGAAAGGATTACCTGAATACTGGAGGATCTTGTACCCTGACGACCGGGATCCTGGCAGATTATCCCGTGGCAATGACGACAAGTGCTGCCATGGTAAATGGAGGAATTCACAGTTTTGTCAAGGCAGCAGCCTTGGAGTTAAAAAATGAACTTAGAATCAATGCGGTTTCATCGGGACTGGTTGAAGATGCCGTCGAAAAATATGAGGCCTATTTCCCTGGCCATAATCCAATTCCGATGAGAAAAGTGATAAATGGTTATGTTAGAAGTGTTGAAGGGAAAGGAACCGGTGAGATAATTAGAATGTATGACAATTATTAAATCGGAACAACCTTATAATCTGATAAAAAAAGCGAATTCCCGATGAAAGTGTTAGAAGCCATTTCAAAACCTCTTTAAAGCTAATTTTGCGGACTTTTGTTAAAAAGCGCTTAGCGCAGTGGAGCGTAAAATCTTGAACTGTTTGAGGGCCTTAGCCCGAGTTTTCTCCGCCTCAGGCGGATTAGCGCAACAAGCTTAGACGCTTTTGGCAGCGTCATCCCGCTCTGCGGGGACAAAAGCCGCAAATCGGCTGAAACGGGGTTTTAAAATGGCTTCTAGTCATTTTAGATCATTTGTCTTTGGGCCGGCATTTTTTAGATATTCTTCCCACTCCATCGGCAGAAGTTGTTTCTTGGCGTTGTTGCAGCTTTTGCAGCAGGGAACCACATTTCCGCGGGTGCTTTTGCCGCCGCGTGCAATCGGCACGATATGATCCATGGTCAGTTCTCCGGGCGGCGTTGACGCGCCACAGTAATGGCATCGGCCCCTGGCCACCCGGCGTTTCCACCACTGGGATTCCCTCAGCTCCCGGGCTTTACGGCGTTCGCGTTTGAGATCCGATTCTTCCAGATCATAGGCGAAGGGCTTTAGAGATTTTCTTCTTTTCATAATAATTTACGCTTACCGATTTTGCTGAAAAAAAGCACCTTAAATCTGATCAACAAATTCTAAACACGATACCGGGGATGGGCGGAGATAAACTTTGCCCCTATATTTTACCTGGCTAAATAAAAGAAACGCAGGGGCGGGGTTTACTCCCGCCCGGATAATTCGGGGTTGAATTAATCTGGTTTATCTAATGTATTCGCCAGCCAGTTGCGGATTTCTTTTTTTAGAATTTCATAATAGGCATCCGAGCCACCGAGGCCCCGGCGGCCGAAAAAATAGTTTATTTCAAGCATCAGGGGTTTGATATGTTCCTTGGCCGGCGCAAATATGACATCGAAACCGGCCAGGTTAATGCCCGTTTTGGCGCAAAGATTTTTTACAAATACCTTTGCGACCGCTTGCCGCTCAGGCGCCAATGCCGCATCAATACGTGCCCCCCGGGATACATTGGATATAAAAGAGTCCGCACTTTCCTGAATCCGCCAGTATGAAATCAGGGTTTGGCCGATGATGACCACCCGCAGGGTCTTGCCTTGCGTGGGCACGTATTCCTGCAGTAAAAAGCCGGCTTGGCCTGAGCGCTCAAAATCAGCGGCTTTTTGCAGGGCTTCTTTAAGATTTTCCCGCGAATTTATCAGATAAACGGTTTCGCCCTCACCCCCCCAGTCAAATTTAAGAACGACCGGCAGCTCAAAGGCAATATCTTTTGGACTATCACCGTACCGCTGTCTGAAATCCTCCAGCGAATGATATGTTTCGGCGTGCGGGTGAGCGGTTCCGTTTTTTTGAAACAGCTGTATCTGACCGATTTTTCCGGGATACTCAAAACGGGTATCATAATTGGGAAAGACATGCCTGCAGTTATCGATGGCCATTTCATACAGGGATTGGCGGCACCCCTGGGGCAATATAACCGCCTCTGTTGCTTTTATGGCCGCCAGGTCGCCTGCGCCGGGTTCGCGCCCGGCACAGATGATGTTTTTGTCGGCTTCGAATAACGGATGAAAAGATACGATCATAAATCGTTAGCCCATGGCTGAATACTAAATTTAATACGCATAGTCCCGGATTTCAATCAACCACTTTAGCGAAAAAATAACAAGATTTAGAATAAAGTCAACAAGTTCAATAAATGGAATCAAAATGGGTTATTATTTCGTAATAGATCTGTAAAACTGGTCGTCCAAAAAGTGTTCTATTTTATATCGCTTTGGTTCAAGACGCCTTTGAATCATTATGTTAATCAGCATCTCTTTCTCAGCGTCCAAAAATTGTGCCTTTTGAACTTGAAGGTCGGCATAATTCCGAAGTGTTACAGACCTGGAGGTGTGCAACAAATCTGCTTGAGATTCACACTTCTCAATCTTTTTATCAATGCTTCTTTCGTACAATTTGGTCAGGTCCTCCGTTTCACCTGAAATTCCGGGTGCGTGTAGCACCCCGGTCACAACTCCAAAAGCGATCATCAAACCAATGATCAATACTTTTGCATTCATGTTGCCCTCCTTTCATTCTGTTTGTTAACAGAGATGGCTCCATGTTTGCGGGCTGTAAAAAATAGGATCAATTAGAAGGCATTGGTGAGACCGAATTCGGAGATGATAAAGAAATTTGCGGAAATATTTTGTGTCGTTTCAAAGTAAAATTGAAATCCCTGGAGCCTCAATTCCATAGGAGAGCAAAATAGGTGCCAAAAAATTCAAGCAGAGCAGGGAGGGTAATATAAGATTCTAATATCCAAACAATTTTTTGGCCAAGAAAAAAAATGTGAGCATCCAATCGGCAACCTTTCGGTTTCGAAAATGTCAACTGTGTTTACAGTTGGGCATCAAAGATGTGAATCAAGTTGACATTTGAAGATTGCATAGTGAGCTCAAGATTCTAGGTCAAATTTTTCAATCTCAAATTTGTAGCGGAGTTGGGTATAAAAAATAAAATATATCGCCTATTCATTTAATAAATTTAGATCAAAATTTATGCCTGATAATGAATAAATAATTGATATTTCACATAATTTTGTATTGACATGGCCCAAAAAGTCGTATTAATAAATAACAATTGTTGCTTTTACAAATTAGCTTATAGACTAAATAATGCCGTCAGCATTTCCAAATTTAAGACCAACGTCAAATCTTTTTGGGATCTGATTGTATTCAAAATTGAGTATCTGATAGATCCTGTTTCTGCCCCCTTTTTTTCGTTTGAAACTTATTTCAATTTTTCGCCCCCAATTTTCATCAATAAGGTGCCTGCTGATTAAAGAAGCTGATCGATAAAGAAAGAAATATGTATCTAAACCATTATAATTTAAATCTAAAACCCTTTGAAATGAGCCCGGATCCTCAGTTTCTATGGCTTGGAGAAAAGCACCAAGAGGCTTTAGCTACGCTTGAATACGGAATACTTGAAAGCAAAGGGTTTCTGCTGCTTACCGGCGACGCGGGCACGGGAAAGACCCTACTAATAAACGCGCTTGCAAAATCAACCCGGGTGCAAGCCGTTATTGCCACAATTCCAGATCCGGATTTGGAAATTTTGGATTTTTTTAATTTTCTTTCTGAAGAATTTAAGATGAACAAAAATTTCGAAACCAAAGGTTCCTTTCTGATCGAATTTAAACATTTTCTGTATGAAGTTTACCAGTCAGAAGGAAAGGTATTGCTAATTATTGACGAAGCCCAGAGACTCAAACATGACCTTCTTGATCAGATTCGTATTTTGTCGAATATCGAATACAATTACAAAAAACTGATAAATATTTTTGTTGTCGGGCAAAGTGAATTCAATCAAACATTAAGAGAGGAAGGCAACGTCGCGTTTCGAAAAAGGATTGCTGTTAGCTACCAACTGGAGACTCTGGACAAAAAGGAAACAGAAAAATATATAAAGCATCGCCTTACTGTTGCCGGTGCCACCGAAGAGATATTCAATTCCGATGCCATTCGTGAAATTTTTTATTTTTCCATGGGCTTTCCGCGTTTAATCAATATCATCTGTGATCATGCCCTCATGATCGGTTATTCAAAAGGGTTAAAACTGATCGATAACAGCGTGATTGCAGAATGTAAGAAAGACCTCCATATATTAAGCGAGCCGAATATGCTCCCTGAGGAAGATAACTACTTTGAGGAGAATGAAGCAGTATATGAATTAAGTGAGCCCACTGACAAGGGGCAAGGTAGCAAAAGAAATTGGGTATATGTTTGTTTTGTCCTGGCATTTATCAGTATCGGATATACTCTGTATAATTTTCTGTGGAGAGACCCATCGCCTATTGAAATACGAGAAAGCCAACAGGCCCTGAAAAATGGTTTTTCAGAAAAAGAAAGCCTAACCTCAGAGAATGTCAAAAAAGGAGAATTTGATAAAGGAAAAGTATCGCAAAACCGTCAAATGGGGGATGCAGACAGCCGGGACAAAATTAATGAAACGAGAAATAAAACGGTTTTAACGACGGTCCGGGGCGATAACCGCACGCAAAACGCCAAAGCCTCAAACAATTACTTTTCCGTTCCGGAACGGAAAACGATTATTCAATTTGAGTATGATTCAATGATGCTTCCATATGAAGCATATGGAGTACTTGACCAGATTGTCAAATTAAGCTCATCTACACCCGTATCAGAAATTATTGTCGAGGGTTATACCGATTCTTCTGGTGATGACAAATATAACAAAAATCTTTCCAAATTGAGAGCCGATGTTATAAAAAAATATTTGGTTAATGTCGGTATCCCTGCAACTAAAATTAAAACTTTTGGAATGGGACCCAAAAATCCAATAGCAAGCAATAAAACTTTTGAAGGAAGAAAGCAGAATCGCCGCATAGAGATTAGGATCAAAGTTAAATAATGAAAACTTCACATAGAATAATTTATAAAAATTCCAAAAATATGAAGGAGCTTCCCGCTGAAAGCGTTGATCTAATTGTAACTTCGCCGCCATACCCAATGATTGAAATGTGGGATGAAATATTTAGCGATCTCAATCCATTAATAAGAGAGACTTTGGATAGATCGGCTGGTATGCAAGCATATGAACTAATGCATCAAGAATTAGACCCCGTGTGGGATGAGGTTTATCGAGTTTTAAGGCAAGGCAGGTTTGTCTGTATTAATATTGGTGATGCAACAAGAACCATAAATGGTGATTTTCAACTATATACAAACCATTCAAGAATAAATAGCTATCTGCAGCAATTGGGATTCAGTTCTTTACCGGCAATTTTGTGGAGAAAGCAAACAAATGCGCCAAATAAATTTATGGGTTCTGGTATGCTGCCTGCCGGTGCGTATGTAACTTTGGAACATGAATACATACTAATAGCTCGTAAGGGATCTAAAAGAGAATTTAATAAAGCCGATGAAAAGCGAATAAGACGAGAGAGCGCATTCTTCTGGGAAGAGCGCAATAAATGGTTCTCGGACATATGGTTCGATATTAAAGGAACACAACAAGAATTAGGCGAAAAAGATATACGTTCAAGAAGCGCGGCTTATCCTTTCGAACTCGCATACAGACTAATAAACATGTATGCTGCCAAGGGTGATTTGGTGCTTGATCCATTTTTAGGAATTGGTACGACCATGGCGGCTGCTATGACAGGTGGGCGGAACAGCATCGGCTTTGAAATAGATCCAACCATGAAAGAGACGATTCAATCTGCACCGGAATCTATTATCGATTTTTCCAATGATTACATTCACAATCGAATCGAAAAGCACATCCTGTTTAGCGCAAATTGGATCGAAGAAAATGGTCCGATGAAATATGTCAATAAACATTATGGTTTTCCAGTCATGACGGCTCAGGAAAAAGAGCTTTTATTCAATGCGCTTACTAACATCAAAGCCACTGGTGATAATGAATTTGAGGTGCTATATTCAGACGAACCACAGCCTATGTTTTGTAAAAATTGGGAGTCTGAATTGGAGAAATTAAAAAAAGATCCCAATTTTATCGGCAATTATAACTCAAAAAGAAACCAGGCATCCTTAAGAAAAAAGAGTGCTTATTCTTCTCAGTTGGGGCTTTTTCAAAATAGAAAATAGAATAAGTTTTCTTTTAGATATACGTAGGAGAGTGTGTGGATTAAGTCTGAATTTTTTTATCTTAGATCAATCCCTTTTCAGCTGCCAAAACCGCGATCTCATCGGTAGACATACGACTCAGCTTTTCAACCGATATGCCCAGCTCGGCTGCCGCTGCCTGTTTCAATTCATCGGCTTTCGGAGTGTTTAAAAATTCGGTTGAAGCGGTCTCAGAACCATCCGATTTCTTTATATTAGCTGTTGATTTATCAGCGTTTGCGGCGCCGCCCTGTTTTTTCGAATACCAGAGAAAGAGGTTCAATGCGACTACCACAATGCCAAGTACCAGTAAAATAAGTTTCATTTTTAGTATACCTCCAATAACATATTGGCATTTTATGGGAATACTTTAGAATGAAAAAAATACCAAAAATAGGTGCTGCAGACCGGATTACTCTTGTCCCTGTTTATAAACCGGCAGAAACACTGGAGGGTCTTTCTTATACAAGCTTTTTGTGTTATAATATAAAACAGTTTGTGAGAGTCTTGGTAAGATTATTTTTTTGGAGGGGGCAGTTCATGGTGGGTTGCCCCCTTTATTAAGGAAGTCGCAAACCTATCAAACTTTCAAAAGGGTTGATGCTTTGAACAATTTGACCTTTATCGGCTTTAGCTTCATCGGTTTCGTGATCATTTTTCTTTTACTCCGGATTCTGCCCCGGTTAAATGAGAAAAAAGGTGATCGTTCAGTTGCACAACATTCTTCCCATTTGACCCGCCAACAGATGACCGGCCCGAAGAGAGTTCATAGGATTTAATACGGGTTGTTTCGGGTAAAAAATTATTGACCATAGACGTACCGATGCGGTTTCACTAGCCGCCGCTGCTTCCTCAAGTCCCGGTCAATGAATGCCGGTATTCTCCAGCCAGCCAAATTGTACCAAAATTGCTGTGTTGACAACGCTACTGGAATTCCGCCGCAATTTCATCATCCACTCCGAAAATATATGAAATTAAGGCAGCTCGCATCCACATGCCATTGCGTTCCTGTTTCCAGTAGACCGCGCGCGGATCTTTGTCGACTTCAACTTCGATTTCATAGCGGCGCGGAAGCGGGTGCATGATGATGCAATGGGACTGGATGACAGAGAGATGCTCTTTGGTGAAATGAAACTCCGGGTAGATTTCGGTTTCTTGAGCAGGGGCTTCAGAATATTCTTTTTGAATACGGGTCATGTAAATGGCGTCCACATGGGGCATGACACTGGCGAAATCATCGGTTTCGTGAAATTCGATTTCATGCTTTTTAAGGAAACTTTTAATGTCGTCTTTCATGTGAAATACTTCAGGCGCAACAAAATACAGGGTCACATCCTTATAATTTCGCATCAGATAGCTAAGCGAGCGCACCGTGCGGCCGCGCTTTAAATCCCCCACCATGGCAATTTTTTTTCCGTCCATCCCGCCGATGTTGCGAAACGAGCGCTCCAGGGTGTAGATGTCCAGCAGGGCCTGGGTGGGGTGCTGGTCGGGCCCGGAGCCGCCATTAATGACAGCCACCGGTTGTTTATTTTGATTCAAAAGCCAGGCTGTTTTTTCAGCAAACCCGGCTTCGGGATGCCGGATAATGATCAAATCCACATAGCTGGCAAAGGTGCGGATGGTGTCTTCCTGGGATTCGCCTTTGACTTCCGAGCTGGTGGTGGTGCCGCGAATTTCGGATATTTTCATTCCCAGGATATGACAGGCATTCAGAAAGGATATAAAAGTTCGGGTGGAGGGCTGCACAAAATACAGCATGGCGCGTTTGTGGGAAAGCAGGCCGCTCAATTTGCGCGCGCCCATTTTGGTCAGGGCCATGCGGCGGATCTGGGTGGCCAGCTGGGACATATTATTCAGAAATTGCCTGTCAAATTGCTGGGAAAACAAAACGTCAATCATGCGTCCGTTGTATAAGAAGAAATCGAGTTTGTTGCTTTTTTCGATGTTATAAAATTCTTCCCAGCCCTTATAGTTTTGAACCGTGACTTCGTTAGGCTTGTCCATTAAGCTCACCTTTCCTCTTTTTGAAGCTATCTTAAAAATGCATCTAACCCGCGGCGAACACGCGCCCAGGGGCTGTGTTACAACTACTCTCGGGCATCAGATGTAATTTTGAAATCACTTTTAGAAGATTTCATCGACGACCGATCTAAACCACCCAATATTGGTTTCATCCAGCTGATAGCAGGTAGCAGTGCCCTCGATAATACCGGAGATCCAGCCGGCCCCTTTTAACACCTTTAGATGTTGTGAAACGGTGGCCTGGGCAATGGGCAGATATTTGACAATGTCGCCGGTGATACACCCGGGATGGGTGACCAAAAACTTGATAATCTCAAACCGGATGGGGTTGCCCAGGGCCTTAAGCATCACAACAAGCCGGTCCTGTTCATTTCCGGAGATATTTAATGTGCAACATACAGGTGGAATCGCTGTTTTTCGCTGTTCCAATAGTCTTCGGTCCGTTTATCGTAATTTTACGGTTGACAATAACAGACCCGGCCCGGGCTTGACAACCCCTGGTTTGATTTTTTCGAGGTCATTTTTAATGACCACATGATTTTATTTTTATTGCTCCCCGCAGTGATTTTATTTATCACTGAAAAATTGCAACGCGTCAAAATGAACGGTCATGGATTATAATATCACTTTTTACCCCTTCAAGTTTATCCGGTGAATGGCAGCGTGAAGATTGCAAACGGCCTGCAAAATGATCATCCCTTTGTGAAGTCACCCCATAAGACCCTTTTATCCATGTCTTTGCCGGTGCTGTTGTCACTGGTGGCAGAGCCGTTGACGGGTCTGGTGGATACCGCTTTTGTTATGCGCCTGGGCTCAGAATCTCTCGCAGCCCTTGGTGTTGGAACGGTAACGCTTTCAGGCATTTTTTGGATTTTCAATTTCCTGGGAATCGGTACGCAGACGGAAATCGCCCAGTCATCCGGCCGGCAAGAAGTTTTGCGGACAAAAGAAGTCGGTGGCTTAGCCCTTGCTTTGAGCGCCATCTTAGGAATTTTGCTGGTGATCTGTGGTCTGCCATTCGGATCCTATATATCCAGGGTAATGGGGGCTACCGGTGCTGTTCATGATTTCGCATCTCAGTACATTCAAATTAGACTTCTTGGAGCACCGGCTGTTTTGATAACCATAGCAGCATTTGGCATTTTCAGGGGGCTTCAGGATATGCGAACTCCCTTCCAGGTGGCCGTTAGTATCAACATTTTGAATATCATATTGGATCCATTGCTTATTTTCGGATACGGGCCGTTCCCGCAATTGGGCATTTTCGGCGCCGGACTGGCCAGCATCCTCAGTCAATGGATTGGTGCTGTCTGGTTAGTTTGGGTCGTCCATAAACGAATCGGGCTTCCAGATCGCCTTCGGCTGGGTGATGCCGTTAAATTATTTCAAATTGGGCGCGATCTGTTTATCCGCACCGGCCTTTTAACAGCTTTTTATATTTTCACTACCCGGGCGGCCACGCGCATTTCTCCGGATGCCGGGGCTGCACACCAGGCGGTGCGGCAATTTTGGGTTTTCTCCTTCCTTTTTCTGGATGCCTATTCCGTCTCTGCTCAGAGCCTGGTGGGCTATTTTGTCGGTGCGCGGTTGATGGAGCAGGCCAAAAGAGTCGCACGGATTGTGTGTTCCTGGAGTGTCAGCACAGGCATACTTTTGGGTTTGGCCATGTGGCTATGTCAGCGCATTGTGATGACATTGCTGGTTCCGCCCTCTGCGATGAGTTTTTTTCTTCCGGCCTGGGCGATAGCAGCTGCGGTTCAGCCTATAAATGCCCTGGCTTTTGCCACCGATGGGATTCACTGGGGAACCGGTGATTTTCGTTATTTACGAAATGCTATAATTACCGCAACGACTTTCGGTGCCGTGGCAATCTACCTGCTCGATGAAACGACGGCAGGAGCGTTCACCTGGATCTGGCTAATTACGGCTTTCTGGATCGTCATCCGAGCGCTATTTGGGGTGATTCGAATTTGGCCGGGATTGGGAAATAGCCCTCTAAAAAAAATCAATCCTATTCAAATTATTAATAAAAAAGGTTGATTTTGAATTATATTTTATTTATAGCAACTCAATATCCTATAAAATAGCTAACCACCTGTCTACACTAACAATATAGCACGCGATGTTAGTGGGTTATAGGGTTTTTACTCTCAATTTTTTCCTAATAAGCATGGTTAATCTTTGTAAAATCTGTTTTTTTAATCATAGTTATCTTATTGATGGTAGAAAAATAACTAAATTTGGTTCATATCAGCTTTGCTTGACCATTTTAAACCGTTAAGTAAGTTCTTTGGCCGCAATAACCAGCTGGCCGAAAGTAATCATCTCACAATAAGGAGGCTTATGATGAATGAACGAAAAATAGGAAGACGTGAGTTTATGAAAGTAACCGGGGGGGTTATCGGGGCCTCCATGCTTGCGGGTCCTGGTGCCGTCTTCGCTGCGCCCAAAGCGGGAGCGAAAGTCGATCCCATGAAGATTACAACCGCCACTGCCACCATGGACCCGGTCAGACCGGAGGTGGCCCGGGTATGCGCGGATGCCTTCAAGCAAATCGGCTGGGATGTCAAGGCGGACCCCATTGCCTATAACCTCAACGTCCAGAAGGTGATTATGGAGCATGATTATGACATGTGGTTTGTCATGCTCTCCGGGGCCTCGATTCGGATTGATCCCAACGTTTTCATCTACCAGGTTCACCATTCTTCGCAGTACAAGAAAGGGGGCTATAACTGGTATGGTCTCAACGATCCTGCAATCGAT
>Ga0265306_10000520_pt1 | contig 18407 bp, 23 predicted proteins | sample Helome_3_FD_192493 | JGI IMG/M metagenome (GOLD analysis project Ga0265306, IMG submission 192493) | Marine sediment microbial communities from subtidal zone of North Sea - Hel_20160420 (Illumina Assembly) | ecosystem: Environmental > Aquatic > Marine > Subtidal zone > Sediment ... | reverse complement strand
CAGCGCCTGCGCCGTCGGGTCCGGATAGCGGTTGACATCCGTGCTGCGCAGCAGCTCGACCCAGGCATCGCGGAGTTCTTCGGGCCAGGTGTACGGATTTTCCATGGCATCCAGCTTGATCAACCCGATCGCAGACTGGACACGATAGGCCGCGAGCGAGCGGATCTCGGGGCGCACCCAACGGGAGACGAGGGTATTGATGTGGCTTTTCATTGTTCAACAACCCCAGGTCACAGAATCCGCTCGGCGTCTCTGTACACCGTAGGTCGGGCTTCGCCCGACACTCGGCAGGCGCAGCCTGCCCTACTCTTTGATTCGGTACTCCGCCGAACGCGCATGCGCCTCCAGCCCCTCGCCACGCGCCAGTATCGAGGCGGTCTTCCCCAACGTCCGGGCACCGTCGGCAGATGCCATGATCAGGCTCGAGCGCTTTTGGAAGTCGTAGACGCCGAGTGGCGAGCTGAAGCGCGCCGTGCGCGAGGTCGGCAAGACATGGTTGGGCCCGGCGCAGTAATCGCCCAATGGCTCGGAGGTATGGCGACCCATGAAGATGGCGCCGGCATGCTGGATCTTGCCGACATAGGACTCTGGATCCGCCAGCGAAAGCTCGAGGTGTTCGGGCGCGATAAAATTGCCCACCTCTGCAGCCTCGTCCAGATCGCGACACACGATCAGGGCGCCTCGCACCCGCAGTGCCGTCTCAATGATCTCGCGCCGCTGCATGCCCGGCAGCAGTCTGTCGATGCTCTGCTCGACACGGGCCACGAAGTCCGCATCCGGACACAGCAGAATCGATTGCGCGTCCTCGTCATGCTCGGCCTGCGAAAAAAGGTCCATCGCAACCCAGTCCGGATCGGTCCGGCCATCACAGATCACCAGGATCTCCGACGGTCCGGCCACCATGTCGATCCCGACCTGGCCAAACACGGTCCGCTTGGCGGTGGCGACGTAGATATTGCCTGGCCCCACAATCTTGTCGACCGCAGGCACTGACTCGGTGCCATAGGCGAGCGCGGCGACCGCCTGCGCTCCACCAACGGCAAACACCCGGTCGACCTCACAAACATGGGCTGCAGCCAGTACCAGCTCGTTGAGCGCGCCGCCGGGGGTGGGCACCACCATGATCAACTCACCAACCCCAGCCACCTTGGCCGGCAGTGCATTCATCAGCACCGAAGAGGGATACGCCGCCTTGCCGCCCGGCACGTACAGGCCCACCCGGTCCAGCGGCGTCACCTGCTGACCCAGCACGGTGCCGTCTGCCTCGGTATAGGTCCAGCCCTCCGTTTTCTGCCGCTGGGCATAGGCACGCACGCGCTCGGCCGCATGCCGCAGCGCCTCGCGCTGGTCGTCGGGGATGATATCCCAGGCCTGCTTCAGACGCGCCAGCGGGATCTCCAGATCGCCGGGCGACTTCGCCTCCCAGCCATCGAAGCGGTTGGTGTAATCAACCAGCGCCGCATCACCACGCGCGCGGATCTCGGCGATCACCTCATGCACCACCTGATTGACGGCACCGTCCGATACCGAATCCCAGGCCAGGAGGCTATCGAGCTGCTGCTGGAAAGCCGCATCCGCGGTGTTCAGTTTTTGTATGTCGGCCATTTTTCAGCTACCAGTCTTTGGAACGCAGAGGACGCAAAGGCGACGCAAAGATCGCAGAGGCTTTGGAAGCCTAAACCATAACGGATCTTTGCGGTCTCTGCGCTTCTTCGCGCACTCTGCGTTCCGATTTAGGAATCTGTCCCGTTGACCGCTTCGCGCAGGGCATCGACCAGCGCCTGCACGGTCGCGTGCTTCATCTTCCAGGAGGCCTTGTTGACGATGAGGCGCGAGCTGATGTCGTGCATGTGCTCCAGCGGCACCAGGCCATTGGCCTTGAGGGTGTTGCCGGACTCGACCAGGTCGACGATCAACTCGGACAGACCAACCAGCGGTGCCAGTTCCATCGAGCCGTAAAGCTTGATGGCCTCGACCTGCTGCCCACGCGCTGCAAAAAAGCTGCGTGCCGACTTGACGTACTTGGTGGCAATGCGCAGACGACGCGAACCGATATCGGCGTCAGGGCGGCCGGCCACCATCATCCGACAGCGCGCTATCTTCAGATCCAGCGGCTCGTACAGGCCATCGCCACCATGCTCCATTAGCACATCCCTGCCTGCAACACCGAGATCCGCCGCGCCCCACTGGACATAGGTGGGCACATCGGTGGCGCGGATCAGCACGAATTTGACCAGCGGATGCGAGGTCTCGAGGATAAGCTTGCGACTGGTCTCCGGGTCGTCCAGCGGTTCGATACCCGCCTGCTTAAGCAGGGGCAGCGTATCCTTGAAGATACGCCCTTTCGAAAGCGCAATGGTCAGCGGCGACTCTATGACTACGGCCATGCTCCACCTCTCAGCCTGGTACCCGGCGAATCTGTGCGCCGAGTCCCGCAAATTTGTCCTCGATGTCCTGGTAACCGCGATCGACATGGTAGATACGGTCGACCACGGTCTCACCGTCGGCGACCAGGCCGGCCAGGACCAGACTGGCCGATGCACGAAGGTCGGTCGCCATCACCGGTGCCCCGGTCAGGCGTGGGACGCCGGCACAGATCGCGGTATTGCCCTCAAGCTTGATCCTGGCACCCATGCGCTGCAGTTCCTGCACGTGCATGAAGCGATTCTCGAAAACCGCCTCGGTAATGGTTCCAACGCCCTCGGCAACACTGTTGAGCGCAGTGAACTGGGCCTGCATATCGGTCGGAAACGCGGGGTATGGGGCGGTGTGCACATTGACCGCCTTGGGCCGCTGGCCATGCATGTCCAGAACGACGTAGTCGTCTCCCACTTCCAGCTGGGCGCCGGCCTCATGCAGTTTCTGCAGCACCGCGTCCAACAGCGTCGGATCGGTGTTACGCACGCGAACCCGGCCGCCACTGATCGCACCCGCCACCAGGTAGGTCCCGGTCTCGATCCGGTCCGGCAGCACATCGTAGCGCGTGCCACGCAGGGACTTGACGCCTTCTATCCGGATGGTCGTGGTTCCCGCGCCGCTGATCCTCGCACCCATGGCATTGAGGCAGTTGGCCAGATCCACCACCTCGGGCTCGCGCGCGGCATTCTCGAGCAGCGTCACGCCGTCGGCAAGCGTGGCCGCCATCATGAGATTCTCGGTACCGGTCACGGTAACGATATCCAGCACCAGACGCACACCCTTGAGTCGATTGGCCCGCGCCTTGATGTAACCGGCCTCCACGGTGATCTCAGCGCCCATCGCGCGCAGACCTTCGATATGCAGGTCTACCGGTCGCGAACCAATAGCGCAGCCGCCCGGCAGGGAGACATCCGCCTGGCCACAGCGCGCCAACAAGGGACCGAGTACCAGAATCGATGCCCGCATGGTCTTGACCAGCTCGTAGGGGGCAAAGGGGTTGTTGAGGCGGCCGGCATCCACCTCGACGTACATCTTTTCGTCCACCGTCAGGTCGACGCCCATGCGACCGAGCAGCTCCATGGTGGTGGTGATATCCCGCAGGTGGGGGATGTTGCCGATGATCATCGGTCCTTCGGCCAGCAGGGTCGCCGCCAGAATCGGCAGGGCGGCATTTTTTGCGCCCGAGATGCGGACGTCGCCCGAAAGGGATTTGCCCCCGGTTATGATCAGTTTATCCATGGATGCCTGCGCGAAACGCGCGCCCAGCTGCGAAAAAGGGCACCAATCATAAAGAAATTTGGAGGCTAGCGGGAGTTTGGCTGCAAAGCCCGGGGTACGCAGATCGGCTCAAACGCCGTTTACGGCTATCAGGTCCTCACAACGCGACATGCGCGCCAGGTCCAGCAATTCTTCAGGTATATCCACCAGCTTCAGCTGGCAGTTCTCCTGCCGGGCCAGGTCACGCGCCTCGACCAACAGCACCAGCCCGGCACTGTTGGCATGGTTCACGCCAGACAGCGAAAGCGTCAACTCCCCACCGGCCCGCAACAGTCTCTCGAGTGACGGCCAGATTTCGGGCACCGAGGAAAAATCGAGCGCACCGGCCAGTTTCCAGCGCGCATCACCTGACGCGGCCAGGGTTGCAGCGCTCACTTACCCACTTTCCGGTTCATATTCGCCAGCGAGCTGATCAGCCCGTCGATCCCGCCCCGGCGCACCTCGGTGGCAAACTGGCTGCGGTAATTGGTAATCAGGCTGACACCATCGATAATCACGTCGTAAACCATCCATCTCGCGTCATTCAGGGTAAGGCGGTAATTGACAGGGATCGGAGGCGCACTCTGGGATGAGATCCGGGTTGGAACCATGACCCTGTTGTCACCCTGCCGGTACTGCACAGGCAGATACTGAATCTGCTGACCCGAGTAACCCAACAGTGCGCTGGCGTAGGTGCGCACCAGCAGCTGACGGAATTCATTCGTTACCGCCTCTTTCTGCGTATCAGAGGCATCGCGCCAGAAACGCCCCAACGCAGACTGGGACATCTTCCGAAAATCGAAATGCGGCACCACCGTGCTCTCGACCAGCGGGTAGATCAATTCCGGATTGGCTTCCAGGTCCGCCCTACGTGCAGTGACCTCGGACAGGACCTTGTCACCGGTCTCGCGGATTATCTTCTGCGGGTCCTCGACCATCGCAGCCACGGCGAACGACGAATGCAGAAACAAGCTGGCCAGAAGTCCCCGCATGACAATCGAAATATGCATCACTTCGCTCCTTCCTGGGCCTTCCCATAGATGAATTGCCCGATAACCTCTTCGAGCACCAGTGCAGATTGCGTGACGGCAATCTCGCTGCCCTCCTTGAGGAGGTCGTCACTGCCACCGGGGTCGAGACCGACATACTGCTCACCCAACAGGCCGGCGGTGAGGATTTTCGCAAAGGTATCATCCGGAATACCGTCATACTGCGAATAGATCCCCAGAACGGCCACCGCACGAAAGTCCTCGGCGTCGTAATAGATGTCGATTACCCGCCCGACTTCGACACCCGCCATGGTCACTGGCGATTTCACCTTCAACCCGCCGATATTGTCGAACCGCGCCAGAACCTTGTACGAGTCGCCTGTATTCACGGTCCCCAGATTGCTGACCTGCATCGCCAGAAAAAACAGCGCCAGGAAACCAGCTGCCATGAAGGCACCGACCAGCACCTCTATTTGTCTTGTTTTCGACATCATCAGTTCCCGTTCGCGCTCCGGTCCGAGAGAAAGCGGCCATCGGCCGTGAATGTACACATCAGCTTCATCGTTGCCTAGGGCCTGTTCACACTACAAACACACCAGCGACGGCGGCCATTTTTTTGCAGGGCAAGGCGCAGTGAGCGCTTTGTACTCGCTGTACATAAGCGAATTGCAACGCAGGCCTGCGGGAAAATGGCCCCGTCCCCCCGGGTTGCGCCCCAAAACGGGCCATGCGGTGTTGCTCGTCGTTCGTTTAGAGTCACTAAACGTCTCTCCTCGCGCCTTGCCTGGCCCATTTTGGAGCAGCAACGCTTGCGTGTTTCTAGTGTGAACAGGCCCTAGTTAAACATCAGCGCAGTCAATACGAAATCCAGCCCCAGCACGGCCAGGGAGGAATGCACCACGGTGCGCGTGGTCGCCCTGCTGACACCTTCGGAGGTGGGAATGCAGTCGTAACCCTGAAAGATCGCTATCCAGGTGCAAACCACGCCAAACACGAGGGACTTGATCACGCCGTTCAAAACATCCTCGTCCCAGTCTATCTGCGACTGCATCTGCGCCCAGTAGGTCCCTTCATCGACCCCAAGCAGGCCGACGCCGACAAACCAGCCACCGTAAACGCCCAGCATACTGAACATTGCAGCGAGCAATGGCATCGATATGATCCCGGCGATCAGGCGCGGCGTCAGTACGCGATGCTCGGGGTTGACCGCCATCATCTCCAGGCCCGACAACTGCTCCGTAGCCTTCATCAGGCCGATCTCCGCCGACAGCGCCGACCCGGCACGCCCGGCGAACAGCAGTGCCGTGACCACCGGTCCCAGCTCGCGCACCAGTGACGCGGCGACCATCACGCCGAGCGTGGCCTCCGCACCGAAGCGCGAAAGGATGTAGAAACCCTGCAGACCCAGGACCATACCGACAAAGACCCCGGAGACCGCAATGATCAGGACGGTCAGCACACCGACCGAGAGGAGTTGCTCCATCAGCAGACGCGGCCGTCGCACCAGCTGCGGCAGACCACGCAGCATCGCCAGCATCAGCAGATGCGCGCGCCCCAGACCGGCGGAGAAAGAAAGGCCACTGCGCCCAAGGTGGGCAAGCCACTCCATCAGGCCCGGTCTCCGAACAGGTCGCTTTCGAGTTCAGGCGCAGGAAAATGAAACGGTACGGGCCCATCGGGAAGACCGTCCATGAACTGGCGGGTCCACTCGCCGCCGGTCTCGCGCAAGGCCTGCGGGGACCCGGACTCGATCACCCTGCCGTTAGAAATCACGTAGATCAGGTCCGCAATCTCCGAGGCCTCGGCCACGTCGTGCGAAACCACGACACTGGTGATGCCGGCCGCATCGTTCAGGCGCCGGATCAACTGCACCAGCACCCCCATCGAGATCGGATCCTGACCGGTGAAGGGTTCATCGTACATGATCATCATCGGATCAAGCGCAATGGCCCGCGCCAGCGCGACCCGGCGTGCCATGCCGCCCGACAGCTCGCTCGGCATCAGATCGTAGGCACCGCGCAGGCCGACGGCCTCAAGCTTCATCAGCACCAGCTTGCGGATCATCGAGGAATTGAGCTTGGTATGCTCACGCAGCGGATAGGCAACATTCTCGAATACCGACAGGTCGGTCAGCAGAGCCCCGCTTTGAAACAGCATCCCCATGCGCATACGCAGGCGGTACAGGTCCGCCGTCGACAGGGCATGCACATTCTGTCCGTCCACCTCGATCGTGCCCGCGTCCGGCCGCAGCTGGCCGCCGATCAGCTTGAGCAGGGTGGTCTTTCCGGAGCCGGAAGGCCCCATGATCGCGGTTACGCTGCCGCGCGGTATATCGATGTCGACACCGTCGAATATGGCACGCGTCCCGCGGAAGAACTTCAAACCACGGATCCGGACCACGATATCGTCTGCACGGGAGTTTCGGCTCATTATTTTCCTGCCATCAAGGCAAATTTCTTTTCGAAACAGGCACAACTCAAAAGTAAGAACGCAATTCTGGGTACCGGGCCAGAGTGCGTCAAGCGCGCTCTCAGGCTTTCCCCATCAACTCCGGCAGGGTTTCTATTGACCCGGCGGATCTCGCGGCAGGCCCGTCAATCACCTGGGCCCGGGTAGAAGCCGGCAGCGCGTCCGCCCTGGCCCGCAGTTCGCGCCGTCTATCGGCCATCGAGCCAGGCTCGCGTCTGATTCCGTATCGACCCAGAGCCCCGACCCTTGAGCAAACCACTGCGGCATCAGAGTGTGGCCGTGATCGCGCCTTTGCACCAGCAGAATCGCCGGGTAAGTTGCCGACAAGGGCAGATCAGGGCGCGAATAAAGCGGCCTCCGGCGTTATGATCCACCAACAGATTCCTCCCGATCAGGCGGCACCATGGCCGAGATTCTACCCTTCAAACCCCGCAAGGCGAGTGAGCGTCACCGGGGAAAGACCCTGTGCCGCAACGGTCACCATAAATGGCAGATCGACAAGGGATCGGTATTCGATGTGAAACTCGGAAAACTGGTGAACCGATACCGCTGCGCGCGCTGCGGTCAGACCAAGGTCCGCGCAGACTGACCACCTCTTGGACAAGCAGCCGCGCTTCCGCGACAATCCGCGCTCCTGAAAAAGCCGCACTGACCACAAAAGCCCGAACCCGAGATGCTGCTAGCTGCCGCCGCCATTGTGCTTGGCCTTTTCATCCTCGTATGGGGTGCTGACCGTTTTGTCCTTGGCGCTGCCGCGCTGGCCCGCAGTCTCGGCCTGCCCCCGCTGCTGATCGGTCTTACCGTGGTGGGATTCGGCACCTCCGCACCTGAGATCCTGGTCTCGACCGTTGCGGCACTGGAGGACAGCCCCGGCATTGCAATCGGCAACGCTCTGGGATCGAACATCGCCAACATCGGTTTGATAGTTGGTACAACGGCGCTGGTCGCGCCGCTGACCGTCCAATCGGGCATACTTCGGCGCGAGTACCCGCTGCTGCTCGGGGTGAGTGCCAGCGCCTGCGTTCTGCTTGTGGACGGCCACCTTGGCCGGGTCGACGGCGTCGTTTTGCTCGCCGGCCTGGTCCTGTGCATGTATCTGCTGGTTCGCATCGGCCGATATCGACTCGATCACGATCCTCTGGCAGAGCAAATGGAGGCAGAGATCCCTTCCGGTCTGAGCGCACTCGCGGCCGCCGGCTGGTTTCTGCTCGGGCTGGCCACTCTGATCGTCAGTTCTCGCATGCTGGTCTGGGGGGCAATCGAAGTGGCCGGATATTTGGGTATCAGCGACCTGTTGATCGGCCTCACCATCGTCGCGGTCGGGACCAGCCTGCCTGAGCTGGCGGCCGCGATCGTGAGTGCGTTAAAGAACGAACATGATCTGGCTATCGGCAACGTGGTGGGCTCGAATATCTGGAACCTGCTGGCCGTGCTTGCTGTTCCTGGGCTGTTGAGCCCCGTGACCGTCCCCGCGGGAGTGCTCGATCGCGACATACTGGTGATGCTGGCGCTGACCCTGGCCCTGTTCGTGATGGGATACTCGGCGCACAGGCACGGCACCATCAACAGACTGGAAGGCGGCCTGCTGTTATCGTGTTTTGTCGCCTACCAGGGTTGGATCATATGGCAGGCGCACTTGGTCGCCTGAACCCGAGGAGTACCGAAATGAGCGACACGACGGCAGAATTGCGCAAGACGGGCATCAGCGTCGTCACTATCGAGACCGCTGCGGTGAAGGCGCTGGAGGCCCGAATCGACGGCGACTTTGTCGCGGCCTGTCGACACATGCTGACCTGCAAAGGCCGGATCGTGGTGATCGGCATGGGTAAATCGGGCCATATCGGCAACAAGATCGCCGCCACCCTCGCGAGCACCGGGAGCCCGGCATTCTTCGTCCACCCCGGTGAGGCCAGCCATGGGGATCTCGGGATGATCACCTCCTCCGATGTGGTCCTGGCACTGTCCAATTCGGGCGAGACGCGCGAGATTATCACCATACTTCCCCTGATAAAGCGCATGGGCGCCCCGCTGATCAGCATGACCGGAAATCCGGTATCGACCCTGGCACGCGAGGCCGATGTGAATCTCGACGTCAGCGTCGCCAAGGAGGCCTGTCCGCTGGATCTGGCGCCGACGGCCAGCACGACGGCCGCACTGGTGATGGGCGACGCGGTCGCGATCGCCCTGCTCGAGGCGCGCGGTTTCACCGCCGAGGATTTCGCCCTGTCACACCCCGGCGGCAGCCTGGGTCGTCGCCTGCTGCTGCATGTATACGACATCATGCACAAGGGTGACGCGATCCCGGCAGTCACGCAGGATGCATCGCTGCGTGATGCACTCATAGAGATGACTGAGAAAAGCCTTGGAATGACCGCGATCGTGGATGGCGAAGGCCGCGCGATGGGAATCTTCACGGACGGCGACCTGCGTCGCTGTCTGGACCGGGACGTCGACGTGCGCGCAACCAAGATCGCGGATGTGATGATACCGGGCGGCAAGCGCATTGCGCCGGACCGTCTTGCTGTCGAGGCACTCAACCTGATGGAAGAAAAGAAAATCAATGCCCTGCTGATCGTGGACAGTGATGAACGCCTTTGCGGCGCGCTCAACATGCACGACCTGCTGCGCGCCGGCGTGGTTTAGGTATTTCAAGAGGCCCCTATAAAGGAAGCACTATGCAGGATATACACAGAAAGGCCGCCAACATCCGATTGGTCATATTCGATGTCGACGGCGTGTTGACCGACGGCAGCCTGTACATCGGCGACGACGGGCAGGAATACAAGGCGTTTCACTCTAAAGACGGTCACGGCATGGTGATGCTGCAAAAGTCCGGGGTCGAAATCGCCATTATCACAGGGCGGAGCTCCGAGGTGGTGCGCATCCGCATGGCCAGTCTGGGGATCCAACGTGTCTACCAGGGCAAACGTGAGAAACTGCCAGCCTACGAGGAGCTCAAGCAGATCACAGGATTCGACGATGAGCAGATTGCCTATGTCGGTGACGATGTCGTCGATCTGCCGGTGATGACCAGAGCCGGGCTCGCGGTCGCAGTGCAGGATGCGCACGCGCGGACCAAGCAACACGCGCACTGGGTGACCCCCAGCAACGGTGGCCGCGGTGCGGCCCGCGAAGTCTGCGAGCTGATCATGGACGCGCAAGGCACGCTGCAATCGGCTTTGCAGCATTACGTCGACTAGGCCCTGGACATGCCACGCCTTCGCATTTTGCTGGTTCTGACCATGGTCCTGGCCGCTGTTGTCAGCTGGCGGCTGGTGCAGGAAGAAAAACCACCGTCCCAGGCCATCACAAAGAGCGGCCCGCGCGCGATCGACTACTACGTCACCGGCCTCGATGTAACCCGCATGACCACCGCGGGCCAGCCTGCACATCGACTGCGTGCAGTTAATCTTCAGCACTACACCGATGATGACACCACCGAATTACAGGAGCCGCACCTGACCGTGTATCAGGGCGATGCGCCACCTTGGGAGGTGGATTCGGAGCGCGCACGGGTGTCTGCGGACGGCAGCCTGGTCCTGCTGTCCGGCGAGGTGCTGATCGAGCGGAAAGGCGATGCCAACAACCGCCCGATGCGCATACTGACGCGGGAGCTGCGCGTACAGCCGGAGCAAGACTATGCTGAAACCGATGAAAAGGTTAGGGTAGAGAGCGACTCGGATTGGCTGGTCTCGGTCGGCATGCAGGCCTGGCTGCGCCCCCCCTCTCGGCTCAAATTTCTTTCGCAGGTGAATGGCTACTATGTCCCGCGCTAAACCGCTGCTTGCCCTGATACTGATGCTTGCCGCCCAGGCAGGCCTCACCCTGGAGTCTGACAAGGAACAGCCGATCGAGCTGTCCGCCGACAGTGTGGATATCGATGAGTCCAAAGGTCTGAGCATCTACCGTGGCGATGTCGACCTGCGCCAAGGCACCATGCACCTGCAAGCCGATGTGGTGACCGTGCATCAGAACAAACGCAAGCCCACCAAGATCGTCGCCGAAGGCCGCCCCGTGAAGTTCCAGCAACAGTCGGAAAAAGGCCTGGTCAAGGGCAGAGCAAAACGCGCGGAATACGAAGTCAACAGCGAAAACCTGGTAATGATTGGAGATGCCGTGCTGATTCAGGGCAAAGACAGCATGCGCAGTGACCGCATCGTGTACGACCGAGTCAAGTCCGTGGTCAAGGCCGGCGCCGCAGCCAAGGGCAAACAGCGCGTCCACATCTCCATCGAGGCGCCGGGCAAATAGGCCTGGTTGGAATCGCCGAACCCTCATGACCCACCTCGCAGCAGAAGATCTGGTCAAACGCTACCGCGGCCGCACCGTGGTCAACGGCGTTTCGCTGCACCTCAACGAGGGTGAGATCATCGGCCTTCTGGGGCCCAACGGCGCCGGTAAGACCACCAGCTTCTATATGATGGCCGGCCTGATCCCGGTCGATCAGGGCCGCGTCACTCTCGGCGAACACGACCTCACAGACAAGCCCATGCATGTGCGCGCGCGCCTGGGCCTGGGTTACCTGGCCCAGGAACCGTCGATATTCCGGCGCCTCACCGTCGCACAGAACGTAATTGCGATTCTGGAGACCCGTGCCGACCTCGGTCGGGCACAATACAGCACGCAGTGCGACGAACTACTCCATGAATTCGGTATACGCCACCTGCGGGACAACATGGCGATCAGCCTGTCAGGTGGTGAGCGGAGGCGCCTGGAGATCGCGCGCGCCCTGGCGGCGCAGCCGCGGTTCATCCTCCTCGATGAGCCTTTTGCCGGGATTGACCCTATATCAGTCGTGGATATCCAGCGCATCGTTGCACAACTGGCGGAACGCGGGATTGGGATCTTGATTACCGACCACAATGTCCGCGAGACACTTGGCATCTGCAACCGTGCTTACATCATCAACGATGGCAGCGTGCTGGCGCTGGGCTCGCCGGACGAGATCCTGGCCAACCCGGAGGTGCGCTCGGTCTACCTGGGCGAACACTTCCGCCTGTGAGTCTCTGGGAAAACGGTTCGGCCTTCCGGCCCTTTTTGCCTGACAACCGTCAAAGTCGTCAGAAATGTGATTGACTTACCCCTGGCCGAGTTGCGCTAGAATAAAGTCAAATGCATGGTAAACAAGATTCATACCAGAAATTAACTGAATGAAGCCCACGATCCAGCTCCGACTGGGCCAGCACCTTACAATGACGCCGCAACTGCAGCAGGCCATCAAACTGCTGCAGCTGTCCACGCTCGACCTCAAGCAGGAGATCCAGGAGGCGCTGGAATCCAACCTGATGCTGGAGACCGAGGAGGAGGGAACCCGGCGTGATGATGCGGAAACGGATCGAATAAAGGCAGACGGCGAGGTCAATGGCAGCCAGCCCGCTACCGAGAGCGGAAAAAACGATCCCAACAACGAAACCGAGATCAAGATCGAATCCGAGACCATGCCTGACGATCTGCCGGTCGACACGGTCTGGGACGACATTTACGACAGCGTGACGCCGGTGAGCTCCGGCAGTGTCGGCGGTGATGACGGCCAGGATTTTCTGAACCAGCAGAGTATCGGTGAATCGCTGCAAGACTATCTGATCTGGCAGATGCAACTCACCCCCTTCAGCCCGAGCGACCTGGCAATCGCCGAGGCAATCATCGACGGGATCAGTGAAGACGGCTACCTGACCACGCCGCTCGGGGACATCGTCACCAGCATGGACGACCCCGATGTCGAGATCGAAGAGATCGAGGCCGTGCTGCACCGGGTCCAGGCCTTCGATCCCACCGGAGTTGCGGCACGCGACCTGCGTGAATGCCTGCTGCTCCAGCTGCGTCAGCTGCCGGCAGATTTCAACTGGCGCACCGAGGCGATCGAGCTGGTGGAGGAGCATTTCGACCTCCTGGCACAGCAGGATGAGACCCAGATGCGGCGCAAGCTCAAACTGGACAGCGAAGACCTGTTGTCGGTCATTCGCCTTATCCGTTCGCTGAACCCACGCCCCGGCACCAGCGTCGCGATCCAGGCCCCGACCTACATCGAACCGGATGTTTTCGTCTATAAACGCAACAACCAGTGGCGGGTCGAACTCAATCGCGATGCCGCCCCCAAACTGCGGGTGAATGCCGAATATGCCGGCATGATCAGACGTGCGGACAACAGCACCGACAACGTGACCATGAAAAACCACCTGCAGGAGGCTCGATGGTTCATAAAGAGCCTGCAGAGCCGCAACGACACGCTGCTACGGGTGGCCACCCGGATCGTCGATGTTCAACGTAACTTTTTCGAATATGGCGAAGAGGCCATGAAGCCACTGGTTTTGCGCGATATCGCCGAGGCGCTGGACATGCACGAGTCGACCATCTCGCGGGTCACCACGCAGAAATACATGCATACCCCGCGCGGAACCATTGAGTTTAAGTACTTCTTCTCCAGCCATGTCAGCACAGCCAGCGGCGGTGAGGCCTCTGCAACGGCCATCCGGGCCCTGATCAAGAAGCTGATCGGCGCGGAGAAACCAAATAAACCTTTATCCGACAACAAGATCGCGGCCATACTCGCTGATCAGGGGATCAACGTGGCGCGCAGGACTGTTGCCAAATATCGTGAATCGATGGCCATCCCGCCATCGAACGAACGCAAGCGCTTGGCTTAACAGCGCAAACAAGCAAGCAAGCAAGGAGAAAAAACATGCAAATCAACCTGACCGGTCACCATGTCGATATCACCGATGCCCTGCGTGCCTACGTTGACGAAAAAATTGCCCGACTCGAGCGCCACTTCGACCATGTCACCAATGTGCACGTCATTCTCAGCGTGGAGAAACTGATCAAGAAGGCGGAAGCCACGGTGCATATTGCCGGCGCTGACGTCTTCGCCGATTCGACCCACGAAGACATGTATGCAGCTATCGATTCTCTGGTGGACAAACTTGACCGGCAGGTGCTCAAGCATAAGGAAAAGATAAAGAAACACCGCGGCAACAACAGCGGCAGGGAATCCATCGAAATCGCCGGCTGATCCGGTCGAGAGCACCATGCTACCCAACGGCATCCTGGAAACCGGCAGCATCAGCGTCGCCGACCCCGCATCGAGCAAGAAACGCGTACTCGAGCAGGCGGCGCGCTTGCTCGCAGGATCTGCCGACGAGCCGGACGCGGAACATATATTCGAGCGTCTGCTGGAGCGGGAGCGTCTGGGCAGCACCGGGCTTGCGGGAGGCGTGGCCCTGCCGCACGCTCGCATGCCGGGGATCGAAGAGAGTCGTGGCGCCTTCTTGCGGCTCGCGGAGGGCGTCGAATTCGACGCCCTCGACGGCGGCCCGGTCGATCTCGTTTTTGCCCTTCTGGTGCCCGAGAACGCCAACGAGGAACACCTGCAGCTTTTGGCCAGGCTGGCGGCCATGTTCAACGAGGAGGAACTGCGTGAGAGGCTGCGCAAGGCCGAAGCCGAGGAAGCCTTGGCCATCCTGAGCGGAAAATCCAGCACCCATGCCGCATAAGATCCGGGTCAGGGACCTCTATGACACGCTGCGCGAACGGCTAAGCCTGATATGGATCGCAGGAGAGGCCGGCGCCGGACGCTCCCTGGTTTCGACCGGCACCGATGCCAGCACCGGCATCATCGCCGGGCCTCTCAACTATATACATCCCAATCGCGTCCAGATCATCGGCCCGGCCGAAGAAACCTATATCGACAGCCTGCCGCAGCCCCATCGATATCAGGCCCTGCAGCAGCTGTTCGCCGAACAACCCGCACTGGTGATGCTGGTCAGCGGCATCATTGGACCCCCCGAGCTTCCGGCCATGGCGGACGAAGCGGGCGTCGCACTGATGCGTTCGCCGCTGCCTGACGCCCAGGTGCTGGACAATCTGCAGTACTACGCATCCCTGTTCCTGTCTGAGAAGACCACCCTGCATGGCGTGTTCCTGGAGGTGCTGGGCATGGGGGTTCTGCTGACCGGCGACCCGGCTGTCGGCAAGAGCGAGCTCGCGCTCGACCTGATCACCCGCGGCAGCCGCCTGGTCGCCGACGACGCACCCGAGTTCACGCGCATTGCGCCCGACATCGTCAGCGGGACCTGCCCGCCCCTGCTGCGCGAGTTTCTCGAGGTCCGCGGGCTTGGAATCCTCAACATCAGGGCCATGTTCGGTGACAGCTCCATCAAGCGCCAGAAGTACCTGCGCCTGATCGTACATCTCAAACGCATGTCTGCGGATCAGATCTCGAGCATGGATCGCCTGTCCGGGACGCACGCCAACCTCGACGTGCTTGGGGTTTCGATCCCGCACGTGACGGTTCCGGTGGCACCCGGTCGCAATCTGTCGGTCCTGGTAGAGTCTGCTGTGCGCAACCACCTCCTGCGGCTCAAGGGCTACGATGCCACGGAAGTCCTGATCGAACGCCAGCAGCAGGCCATTTTAGAACAACCATGAATCCGGCGGTGGCCACTCGGAAACGTGCATGCATCACCCAGCCCATTCCGTGGGTGCCAGCGCGCTTATAATCGCAGCCATGCCAAGCGAAAGCACCCACGCAGCGCCACCGCGCGTCGTCCTGATTACCGGCCTCTCGGGTTCCGGTAAGAGTATCGCTCTGAACGTGCTCGAAGACGTGAGTTACTACTGTATCGACAATCTGCCAGCGAGCCTGTTCGAGGCCCTGGTTCGTGACATTACGTTACAGCCCGCCAAGGCCCGCGGCCTCACGGCGATCGGAATAGACGCACGCAGCCCCGGTGTGGAGCTGAGCCAGCTGCCGGGCCTGATAAAGCGACTGCGTGACCATGGCGTAGACTGCGAGGTGGTGTTTCTCGACGCGGAAGACAGCGTGCTCATGCAGCGTTTCAGCGAAACGCGCAGGCGACATCCACTGACCGACGACGGGCGAACGCTCGAACAGGCCATCAAGCTGGAGCGCGAGATGCTCGAGCCCCTGCTTGATCTGACACGCCTTAAGATCGACACCACGCGCACAACGCTGCATGAACTGCGCGAGATCATACGGGCCAGGGTCGCCGAGCGTGACAGCACCGAGATGTCGATCATGCTGCAGTCCTTCGGTTTCAAACACGGCGTACCGCGCAATGCAGATTTCGTGTTCGACGCGCGCTGCCTGCCCAATCCCCACTGGCACAATGAACTGCGCCCATTCACCGGCAAAGATCAGCCGGTGGCGGATTTTCTGAGTGACGATCTTCAGGTCCGGGGAATGCTCAGCCACATCTCTGACTTTCTCGGCCACTGGATCCCCTGTTTCGAGCACGAAGGCCGCAGCTATCTGACGATTGCGATCGGCTGCACAGGCGGCCAGCACCGCTCTGTATACCTCGTGGAGCAACTGACCCGCTTTTTCGAATCGCAGGGGCGCAGCGTCCTGTGCAGCCACCGGGAGCTGCCGTGACCGTAGGCGTGCTACTCGTGACCCACCCCGGCGTGGGCTCCTCAATGTTGCACATTGCCACTCGGATCGTCGGTAAAACCAAGCTGCCGGTCAAATGTCTCGAGGTACCACCGGGCGCGGCGCTCCATCCTGTGAGTGAGCGCGCCAATAGTATGCTGAAGGTACTGGACCGGGGGGAAGGCGTGCTGGTTCTGACCGATATCTACGGTGCGACGCCGCACAACATCGCGCGCGAACTTGCCTGTTCAAGGCGGCGCGCAACCGTCTTGTCAGGACTGAATCTGCCGATGCTGGTACGAATTTTCAATTATCCCGATGACAACCTCGACACATTGACCAGCAAGGCCGCAGAAGGTGGCAGCCGGGGCATCATGAGCTGCCCGGTGCAATCCATCGATGAGCCCCTGGAACATAGCTGATGACGACACGTGAAGTCACAATCTCCAACAAGCTCGGCCTGCACGCACGTGCCGCCGCCAAGCTGGTCAGCATCGCAAATGGCTACGGCGCCTCCGTCACCTTGGAGAAGCAGGGGCAACGGATCAACGGCAAAAGCATCATCGGGGTCATGATGCTCGCTGCCAGCAAAGGCACGGTGATCCGGATAAGCGTATCCGGCGAAGGCGAGGAAGAGGCGATGCTGGCAATGGTGGACCTGATTGACAACAAATTCGGTGAGGGCGAATGACCATCGCCTGTGCCGGGATCGGCGTAGGGGCTGCAGCCGGTATTGCAATCGGCAACGCTTTCCTGCTTTGTCGCGGCCCGGTCTGCGTCACTCCCAGCTGGGTGAAGACCGATAGCATCGAACCCGAGATCCAGCGCTTCGAAGAAGCCATCCGAACTGCCGGCGAGCAGCTGCACAATGTCCGTAAACAGATCCCTCGAGATACACCTTCCGACATCGCCGAATTCATCGATACGCATCTCCTGATGCTGGAGGACAAGGCTCTCTCGATCCAGCCGATCGCCCTGATCCGCAACGAAGGCCTCAGTGCCGAGTGGGCCCTGCAGCAGCATCGGGATGCGCTGGTCCAGGTATTCGAGAAGATCGAAGACACCTACCTCCGCACACGACGCAATGACCTCGATCACGTGGTCGACCGGATAATGAGCATACTTCTCGAGCAGCACGAATCGCCTTACGAAGAACTGCGCGGACAGATCATTCTCGCCGAAGACCTTTCCCCCGCAGACGTGATCATGATGAAAAACCAAGGCATCGCCGGTTTCGTCACCGATTTCGGCGGTCCCATGTCGCACACGGCCATACTGGCCCGAAGCCTGGGCATCCCTGCAGTAGTTGGCACGCGCGGGGCAACCGCGTGCCTGCAGCACGGCGAACAACTGATCCTGGACGCCGGAACGGGTATCGTACTGGCCGACTGCGACCAGGATATGCTCAGTCATTTTGCAGCGCGGCTTGCAGCAAACGTATCGCGCGCGGACGAACTGCGAAGCCGCGTAGCGCAACCGCCGGTCACCAGGGATGGGCAGGCAATTCACCTGCTGGCGAATATCGAGCTTGCCGATGACGTTGGGATTGCAAGCGCAAATGGCGCTCAGGGCATTGGGCTCTATCGCACCGAATTTCTGTATATGAACCGCCGTTCTCCGCCGAGCGAGGAGGAGCACTTTGCAGCCTACAGCGCAGTGGTGGAGGGGATGCAAGGGCTCCCGGTAACCATACGCACCCTCGACCTTGGCGCGGACAAGCAGCCAGGAGGTGGCGACCATACCGCCGCCTCGAGCAACCCGGCCCTCGGTCTGCGCGCTATCCGCTTGTGCCTCAAAGAACCCGAGCTGTTTTATCCGCAACTGCGCGCTATCCTGCGCGCCTCGGCGCTCGGACCGGTACGCATCATGCTGCCGATGCTCACCAA
>Ga0265306_10000517_pt1 | contig 18435 bp, 17 predicted proteins | sample Helome_3_FD_192493 | JGI IMG/M metagenome (GOLD analysis project Ga0265306, IMG submission 192493) | Marine sediment microbial communities from subtidal zone of North Sea - Hel_20160420 (Illumina Assembly) | ecosystem: Environmental > Aquatic > Marine > Subtidal zone > Sediment ... | reverse complement strand
CCGACAGGCATTGTTTTCTCCTCCTTTTGTTTTTGGAGGAGTGTAAACAAAAAAACAACAAAAATCTAGATATTTTTTGCGTTATTTCTGGGACACAACACTAGAAGCCATTTCAAAACCCCGTTTCAGCCGATTTGCGGCTTTTGTCCCCGCAGAGCGGGATGACGCTGCCAAAAGCGCTAAGCTTGTTGCGCTAATCCGCCTGAGGCGGAGAAAACTCGGGCTAAGATCCTCAAACAGTTTAAGATTTTACGCTTCACTGCGCTAAGCGCTTTTTAACAAAAGTCCGCAAAATTAGCTCCAAAGAGGTTTTGAAATGGCTTCTAAGAACCTAAATACCATACTTGGATAACGGTAAGACGAATGGAAGGTATTTCGATCTTTTCAGGCAATTCGAACCCTGATCTGGCAAATAAAATTTGCGAATATTTGAACCTGTCGTTAGGGAGTGCACAGGTAAAAACCTTCAGTGACGGTGAGATCCAGATTGAAATCGATGAAAACGTTCGATCAAAGGATGTTTTTATCATCCAATCCACCTGTGCGCCGGTCAACGACCACCTAGTTGAGTTACTGTTGATGATTGATGCCATCAAGCGTTCTTCGGCCAAAAGGATCACCGCAGTGGTGCCGTATTTCGGCTATGCCAGACAGGACAAAAAAGTCGCGCCGCGGGTTCCCATCAGCGCCAAACTGGTTGCGAATATGCTGGCCGTTGCCGGTGCGAATCGCGTGATTACCATGGACCTGCATGCCGGCCAAATTCAGGGATTTTTCGACATCCCCGTGGACAACATCTTTGCCGCGCCGCTGTTAATCGAATATATCGGCGAAAAATTTAATGGTAATCTTGTTATTGTTTCACCGGATGCCGGCGGGGTTGAAAGGGCCCGGGCGTTTGCCAAGCGTCTGGATGCCGACCTGGCCATTATCGATAAACGGCGGTCTGCGCCCAACCAAGCCAAGGCCATGGCGGTTATCGGTGAAGTAAAGGATAAGACGGTGGTTATCCTGGACGACATGGCCGATACGGCCGGTACGCTGACCGAGGCCGCCCATGCGCTCAAAGAAAATGGAGCCAGAGAAATCCATGCCTGTTGTGCCCATGCCGTTCTTTCCGGGCCGGCAATCGGTCGGATTACGGATTCTGAAATGAAAAGTCTGGTGGTCACCGACACCATCCCATTGCATAAAAATGCCGTTGCTTGCGGAAAAATTGTCGTCATTTCGATTTCAGAGCTGGTGGGTGAGGCGATCATCCGCAGCTATCGGGGCGATTCGGTGACGTCCTTATTCGTTTAGTTATATTTTAGGCATTTTGAGTTCCTTAGTTATGAATGCGATAAAAACCTAATGGTTTAAATTAAATTCGACTATCGAATTTAAGGAGGATAATTCATTGGAACAAATTAATTTAGAAGCACAGGTCAGAAAAACGACCGGAAATGGTCCTGCACGGCTCCTGCGCCGCGAGGGGCGGGTTCCGGCGGTACTGTACGGACCGAAAACCGAGCCGATTCTGTTATCGATTGATTTCAAGGAGTTTGAGCAAATTGCCAAAAAATCCAGCATCGGTTCGGTTTTGCTGAAATTGCAAATAAAAAACGGGCAAACCACATCCCGTTCCGCCATGGTCAAAGAATTCCAGACCCACCCGGTGACCGGACAATTTCTGCATGTCGACTTTTACGAGGTCGATCTGGCTCGCAAGATAAATGCAATGATTCCGGTTACGGTAAAAGGCCATTCCCAGGGAGTGGAAGATGGCGGCATATTGCAGATCGTCCGCCGCGAGATTGAGGTCTTTTGCCTGCCGACTGCCATCCCGGAAGCAATTGAGGTCGATATCAGCGCGCTTGATATCGGGGGGTCGATTCATATCCACGAAATTGCATTACCCGCCGATGTCGAATTACCGGAGGATATTGATTTCACGGTCTTAACCATTCTGGCGCCGAAGGTTGAAGAAGAGGTCGTCGCGGAAGAAGAACTCGCAGAAGGCGAAGAGGCGGAAGAAGAAGGCGCCGAAGAAGCGGCCGAAGGCGAAGAAGCGCCTGCCGAAGAAGAGTCAAAAGGGGATTAGTGACCCGCCGGGCCGTAAAGCCTGCCGCAGTGCTCGATGCGAACGCCTGTGGAATAGACAATGCGGTCTGCTGTTTGATCGGTCCTGGAACGGGAGGATAACAATCGCTTGTTACCAATTCACATGCGTCTGATTGTCGGGCTGGGCAACCCCGGGGCCCAATACGAAAATACGCGGCACAATGCCGGGTTTATGGTGGTGGACAAGCTCGCCGGGGAATTCGGCATTTCTGTTAATAAGAATAAATTTGAGATGCGTTACGGCCGCGGCGCTATCCAAGACCATGCGGTCATGCTGGCCAAACCGATGGCTTTTATGAACCGCAGCGGGTGGCCGGTTCAGAAACTGGCTGCTTATTTTAAAATAAATAGCAAGGATTTGATCGTTGTTCACGACGACATCGACCTTGCTTTCAGAAGATTAAAAATAAAAGAGAAAGGAGGGCATGGCGGACACAAGGGCCTAAAATCGATTATCCAGGCTGTTGGCGAAGACGCGTTTGTGCGTCTGCGCATCGGTGTTGGCCGTTCCGAAACGTTAAGCAGTGTTTCAGATCATGTTCTGGGACCTTTCTACGATGATGAATTAAAGCTTTTGGACGGAATTTTAAATCGGGCGCAGGATGCAGTGGTAACGATTCTGACCGAAGGGCCCAAAGCCGGAATGAATCGGTTTAACGAAAAAATTATTAATTAAGGCTAAATGTTAACATTTTAAATGGAGGAGAGGATGAATTATTTACCGTTAATTTGTGCACTGGTGGGGGCCGCAGGGGTGCTGTTTTCGATCATCATTGCGGTTATGGTTAAAAGCGCGCCGGCCGGAAGTGAAAAAATGCAGGAAATTGCCAATGCGATTAAGGAAGGCGCCATCGCCTATCTGAATCGACAGCTGAAAAGCATGGGCATTGCCGGAGTGATTATTTTTGCGATCATCATTTTTACGCTGGGGGGAAAAACTGCCATCGGTTTCTTGCTCGGGGCCGTCGCTTCTTTTCTGGCGGGATATATCGGCATGCGCGTGTCGGTAATTGCCAACGTGCGTACGGCGGAAGCCGCCAAAGGGGGCCTGGCCAAAGGGCTGTCCATGGCCTTTAAAGGCGGTTCGGTAACCGGGATGATTGTTGCCGGGCTGGCCCTAACATCTGTGGCCGGCTACTATACGATTTTGATCTCAACGGGCACTGCCAGCAGAGATGCGGTCATCGCCCTGGTGGCCCTCGGTTTCGGCGGAAGCCTTATTTCGATCTTTGCGCGACTGGGCGGCGGCATCTTTACCAAAGGCGCCGATGTCGGCGCCGACCTGGTGGGTAAGGTCGAAGCCGGAATTCCCGAAGACGACCCCCGCAACCCGGCGACCATTGCCGATAACGTCGGCGATAATGTGGGCGACTGTGCCGGTATGGCGGCTGACCTCTTCGAAACTTACGCAGTCACCGCGGTTGCGGCCATGCTGCTGGGCAACCTTATTTTCCCGCAAATTTCCATTGCCACGGAATTCCCGCTGGTACTGGGCGCCATTTCAATCGTCGCATCCATGATCGCGGTCTTCTTTGTTCGACTGGGCAGTGGCGGGTATATTATGGGCGCCCTTTACAAGGGGATGTTTGGCTCTGCCATCCTGGCGGCTGTTGCTTTTTTCTTTGCTACCCGGCAGCTGATGGGCGGAATTCCTGAAATTCCGATGTTGTCGATTTATTATTCCACCCTGGTGGGCCTGGTGCTGACCGTTTTGATCGTTATCATCACGGAATATTACACCGGGATTTACGGACCGGTTAAGGCGGTGGCCAATGCCTCGACGACCGGACACGGCACCAATATTATCGCCGGCCTGGGCGTCAGCATGCAGTCCACGGCCGCACCGGTGCTGGCTATCTGTGCTGCGATCGGGATTGCCCACTATTTTGCGGGACTTTACGGCATTGCCATGGCCGCCATGTCCATGCTCTCTATGACCGGGATGGTGATCGCCATCGATGCCTATGGTCCGATTACCGACAATGCCGGCGGTATTGCTGAAATGGCGGAAATGGATGAAAGCGTGCGCGCGGTCACCGACCCGCTGGATGCGGTCGGCAATACCACCAAAGCCGTGACCAAAGGGTATGCCATCGGTTCAGCCGGTCTGGCTGCTCTGGTGCTTTTTGCCGCCTACACCCAGGAGTTTAGATTGCATGGCGGCGGCGCGGAGTTGAGTTTTGATTTGAGTAATGTCAAGGTGATCATCGGCCTGTTTATCGGCGGACTTCTGCCCTATCTGTTTGCCTCGATTGCCATGAACGCCGTCGGTAAAGCCGGCGGAGCCGTGGTGGATGAGGTCCGGCGCCAGTTCCGTGAAATTCCAGGAATTATGGAAGGCACGGCCAAACCGGATTACGGCGCATGCGTGGATATCGTCACCAAGTTTGCTTTAAAAGAAATGCTCTTACCGGCGCTGCTGCCGGTTGTCGCACCGGTGCTGGTCGGTTTTCTGTTGGGCAAGATTGCGCTGGGCGGCTTGCTGATCGGCAGTATTATCACCGGCGTATTTGTTGCCATTTCCATGACCACCGGTGGAGCGGCCTGGGACAATGCTAAAAAATACATCGAAGACGGTCACCTGGGCGGCAAAGGAAGCGACGCGCACAAGGCGGCGGTTACCGGCGATACCGTCGGCGATCCCTATAAGGATACAGCCGGACCCGCTGTGAACCCCATGATTAAGATCCTCAATGTTGTGGCGTTGCTGCTGGTGCCGTTTTTGCTGTAAAATATGCTGGAATTTAACGCATGCTAACCCCAAAAGGGTTGGTGCCTGTCGGCGCCAACCCTTTTCTATTGATTGTTGACCAAAGGTATGCTATGAAATTTATTAGAAATGATAGAAATTGCCAGTATTGCCAAAAGCGGCCTCAAATTGAGGTTGCTGTTTAAATTAAGCGGTTAGCGGTGTAAAAATGACAGAAAAAAAAGACAAACAGAGCGGACAATCCGACAAAGCGCCCATGCGCACATTTCAGGTGGGAGACCTTGCTGTCTATCCGGCACATGGCGTCGGCGAAATCATGGCGATTGAAAGCCGTGTCGTCAACGGGGAAAAACACGATTTTTATATCATGAAGGTCATTGAAAACGGCATGACCATCATGATACCGACCAACAATGTCGAATCGGTGGGACTTAGAGACGTAATTCCCAAAAAAGAGGTCGCCAAGGTTTATGCGGTGATGAAATCCAAAAAAGAAGCCAACACCGAAAACCAGAACTGGAATCGCCGCTACCGCGAGTACATGGACAAAATTAAAACCGGCTCGCTCTATGACGTCGCCGAAGTTTTCAGGGATCTGTTCCTGTTGAAACTCAATAAAGATCTCTCCTTTGGTGAGCGTAAACTTTACGATACCGCCCAGATTCTGCTGGTCAGAGAGCTTTCGACCGCCAAAAAAACGGACGAAGAAACCATACTGACCGAAATCGAATCTCTTTTTGTGGTCGATAAAGCCGAAAATTAACCCACCTTTGCTTGCCCAAATTCATGCCTGCCAACGGTGCCATTACGCTTCGGGTCAAACCATCCGATGAAGGTCAACGGTTGGATGTGTTCGTGTCCTCACAACTTGCGGGTCATACGCGTACTTTTGTTGCCGGGTTGATCGGCAAACAGCATCTTTGCGTAAATGGTCAACCGAAAAAGCCCGGCTACCGGGTCAAATCCGGCGATACGATTTCAGGCGTCATCCCTGCGCCGGTTCCGATCGAACTCAAAGCCGAGCCTATTTCCCTTGATATTCTGTATGAAGACGATTTTATCGTGGTGGTCAACAAGCAGCCGGGGTTGGTGGTGCATCCGGCCCCGGGGCATGACGGTGGAACACTGGTCAATGGCCTGCTTTATCACTGTACGGATCTGGGGGGCATCGGCGGTCGCCTGCGGCCGGGCATCGTCCACCGGTTGGACAAAGATACCTCCGGCACCCTGGTGGTTGCCAAAAACGACCGCGCACACACCCATTTATCTCGCCAGTTTAAAGCCCGCCGGGTCCAAAAAGAATATCTGGCCCTGGTCCACGGGCCCGTAAAATCAGCATGCGGGACGATTAAACTGCCCATCGGCCGCCATCCGGTGGATCGCAAACGGATGTCCACTGTCAGCCCCGGGGGTCGAACGGCAGAAACGCTTTGGATGGTAGATGATCAATTTCAGGGGTTTACACTTTTGGCAGTGACGTTAAAAACCGGGCGAACCCACCAGATTCGGGTCCATTGTGCAGCGATGCAGCATCCAATTGTGGGGGATAAGGTTTATCGACCCCGCAAACTGGAAAAAACGATTGCCAGAGACCGCAACCAGTCCGAAACGATCCTGCAGGTCTTAAAATCGGCAAAGCGCCAGATGTTGCACGCCTGGCGGCTGGGCTTTACCCATCCGCACTCCGGTGAATGGATGTTGTTTTAAGCTCCGCTGCCGCAGGATATGGCACAACTCATCAAAAAAATACGGAAGGCTGGTTTATAGGGTTCAGGTAAAAATAGGTTTCAGGTTTCAGAGGACAGAGGTCAGAGGACAGAAGACAGATGAAAATCTGAGCGCAGGGCAGCCCTTTGCCGATGCATAAGCCAGCCTGCAGAAGCCAGTGACCGGCAACCTGAAACCTGGCACTCGACACCTTCCTTAGGCTTTTATGATAAGATACGCCAGATATGCCACATAGCAGCTCAGTAGAAGGGCACCGCCTTTGCGGTCGACGGTATAGGTTCGGCGCATCAGCAGCCAGGGCAAGAAACTGGTGGACAGCATCACCAGATAATCGATCCACAGTCCACTTTCAAAAAAACCGCCGGGAATCGGAATCGGTCGCACCAGGGATGCGGCCCCCAGCACGCTCATAATATTGAAGACGTTGCTGCCCACCAGGTTACCGATACTGATGTCCATTTCGCCCCGCATGGCGGCAACCACTGATGTGGCCAGCTCGGGCAAGGAGGTGCCGAAGGCGACAATGGTCAGGCCGATGAATTTTTCACTGACCCCCAATTCAGTCATAATATAAACGGCGCTTTCCACCACCATCTGCGCGCCGCCCACCACACCGGCAATACCGACGACCACCAGCAAAATCTGTTTAGGCCTGGAAGCGATATAGCCGATTTCTTCCAATTCAGACTTGATCGCGGCGGCCACTTCGCCGCCGGCCGCATCCCGGGTTTCCTTTTTGGCCAGGTAGTAGTTGATGAAGGTGTAGGCAATAATGCCGGCGAAAAGGGTGGCGCCTTCAATGCGGCCCAGTGTGCTGTTTAAAGAAAGCACCAGTAAATAAAGTGAAACACCCAGCATGATCGGTATATCGCGCCGGATCACCGACGGATCGCTTTTGATCGGATTAAACAGCGCCGACAGTCCAAGGACCAGGGCGATGTTGCAGATATTGCTGCCCACCACATTGCCGACCGCAATCATGCTTTTGCCCTTAATGGAGGAAATCAGACTGACCACTAATTCGGGCGCCGAAGTACCGAAAGCCACCACGGTTAAACCGATGACAATCGGTGTCACACCCAGGCTGCGCGCGAGGCTGGAAGAGCCTTTAACGAGCCACTCGGCACCGAAGTAAAGCAGCACGAATCCGATCAGACAGAGCATAACATACAGCAACATAATTTTTAACTCCTTTCAAAACCGCTGGTCGTTTACCGCTGCTATCAGACGCCACACGCGATCGAGCTGCGATCGGCAATAGCGATAAGCCATTAGAGAAATCAAATGTACCAAATTTTGCGCTGGGATCATAGGCGAGAGCCGTTCAAGTGTCAAGGATATATCGTATATCACGCAAACTTTTGATTTTATAATAAAATAAATAATTTCCAAATTTCGCAGAAGATGCGTACGGCTGCAAATTTTCATTTATCGACTGAAATTATTGAATAATATTAAATTTACCGACGATATGCCGAATATCGGGTATAGCCTTTAGACCCTCTTAACAAATAATTTTCCTTGCATTTATAGGATGCTTTTTATAATTTATAGGTTGTTTCCCGCATCAGAACACCAGTTTTAAGGAGGAGGACAGAAAAAAGCATTTCTATCGCTGAAATTAATGGTCTGAAAGGAGGTGAAGCACCGGAAATTTTCAGGTTGAGTCAATTTAAGTGAAAAATAGTTTAATTGTATTGATGCTCAATTGGGGATGTTTTTTTGCAATCCATTTAAACCAAGAAGAAGGAGGCTAACAAGATGGGCAACGGAAATGACAGGACCCCGGTGCTGCAGAACGAAGATTGGTGGGCCTGTTTCATCGGCTGGTTTATCCTGCTGCTGGCGGTCTGGGGCGTTTTGCCGGCGACACCCAAGATTGCCAAGTGGACCAGCCTGACAGCGGCTTTCCCGAAGGGGTGGTCGACCCTGGGGACATCGATCGTTCTGTGCATCGCCATGGGGATTCTTACGTTTATCGGCGGCATATTCATGAAATTTGATTTGAAGAACTACATACCGGGCTTTATTGTTCTTTTTGCCCTTACCTTTGTTTCCATGGTGATATCCAAACAGGCCTTTATCAGCAAGTGGGGCATCTCCTATGTGTTATTTGCCCTGGCTTTCGGCCTGATCATCAGCAACATATTCAAAGTGCCGAAAGTGCTTAAAGCCGCCGGGCAGACCGAGTTTTTTATTAAAATCGGTCTGGTCTGCATGGGTGCCACCATCGTGTTTTCGGTGGTCCTTAAAGCCGGTGTTTTCGGCGTGGTCCAGGCTGTGCTGGTGGCCACGACCGTCTGGTTCGGTACCTACTGGATCTGCCGCAAATTTAAAGTATCGGAAAAATTCAGCAGCATCATCGCTACGGCCAACGCCATCTGCGGGGTTTCAGCCAGTATTGCCGCCGGCGGCGCCGTCCAGGGCGATCCCAAGGAAGTCAGCTACATGGTAGCCTGGGTCCTGGTCTGTGCGGTGGTCCTGATTCTGGTGATGCCGCCCATTGCCGTGTGGCTGGATCTGCCCACCAACTGGGGGGGTGCCTGGGTCGGTGGTGTTATTGACAACACCGGTGCGGTGATTGCCGCCGGGGAAATCCTGCGCGATAAGGCCGGCAACCCGAGCAAATCGGCAGTTGAAGCAGCGGCCATGGTGAAGATGGCCCAGAATGTGATGATCGGCCTGGTGGCCTTTTTAATGGCCATGTGGGCGACCATGTCGCTGGATAGAAAAGAGGGAGTTGAAAAACCCGGATTTAGCGAAATCTGGTTTCGTTTTCCCAAATTCGTCGTTGGGTTTATGGTGGCTTCTCTGGTGGTCTCCTTTATCATTGAGCCTACTATGGGCCAGAAAGCGGCCAAGGCAGCCTCTAAGGCTGCTAAAAGCTATCGCAGCTGGTTCTTTGCGCTGTGTTTTGTGGCCATCGGACTGGAAACGGATTTTAAAGAGCTGGTTTCCGTCGGCGGCGGCCGGCCGGCGATTGCCTACTGGCTGTCTCAGACCGCAAACGCCGTCTGGACTTTGTTTATTTCCTGGATTCTGTGGTCGGGCACTTTTATCACACCGCCGATTCTACCCGACTAAATATTGAATTTTAATACGGAAGGCGCTCTCTGGTTAGAGCGCCTTCTTTTTGTTTCTCCCCTCAAAGTCATTTACCCTATACCATTAACGGCCTATTCAAAAGCACCAAACCATTTTTTCCGATTTGACAAGTCGGACCTTCTGATTTTCACCGCCTTCCATAATAATTTTACAGATAAATGGAATTGCGGTATAGGTGGTTGTAGAAAAAAAACATATGCCTACCGCAACGTTTTTTTAACAACCTCTATAAAGATTGAGTCCCAAAGTCACTTACTTGAAGGAAACCGCTGCATGGAAAAACATAAAATGATCCTGATGGACGAAGAAAAATTTGCTCGAGAGGTCACGCTGGGCGTCATCGTTACCCGGCCGTTGACCGTCTGGCATTATATTATTCCGGGGATGTTCATCATCGACTTTCTGCGCCGTGGCAGCGCCCTGCGGAAGTATACCGAACAGTTCATGTTTCCAAGAAAACTGGCCGTCGATGCCGCTCAGGCCCTTGCTCAGGGCGAGGATCAAGTCGATGTGTTCGAACACACTGAAAACGAAACGAGGGCGTGGTTAAACTCGCTTGAATTACACACCTCTGGGCTGTTGCAGGCTCAGATGGGCGCCATTAAATTGCTCGTCGACCATTACGGCAAGCTGCTAAAGGAAGAGGGTTACAGCGTTTACGCCTTGATGAAAGCGGCCTATCAAAACCGGGAAAATCTGCGGGATTTTTTTGACGAATTAACGGCTGCGGAAGCCGAAGTGGACCGCGAGCTCCTCGTCAAAAGGGGTGAAGGCGATAAACTTAAAGCCAAAATTTTAGCGGAACAGAATCAGCTTGAGGAAAGAAGGGGAAAGATTATCGAAGAAGTCTTTTAGTTTCCTTCTTTGAAATGGCTATTTTTTCGCTGGGCAGTGTTTTTTACACAGAATACGGCATGGCGCATAGCGCATAGGGCAAAGCGTTCGAAATACGATGTTTTATTAGTGAAAGTTGCAGGAGTAATTTTGACTGAGGATTATAACAGGAAGTTTAAGATCATATTCGACAGGGAGCATTCGATGGCCCGGGGATTGGCGCTTTCTTTAATCAGACCAAAACCGCTGACGGTTTGGGAAATCATGATTCCGGTCATCTTTATCCTGAATTACGTGAAACTGAAGCATTCCAGAGAGATTTTTATCCAAAACCAGATGTTTACCAAGAAAATGGCGCTGGACGCCGCCCTGGACATGAAGAAAAGAGACGCCTCCAAAGAAACGGTTATGGCGCAAATCGAGTCTAAGACGAAAGAACTGGTGGCTTCTATCCCGGGCGGTATTTACTCAGATGATATTAGACGGCAGCAGTTGGGTGAAATTGATTTGCTGATTGATCATTATAGCCACCTGTTAAATGCGCCCGGCACGGAATACGCCTCGCTGGTGACCCATGTCTATCAGACCGCTGCCGAATATTCATCGTTTTTAGAAGCGCTGCAAACGGCTGAAAAGGCGGTCATGAGTGCCGCACACCGGACCCTTGGCAGTCAGGCCGATACTGAAACGGCCGCCAAAATAGAATCGATCACAGAAAGCATGCGAGCAGCAGAAATGAACAACCTATATTCTCCCGAATCCCAGCCCTAAGATGCTGAAGCCCAACGAACACGATCATATTTATCGACACGCCTATGTACCGGAGCATCTTATTGAATATGTAACTGCGGTCTCCAGCGCCAAGCCTTATTATTTTCAGGACTATCTTTGCTATTTCCATCGAAACCATCTCATTTTTATCGGATATCCGCTGGCAGACAACCCCGCCGAGATCTCACGGGTTTATTCGGCTGCCTGTGAACGGTTCAATCCGCATTCGATCATGCTGGTGGCCGGTGACCTGTCCGGGCTGCCGGAAGGCAATGAAATCCAGCCGGCAGATCGATATTATCGGCTTAACCTGCCCGTAAAATCGCTGAATCCGGATGTGGCCTACATGGTGCGGCGCGCTGAAAGGGAACTAAAGATCAAGGTCGGCCGGTTTGGCAGCGAGCACAAAAAAATCATTAAAGATTTTATTGGGCGACAGGATTTATCCGCTGCGCAGGTCCATATCTTTAAGCGTGTCCCCACCTATATGAAACGTTCAAAAACAGCGCATTTGCTTGAGGCACGCCAGTCGGGTCGGCTGGTTGCATTTTCCATCGTTGATATGGGATCGGCGCGCTATGCGTTTTATCAGTTTAATTTTCGAGCTGCAAAGATGGCGGTGCCGGGTGCTTCCGATTTCCTGTTTAACGAAATGGTTCGACTGGCGCAAACCGAGGGCAAACAGGCGATTAACCTGGGGCTGGGCGTTCACCCCGGCATCCGCCGCTTCAAGGAAAAATGGGGCGGGCAGGCATTTTTAGCGCACCGTTCGGTCTTCATACAGCGGAAGCAAACGATTGATATTGGGCAGTTGTCAAGGAAGCTGTAAGTTCAAGGTTCAAAGGTTAGATAACAGAAAACAGAGGTCAGATGTCAGAGGGCAGATGAAAAACGGAATACAATGCAGCTCGCTAGTCGAGGCTGGCAACTGCCTTCAGAGACCTGAACCCAGAACCCTGAATCTTTGAACCTCTGAACCTGAAATTTACGTGTAAATTTTATTTGCTTCAGCCATGCGGATTTTTTTGGTGAGCTCTTTTACTTTTTGAAACCATTGCCTGCGTTCCTTTTTAGTCCCTTTGCGCATGGTGGTAATGGCCGCCTGGATAACGTTTTCTTCCATTTTTTGAACGTTGCTTAAAAAGGTCAGGTATTGACCTTTGGAAGGATATATCTCATTAATTATTCCGGCATATGTTGATTGCTTTGACCTGAAAAGATCCCGGTAATGTTGGATGAGCAACTCAATTTCAGACAATTGCCGGCGCCTGATTTTTTCGGTGTAAAACCCTTTCTTTTCTTTGTTTAGAACATCTTTGGTCTTGATTTCAATTTGGCGGTATTCCCAGGCCGGGTCCTTGCCCTGGAAAATATTTCTCGCAGCTTCAAACGCAAGCTGTTTGGTATAAAGCATATTTTTGCGGGTAAAGCGCACATTCTTTCTGTATTTCAAAATGTTGTACAGATAAACGGGCAGCAGAATGATTTTCCAGTTCAAGGCTACTTTTTTATCATCCAGAAGTAACTTTGTGATGTGGTTGGCTTGGCGAACCTCATGCTTCCATATGATGCGATAGTTTTTCATGTGAAAGAAAAAAAGACCGCTATTTTATGTTTATGAGAAATTTTACCACTAAATCATGAAAGAGCGAAAACACGAAAAATAATATATTAAATTTCGTGCCTCTGAATTTTCGTGTTTTCGTGGTTATGTTTTTATATATGCCCTCAAGCGGCACATCAATCAGTTTTTTGGGTAACAGGTTTGCTTTTATAATGGTAATGTTTATCGTATTCTACTCCAATAGTTATCACTTTAAGAGGTAATCAATTCGGACAAACCACCATGAAGCCATACGACTTTGAAGGCAAACATGTTTTGATCACCGGAGCCAGCGGCGGTCTTGGTTCTGCGCTGGTTAAATTGCTGGCTGACAGTGGAGCGCGGCTGGTGGTCACATCCCGATCTGAAAAGGCTTTAAACGAACTGATTTCAAAATTGCCGCGCAAGAAAAATACACTCGCCATTACCGCCGATCTGTCCAGACCCGGTGAGGCTGCAAAGCTGGCGCAGCAAGCGATATCGGCTCTCGGCCATATCGATGTTCTGGTCAACAATGCCGGTGTCGGATATTTTGCCCTGATGGAAGAGGCGACCGAAGAAAACATTCGCCATCTTTTTGAAGTCAATACCGTTTCGCCCTTGATGTTGATCAAAACCCTGCTGCCGGAGATGCAAAAAAGAGGCAGCGGCCGGCTGGTCAATATTTTATCCTGCGCCGGCCGGGTGCCGATTCCAAGCGTGGGGGTCTATGGCGGCAGCAAGTCGGCGCTGGCCGTCATGACCAATACCATGCGTCTGGAACTTGAGCCCAAGGGTATTGATGTTATCAATATTTATCCGGGTACGGTGGCAACCGCTTTCGAAGAGCATGCCTTTCGGGAAGAAGAACGTCCGGGACTCTGTCCGAAAGATATTTGTGGTGAACCCCGTTTCCGTATTGCGCAAAAAGTCTTTGAAGCTGCCGCCGGTCCCCCGGGCGAAGTCTGGCTGGAACGTGCCGGTAAATGGTATTCAACGGCGGCTCTTATCTGGCCGCACTATGTGGAGCGGCGCCTGGCGTCTTTACGGGATCAGGTGATTGAAAAAAAATCGCTGAAAATGAAACCCTGGCGGCTCTTCCAGGTGGAATCGGCGATTGCCTGTAATTTAAAGTGTGTCATGTGCCCCTGGCGAGAGATCGCCAAGAAAGCAGAAAACCACGGTATAATGACCCCGGCGGTTTGGGCGGCGATCCGGCCATATCTAATTCGGGTGCAATCGGTTGATTTTACCGGCGGCGGGGAACCCCTGCTGCAGCCCCACCTGGCGGAGTGGATTGCAGATGCCACAAAGGCCGGGTGTGAAACCGGCTTTTTATCCAACGGACTGCTTCTTAAAGAAGACAAATTAAAAAAGATTCTGGATGCCGGTATTAAATGGATATGCATCTCCATGGATGGCGCCACCGCGGAGATGTACAATGAAATACGAGTTGGATCCAATTTTGATCGGGTCTGTGAAAATGTGGCCAATATTGCCAGGCTGCGCAGTGGCAGCGTTCCCAAAACCATGATCAATTTTGTTTTGATGGACATGAACGCTCACCAGATGGAAGAAATTGTACAACTGGCTGCGCGCCTGGGGGTGGATCAGGTAAACTTCAAACAATGCGATGTTATTCGTGGCAAAGAGGGAAAAGGATTTGGACTTTTTGCTTCCGAGGAAACCAGGGAAATCCGTCAGTTGCAAAAATCGTTGGATAAAGCCCGCCGCCTGGCCAAGAAATTAAACATCCGGACCACCGTCTTTGCGTTCACACCGCAGGAATTGGCCGTCTGCGAGCAGGATCCGCGGGATTCACTGTTTATCCGGCATGATGGTACTGTGGCACCCTGCATTAACCTGGCGCTCGGCGGGCCGACGACCTTTTTAGGCAAAGAAGTGAGCATGCCCTCAGTGCATTACGGTAGACTCCCGGGCGATGACCTGATGGATTTATGGGAGACTGAGAGCTGTCAGTTTTACCGGAAGAAATTTCAGGAAAGGGTTGAAAAATACGATAACCTCATTATGAACAGCATGCTTGGAGGGGGAGGCGGGAATCGCTCAAAGGTATTGAAGGACGCCCGGAAAGCGATGCCGGATCCGCCGAGGGGGTGTAATGTGTGTCATTATCTTTATAACATCTAAAAACTGGAATTAAAGCACCATCTTTTGCCCGATAGCTTTGTTATAATCCGATCCAAAATGCTCGCGTACTATCGTGTACGCTCCGCTTTTGAATCGAATTACGCCGCACTATCGAACAAAATATGGCACTTTAATTCCAGTTTTACACAATTAACAAAAATTTCGGATTCTGTTTTCTTATTTGACCTCTGCCCTCTAAAAACTGACACTTGAAACCTGACACCCGAAACCTGACACCCGAAACCTGACACCATGAATTGATTAAATTCCCGGAGAACATCCCGGGGCGCGGACCATTAAAACCGGAACGCAGGCGGAACGCAAAACCCGGTCCGCCACACTTCCCATTACCCAGCGGCTGATCCCCGAGCGTCCATGGCTGGCAATGATGATGAGGTCCACCCCGTTTTTTTCAGCCCAAAGAGCGAGGGCATCAGCCACATTGCCATGCAAAACTTCATAGCTGAGCACCGCGCCTTCAAGGCGGGTGCTTGCCACCATCTTTTTTAAATAAGCTTCGGCAGCTTGCTTGTGCTGTCCTTGCAGCTGCTGACGCTCCTTTTCGCTAAATCCGAATTCACCTCTGGCCGGTACGCTGGCCGGCAATTGAACCGGATTAACCACGCGGGCAAACACCACGTTTGTAATTTTACATCCGGTCGTAATTGCTTCAACATGCGGCATGACGCACTCCGCCAGTTCAGAACCATCCAACGGGACCATGATTTTGTTGTACATGCATTTTTTCCTTTTCTTTGAATTTGGTGATAATCAAAAAGCCAGGGATTATACCGCTTTCCATAACAATGTTCCGGAATACGGAATTGCGGCAGAGGGGGTTGTAGAAAAAAACGTTTGAATACCGGAACGCTTTTTGACAATCCCTATAAAGGCTCTCTCTGTCATATAGTGAATATAGAGCCAAAGATATGTGTGTCAACAGTCTGGATGAGAGGAGGGATATTACAAATATAGGTGTCAGTGTTCAGGTTTCAGCTTTGCCATTCTGACACCTGAAACCCGAAACCTGATACCTGAAGCCGGCAGGACTGCCGGCTTAGACCATCCCTTTGAAGGCCATAAAGGTAAGTGAGAGGATTCCGGCGGTAACCAGGGCGATGGCAGTGTCCTGCAGCGGCCTGGGTACCCGGGCTAAAAGGATGCGCTCGCGCACGCCGGCAAACAGGATTAAGGCCAGGCCAAAACCGACGGCATAACTGAAAGAGGCAACCAGCGCCTGCAGGAAATTATACTCTTCATTAATGTTGATCAGACAGACGCCCATGACGGCACAGTTGGTCGTGATCAGCGGTAAAAAGATGCCGAGGCCGGCATACAGGGCCGGGATGCTTTTTTTAAGAAACATTTCGACGAACTGCACCAAAGAGGCAATCACCAGGATAAACGCGACGGTACGCAGGTATTCAAGACCCAGTTTCTGTAGAAAATAGGTGTTGGTAACCCAGGTGATCACCCCGGCCATCACCAGCACGAATACGACTGCCATGGCCATGCCGACGGCGGTTTCCATTTTCTTGGATGTTCCCAGAAACGGGCAGTTGCCCAGAAACTGGGCCAGCAAAATATTGTTTATCAGGATGCAGCTAATTGCCAGAACGATTAAATCGCCCATTGGGATCTCCTATTTTTTACCCACCAGATTCATCAAACAGAGCATCAAGCCCAGAGCGACAAAAGCGCCGGGCGCTTCGACCATGAATGAAAACGGTTGATATGACGGCCCGAAAACCTGGATCGGTTTTTCCCAGATCGTCAAATCACCGGTGCCAAGCAGTTCGCGCACAGCCGCCAGGGCGCTCAGAGACAGGGTAAACCCGATCCCGATCCCCAGCCCGTCCAGCAGGGATCTAAACATACCGTTTTTAGATGCAAAGGCCTCGGAACGGCCCAGCACAATGCAGTTGACGACAATGAGCGGGATGAAAATTCCCAGTTTAAGGAAAAGCGGATAGGCAAAGGCCTGCATCACCAGCTCCACAACGGTCACAAAGGTAGCGATAATGATAATAAAGCAGGCGATCCTGACCTTGGCCGGGATGACTTTGCGCAGCATCGATACCAGCACATTGGAACACACCAGCACAAATGTGGTCGCTACACCCATGCCGATTCCGTTTTCAACGGACTTGGTTACGGCCAGAACCGGGCACAGACCGAGGACTAAACGAAACGGCGGAACTTCATCCCACAAGCCTTTGGTAAATTCCTGTACAATTGATCGGGCCATCCATCACTCCTATTTATTAAATTCTTTAAGTTTTTCAGTGAGCTGGGGTTTTAATTTTTCATATATTTGCAAGGCATCATTCGTTGCGGAGCACACCGCCCGGGATGTGATCGTGGCGCCGCTGATGGCATTGATGCTGCCGCCGTCGCCGGTGACTTTAACCGGCCCTTTCAATGGCAGTTCTCTGAATTGCGCCACGAAGCTTGGATCGGTTTTGGCTTTGGCGCCCATGCCCGGTGTTTCGCCATGGGTGGTTACCCCCACACCCATTATCTGGTTGTCTGTGACATCGATGCCAACCATCAACCCTACATCGCCGCCATACCCTTTGCCGGATGTTTCAAAGGTGACGGCGCGCGGCGCCCCATCCATAACGCCCACAAAGAAGGTGCGCTCCATATCTCCGTCTTTCAGCTGAAACCGATCGATGATGGGGTCATTGGTCGCCTCTTCCAGGATGGACCGAATGGCCGGTCCCTTTACAAATTCAAGGACCTGGTTTTCAATGCGGTCTTTGGTGTTGTCCCGGATGGCAGCCAGCACCCACCCGGATAAAGTGGCCAGAATTGTTAGAACGAGCAGCATTTTTATCATATCACGCATCTTATTCAACCTTTCCGAGTGCCTGGGGTCTGATTTTATCCAGCAGCGGGCTGATCAGGTTGATGACCAGGATGGCTAAGATAACCCCATCCACCCAGGCGCCGATATTACGGATCAGCACGGTCATCATACCGCCGGCGGCGCCGTAGATCAGCATGGGAACGAAATTGACGGGCGAAGATGAATCCTCGGTGGCCAGAAAAAAGGCGCCGATTAACGTGTAACCGGTTAACAGGTGAAAGGCCGGCGGGGCAAATCGAGCCGGGTCGAACAGGTTAAACACAAAAGCGGTCGCATAAATGCCGGCCAGGAACGTAAGGGATATTTCCCAGCGGATAAACCCCCGCAGCATCAGATAAATCCCGCCGATCAAAAGTCCCAGACCAAAGGCCGAGCCGACTCCACCCAGCTGCTTGCCCATCAGAAGATCCAATAAGCTGAATGCATCAAGCGAGGCGGCACCAAAATACTTTACGGCCGCCAATGGATAAATGGTCGCAAATTCAAGGTCGTAATTTAACAGGGCGGCGTCAAAATCGAACAGGCTTCGCCAGGAGAGCATCATCATCGCCAGTGCCAACGCCACCGGATGAAAGGCAT
>Ga0265306_10000516_pt1 | contig 18465 bp, 15 predicted proteins | sample Helome_3_FD_192493 | JGI IMG/M metagenome (GOLD analysis project Ga0265306, IMG submission 192493) | Marine sediment microbial communities from subtidal zone of North Sea - Hel_20160420 (Illumina Assembly) | ecosystem: Environmental > Aquatic > Marine > Subtidal zone > Sediment ... | reverse complement strand
CAGGATTTCATCTTGCCCAAATGACGCCAGGGAAACCCTGGTGACACCGCTACCCCGATCATACTGATTTCGGTTGGAAAAAAATTCATTGAGAAATTGGGGTTCGGTGAAAGATTTCCCGGCGTCCTCGGCATGGCTGACCAGTAAACGCGTATGCCCGGCTCGCCGGTCTTCCCAGGCGACACAAACTCCCGCACTGTTGACCGCGATCGCAGGAAACAGTACCGGCGTCTGCAGACCATCGGCTTCGACGGACTGTATGGATCCGACGACAATCCGGTTAGCGTTGGTGACCTGTAATGCCGCGATTTTGACAAACCATCTGCCGTTATTCTGTTCGCGCCAGCTGGCAAATACCCGCTCGCCGAAACTCGCGATACTGACGTGGCTGGCCGCTGCCCGACTGAGCCTGACTGGTTCGGCCAGGCCCTCCACGGTCAGTATTCGGGCGAAAACGGATGCATCCTGTTCAAAGGTTAAGACGAAGCGATTACCGCTAATGGCATCGATGGCCGGTTCATATGCTTCGCTGCCACTACTCACCGACAGGGCTGTGGGGAAGGTTTCCTGCGTCAGCAATTTTAGCGTGACATAGATTTGTGGGGCTCGACTGCGATTGTCTTCCCAGACCACGGCAACCGATTCCCCGTTTACGGCAATATGTTTACGACCCGAACCGTCAAGATGATGGTAAACAGCACCAACCGGAGGACCGGTTACGGTGATCCTGCTATCGAAAATCCAGCGCTCAGACGCCTGCGTTTGGAATATAGCCAGGGCGAGGCATAATCCAGCAAACCTGATTCTCATTGCCGGGCCATAAACTCTTGTAACGGCATCGACTGGTAATGATTCTCGAGAATGTAATCACCGTACAGGTTCATCTGGTCTACAGTTTGAAAGCCCGCTTTTTTGAACAGGGGTTTTTGCTCGGGTGAGAAGTAAATAAATGTGGGCGTGCCGAGAATTCGGCTACGGGTTGCAAACTGCATCTCGGTGGTTCTTTCTCCATTACCGAGCTTGATGCGATTTCCACTTTCGGTATCGACATAGGCTAGCACAAAGGCGGTGTTATATTTTGCGCTGAGGGACGCATCGCTGAAAACCTCCGCATGCATTTTGCGGCAGGTAGTGCAGCCGTAACGACCAAAGTACAGCAGCATGGGTTTGTTTTCGCTGCTCGCCAGTTGTGTCGCCTCGGTCAGCGACAGGAACCGGTACCCCTCGGGTGGCGCGGCCATCAGCGTATCGATCGACAGGGTTAAAAGTATAACTATGGCAATTGGAAGCCGGACAAATGTTGAATGCTGCATAATCCCGGTGCTTGTTGTAATCAGCGAAAAAACGGTATCTTTTTGGTTCTTGATAGTCAAGGACTGCAGGTTATGAACGCAGCAGAGCTAAATTAAGTGTCAGCCTGTCTCACTGATTCAAGCAGACGTCCTGGTTTAAAAACTGGAAACGGGCCATGTCCGGTTGTAGAGTTCCGTTCATGACAGCTGTGCACAAGTATATTCTTCTAATCCTCGACTTTGCGCTGCATGGAATTCACCAGATTCTCATCGTGTTTAGCCTGGTGGGATGGATCTTCTGCGAAACACGGATGCTGAACCTGATCGTACTCACGTTGATCCTGTTTTCCTGGTATGGACTAGGGCCGATACTAAGCAAGGCTAACCCCTGGGGCTATTGCGTTATCACCGACATCCAGTGGCAGATTCGCAAGAAACTGGGGCTGGATAGCCGCAACGGGGGTTATGCAAAATACCTGGCTGACAATTTACTTGGCGGGGATTTCGATGAAACACGGATTGATAAATGGGCTGCGGCGACTATTTTAACCTGTACTTTAGCCTCGGTTACCACAAACTTGATGTACGGAAGCTGCTCGGTACTTACCAGTTAAATAATAAAGACCATCGGGTTACGGGGTAAAAAATTTGAAGCCGAACATCGCATCAAGATCGTTAGTCGACCAATAACTTGCATAATCGCCGATTGACTCGCTAGCGGTTTGATGGCAGCGAGAACCCACGGCACCAGACTTTGCAGGACCCGGCTCGATCGAAATGATCTGGTCGTCATGCTGATATCCTTACGCGGCGGGCACGCACCACCAGAAAAACTTCAGTCAATAATGGTCCGGGTGTCACTATCTTTCCGGCGTATGATCTAGATCAATGTCTCGTATGCTGCTTCCTACTAGGTTGTAAGATAGTGTTTTTTAGCAATCGGATTATGTTCAAAGACATCGTAAATAGCAGCCCAGGGGAGTCAGTAACTGTAGACAGTTCGTTGGCATCTATGGACACGATCTATATCGATGCGGGCACCAGGCACGTCCGGCTTCAGGTTTGTGCAACTGACGGTACATTGCAACAGGACATGGTGGTTCCCAGCAACAGCGATTTAGGTGAAGCCCTGTCGTCGATGGGACAGGCCAGGACAGGCACGGCTAATTCGAACCCGTCTCAACTAGTGATCACCGGAAAGTTGGCGGGTGCAGTCCGGGAGCGGCTTGGCGATGGCAAGCAGATTCTGCCGACGGCGGCTTTCTGGTTGGCTGCCCAGGACCTGATTGAACTGCCGGAGAACGCCGCTGTCGAGACGCTCGCAATTATCGATTTATCGGCGTCCGGTTACCTGATTATTGGCGTCGATCGTAGTGGCGAGCTTAAAGACGATCTGTTACTTACGAATCCGCGCTGTGGCGCGGGCTCGGGGATCAACCTCGATCGCGTACTGCAAAAACTTGACCTCAGGCACGAACAGGTCGACGTGCTGCTCGACACTTACCTGGGTGAGGCGGGTCGTGCCCGGCGCGAGGCCACCGCCGTGCGCGTCGATCGCTGCGGCGTGTTCAGTACCTCGGCGACGATCTCTGACAAAAACCAGGGGATCCCGCTCGATACCGCCCTCGCGACGACGTTGAAGTCCGAGGTCGAAAAAACGGTTAAGAAGCTGCCACCCGGTTTCGACAAGGTTTATCTGACTGGACGTATCTTCCGCTGGCAGTATGCGCGGGACTGTGCAGAGGATCTGTTACGCGAGCATGGCGTCACGGAGGTTGCCTACGATCCCGAAAACACGCAGCTCCTGAAGTCGTTGCGGAAACTGGTGAAAAAGGTTGGCGTCGACAACCTTGCACAACCCGATTCCCGCCTGCTCAAGCAGAGCCAGCCTGAAACCTTTCCCTCCTTTGTTGAACTGCGCAAGCGCTACGAGGCGGGTAGACAATTCCATCGATTGGAGGACGAACCGCCACGCGCTTGCTCACCCGGGGATCTTGCCCAACGCGCGTTGATTCTGGCGTTGGATGTTGGTTCCACCATGGCCAAGGCGGTTCTGGCCGATGCCGCCACGGGGGAAGTCCTGTTTCTCGAAGCCTACAGCAACGCTGGCGACACGATAGAGACGGTCAAGAATGTATTCGTCGACCTGCAGCGACAGGGTATCGAGCAGTTGCCATTACAAAGCGTCGGAATTACCGGATCTGCCCGCTACCAGGTGCAGCAGGCGCTAGCCAGCATCTATCCCGATTTAGCGGAACGCATCCAGGTGCTGGTGGAAAACTATGCGCACGCGCGGGGTTCGATTGATTATGCGCGGCAACACGTTAAATGGCTTGAGCAACAGGGCTTCGAGAAGGTCAACCGGGATCTATGTATCCTGGTTGACATAGGTGGTGAGGACACCAAGATTTCCACCATTGCGCTGAACGAGGCCGAACTCTTCGACAACGCCATGAACACCAAGTGTTCAGCAGGAACCGGTAGCCTGATGGATACGCTTAGCGCCATGTTCGGCCTTCAATCCGTGGCCGAAGCACAGGCACAGGCCTATAACGCTCCGCAATCCTTCAGTATTAATGCAACCTGCGCCGTGTTCCTGATGGAAAACGCGAGCAAGCTGCAGGCACAGGGTGTGCCGCAGGATGAAATCCTTGCTTCAGCGAACTGGGCGATCGTGGAAAATATGGCTCGGACCCTGTGGAGCCAGCTGGATTTACCCGCCAACACGGTGGTGTTATTGCACGGCCAGACCATGTTGTCGGACCCGTTGCCACTGGCGGTTACCCACCGTCTGCGCTCCTACATCGGTGCCGATATTCATGCCCTGCTGCCACCCAATCCAGGACATCGAGCCTGTATTGGCCTGGTTCGCAGCCTGCAGCAGGCTGCAGTACCGGGCGTTGTTGCAATAGGCCTCAATGATTTGCTCGAGGCCCATTTTGCAAAACGCATGATTCAGTGCAAGGGTAAGGTTTGCGGAGATCCACTGGCCCGTTGCAACCGTTGTGCACTGCGCTGGCAGGGCGACGACGGTCGCAAGATCGCCTTCACGGTGGGCGGATGCACCGCAATTAACGAACTCATATCGCACAAGGGGCAGAAAAAAGAAAACCGGCCGCGTGATTGCTACAAGGAAATATGGGACTTTATCGATAGCCACCACCCGCACAGCGATGACCCGCGGCGCCTGGTTATCCCGCGCAGTTTCGCTGTCTCCGAGTGGGCCTATTTTCTATCGCGGGTGTTTGCATCGCTGGATATACCGGTACACGTGGACAACGTGCGCGACAGTGACCTGGCCGATGCGCAACCCCAGTTCAACGTCGATTGCTGCGCGCCCCAGATGGGCGCAGTGGGGCAGTTCCAGCGACTGGCTGCACAACCGCATGGCCTGATCCTGGCCGCGCAGATAGAAACCATGCCAACGGGTGGAGTGAGTCGGGGACTCACCTGCAGCACCAACCAGGGTGGCGTGGCGGTGGCCAGTAATCTGGCTCTGGATGCGCAGCCCGAAGCGCGTTTTCACCTGTTTCACTTCGCCATCGACGAACTCGATGCGGGCCTTTTGAGCGACCAGCTTCAGATTGGACTGGAACCTGTTTTTCGCTACTACGGGATTACCCCTGACGCAAAAACCCTGCAGAATATCGTTGCCGGGGCCATCGAGGATCACTTGCAGCTGCGCCGGGCGGCGGCGGATTTTGCCGCCGAACTCGCTGAACAGGCGCTCGCCGAAGGCCACCAGGTCGCTCTGGTCGTGGGACGTGAATATGTTCTGAACCCCGGGATCTACGACAGCCATATCCGCCGCCTGTTGCGTGATCGCCAGATGGCAGTGATACCCTCATACGTGCTGGATATTGAACTCGATCCAGAATACGCGCATATTTACTGGCGTAATCCGCATTTTATCCTGACAGCACTGAAGGCGGTTGCGCACCGGAATTTGCACACCCGTCTGCGACATCCACGCCTGCAAGCACTGTTTCGCCGCATCGAGGAAGATTCCTCGGGCGCCATGTTACCGGTGGTCCAGGTATCGACCTTCAGTTGCGGTCCCGACAGCATCATCGCACATTACGTTGCCGAGATCATGAAACAGAGGCCGTTCCTGCTGATTCAGTCCGATGCCGTTCTCAAGGAACTGGCGCATCTTGAGAACCGCGTAAACACTTATGTCATGCAACTCGAACAGGGCCTGCATGACAAGCTGGGACTGGATAGCAAGAAACCGTTCGAAATCAGAACCCTCGACGAGTTGATATCACATGAATCGGTAAACCGGGATACCGATGTACTCTGCCTGCCAACTATGGGTGACAATCGTGCCCTGACCGCGGTGTTTCGCGGGGCTGGCTACACCTGCATCGAAAACTATTCCGATGAAACCTATGATTTGCAGGCGCTGGTAAAAACCGGGCGCAAGGCAGCGGGCCAGGCGGTTTGTACCCCGCTAGCAGCCCTTTATTCAGACCTGAGGAATGGTGTCGATGAATTCGCGCAACGCAAGCAGGCTGGCGATCCCGAGTTCGTTGACAAACGACGCCTGGTGTTAATCGATACCCAGGGTTCCGGGCCCTGCCGCCAGGGGCAGTTTCCCGGTTTGCACCGGCTCTTCTTCAACAATTCGGTGCCTGACAATAAACAGGAGCGCAGCTGCAACAGCATGCCCGGCGGCACGCTGTTTGAGTTCATGCTGCTGGAAGAGACTGAAGGTTACCAGGGCGGTTTCCCGGACTGGATGATGCTACGTATATACCAGGGACTCATTCTGAAAGGTGTTCTGCAAGGAATCCTGTTCAGTGCCGGTGCAGCCTGCCACGATCACGTGGAGTACCAACGCTTCATCACTGATTTTAGAGCGCTAGAGAAGGAAATCTATCAGTTACTCAAGAGCTTTGCCGGTCCGGGTCGTTTCGGCCAGTGGCTGTTAACCTCGTTGGGCAAGAACAGTATCCCGGGCATGCCAGTCATGTATTTCGCCTACCGCGCGCACGGCCGGGAGTTCATCAAACCACTGAAGCGGTTTGTCGCAAAGTGGAAAATTCCAAAATCCCATTCGCGGAACAGGCTGAATATTTTGATTACCGGTGAAGGCTATATGCGTCTCGCCCAGGCCGAGGAAATTTTCTTTATCCTGTTGGGAGAGATGGGGTTTCGACGCTTCGATTTGCATGTGTCGCCGGCGATGTCATACCTGGAAGTGATTCTCGAAGAGGCTGAGGAAGTCAGTCGTACCGAACTGGAGATCACCTCGGCAAGGCAATCACGGGTTGGAAAAAATACCGCCGACACCAGCAGGCTTCGCAGCGCAAAGCATAAAATTCGCATGATCAAACTGCTGCGTGGCATATGGCGTAATCTTCTCGCCCGACCGCTTTACCGGGCAAGCGGGCTTGAAATGCCTGCGCCGATCAGCCGGATGATCGAGGCTTCGCGTGAGTTGTTGCCTACATACCGTCCCATCGGTGAGCTTGCACCTTATATCGGCGAGGCACTGGTCGAACTTCGACATGGCGCCGATGTCGTCCTGAACGTGGCACCGAACGGTTGTTTGGTTTCCACCATGGGTGAGGTGCTGACCCCAAGCATTATGCATGCGCAGGGCGTTGGGTCGGGCCGTATCCAGACGCTGCTGTCGGCTGAGGGGGACATTGACCGGGAAGCCCTGACCCTGGCGGTTCTAAAGGCGACTGGCCCGCAGCGTTACTATCAGCTTCATGAAAAGTAAAGGAATTATAAAAAACCTTTCCACATAGCTAATTTTATGCGTCCGCTTTGGGGAATAACTCTTGATTCAGATCGTAAACAGGGGTCAGAACACAATTGTTTCTGTTATTGGAAAAAACTGAAGACCTGGCCCGGGTTCGGATTACGACGTTACTTACCGGTGTAGTCGAGTCCGGCGACATCGATCGCCGGACCGGACGGCCTTGTTGGCTAGCTGAGTTCGCCGCGCGCCGGGTAGTCTTTTTCCAGCGCAAACTTGAGCGCGCCGATGATTTCACGAAAATGCGGGCGCGCGAACGGCATCGTGCTGATCTGGGCCCAGTAAAGCGTGTTATCAGGTCGCACAATAAACAGGCCGGGTTCGCTGAATTCGGCGGGCTCCTCGATGCCAATCGACGTCAACCCACGGCCAGCGGAGCGATGTAGACCCCAGTCGCGCGCCTGCTCGGTGCTAACACCATAGCCGATCTGAAGGTTACTTAACTCCCAGTCCTGGCGCGCCTGCTCGGCCCGCTCCCTGTCATCAGCGCTCAGTACCAGTACCGAAACCCCGATCTCGGCAAAATCGCCGGCCAGCTTATCGAGCTCACCAACGTACTTGCTGCATATCGGACAGTGCAGGCCGCGGTAAAACACGATCATGGTGAAATTTTCGGGGTCGTGGTCGGCCAGTGACCAGGCACCATCGAGCGTCTCGACTTCAAGAGCGGGTACTGGCTGACGGGGTTTCAATACATTCATTAGGGACTCCTGTTACTTTGATGCGTGTCAATATGCTTAGAGCGCTACAGTGTTAGCTTTTTCGTATTAAAACACAATGGGATACCGACATGGGTGATGCAAAAACTGCAGCTTTGATCGAACTGGATACCGGTAGTTCAATCTGGGAGAGCTTTTTTACGGTCTTTCCGCTCGTCGTCATCGGCACTCGTGAAGCCGATGGTAGCGACGATCTCGCCCCCAAACACATGGCGATGCCCATGAGCTGGAAGAATCACTTCGGTTTCGTCTGCACTCCACGCCACAACACCTACCAGAACATTCAGCGTGATCGACAGTTCAGCGTTACCTATATGCGGCCGTCGCAAACGGTGCTGGCGAGTCTCGCGGCCACCCCACGCTGCGAGGACGGCAGCAAACCAATCACCCAGGCGCTACCGACTTTTGCGGCTGAAACGATAAATGCCGCGTTTGTGCAAGACGGTTACCTGTTCCTCGAGTGCGAACTGCAGCAGATCGTCGATGAACTCGGCGAGAACTCGCTCATCATCGGTCGAATCATTAGCGCCCGGGTGGCCGAGGATGCATTGCGCTCTTCGGACCAGGATGATGAAGATCTGGTCTATTCCGCACCCCTGCTCGCCTACCTTTACCCCGGTCGTTTTGCTGAAATCGCCAGCAGCAACAAGTTACCGTTTCCGGCTGGATTCAAAAGGTAATCCAGATGAGCGACAACCACGCAGTTCTGAATTATCTACAAGCGCAGCAGGAACCCATGACCGGGCTGCTGCAAGACCTGGTACTGATGGAAACCCCTTCGACCGACCGCGACAGCCAGGCGCAGATTCGCCAGCGTCTAAAAAACGAATTCGAAGAGATCGATTACCGCGTCAACCTGCTCCCCGGACGCAGCAGTGGTGGTCACGTGTATGCATCACCGAGAAACCGGGGTAATAAACAACCCGCGCAGTTGATGATCGGTCATTGCGACACGGTCTGGCCGATCGGTACCCTGCAATCCATGCCCCTGGTGTTCGAGGCGGACACTCTGCGGGGGCCGGGCGTCTACGATATGAAAGCCGGTCTCGTCGAAATGGTTTACGCACTGCGAGCAATCGAACACCTGGGCCTGAAGCCAGCCGTTGCACCACTGTGTTTTATCAACTCGGACGAGGAAATCGGCAGCCGTGAATCGACCCGCTACGTACGCGCACTGGCCCAGCGAGTCGATCGCTGTATGGTACTCGAACCATCGCTTGGCCACAGTGGAAAAATAAAAACCGCACGCAAGGGAGTAGGACGTTTTACCGTCACCGTGCAGGGCAAGGCCGCTCACGCGGGTCTCGATCCGGGCGCCGGAGCAAGCGCCATTCTGGAGCTGTCTCACGTCATTCAAAAACTGTTCGAATTGAATGATCCCGAACAGGGAACCTCGGTTAATGTCGGTGTCATCGATGGTGGAATTCGGCCCAACATGGTGGCACCCGAAAGTCGCGCTGTCATCGATGTGCGTGTGCAGACCCAGGCCGATGCTGAACGCGTGGAACATGCGATCCATAGCCTGGAAACCGCCACCCCGGGGGTTTCATTGATGATCGAGGGCGCCATCGGCCGCCCGCCGATGGAACGCACCGATGAGAATCAACGCCTGTGGCGCGTTACGCAGGAACTCGCCGCAGGCCTCGATATGGAACTTGAGCAAGGTACCGCAGGCGGTGGCTCCGATGGCAATACCACCAGCCTCTATACCGCAACCATCGATGGCATGGGCGCAGTCGGCGATGGCGCCCACGCCAGCCACGAATACATTTACGTGGATCTACTGCCAGTACGCTGCGCACTGTTGACCCTGTTACTGCTGGCGCCGCCACTAAACCCCTGACATGAGAACCGGAGCTGACCGATGATTCGTCCCTTCCTTGCATCCGTAACCCGAATTTCCGACTTGTCACCAACCAACATCACGTCGTCTAAGCTGGCGCGCGAACACTGGGATACCGGGGATTACGTGGTCGGCAAGGTGCTCGACACTCGTGGTCACCTGAGTGCAATCGAACTGCGTGGCGGGCGTATGATAGAAGTCATGGAGGGTGATCTCGTGGTAGGCGCATTCGGCACCCGGGTAGCAACCCTCGAAGCGGTAGGTGACTGGCGATCGATCGACGACTCGGGCGAATTCAATGCGCTGACTGCCGCCGGCTTGTTCGGTAAAACCACGTCGCTATCACCTTTCCTGTCCTCACCCATGCATCTGCAATACCAGGGGCATGTGATGCGCAACGAAGCAAAGGTAACGATGCACGGTAGTTTGCCGGAAATCGAAATTACCGACTTCGACATACCGGTGATCCTGATCGTCGGCACGTCGATGTCATCCGGTAAAACCATGTCCGGGCGCGTGATCGTGCACCTACTATCGCAAATGGGACTCAACGTAGTCGGGGCCAAGCTGACCGGTGCCGCGCGCTATCGTGATATGTTGAGTTTTAAAGACGCCGGCGCCAGCGCAATTTACGATTTTGTCGATGCCGGGCTACCGTCTTCGGCGGTCGATGAAGCCACCTATCGCGAGGCACTGCCATATCTTCTGTCCCTGATCGCCCGGGATAAACCCGACGTAGTCGTTGCCGAGGCCGGCGCCTCACCGCTCGAGCCTTATAACGGCGCGATCGCCAAGGAAATGATCAGGGATCACGTTAAATTTAAGCTGCTCTGCGCACAGGACCCGTATGCGGTGGTGGGGGTGCAGACGGCATTCCAGCGTAACCCCGACCTGGTGGCTGGCGGCGCGGCCAACACCGATGCCGCGATTGCGCTGGTAAAAAAACTATCCGGGCTGCCCGCGCTCAACCTGATGGACCCGAGGAGCCACGAGCAACTGGGGACAAAACTGCGCAATGCCCTCGATTTGTAGGACGAAGCGGGCGGGCCAGAGGGTAAAAATTACGCTGTCGGTTCATTGCGAGATTCAATACACTAACGGGCCGAATAAAAAAAGCTAATCGAGACGCCGTTTGAGTACCCCAACCCGTATCGCCGTGATCGGCGCCGGCATTGTCGGATGCAGCTGCGCATTGTGGCTGCAAAAGAAAGGCTTTGCGGTCACCCTGATCGATCCCGACGATCCGGGCGCCGGCACCTCTTCAGGGAATGCCTGCACCATCGCCGAATACGGTTGCGTACCGGTTAACAGCCCGGATTTATTCCGCCGTCTGCCATCATTACTGTTTTCCAAAGACAGCCCGTTGAGCATGGATCTCGGCTACGTATTGTCGCATCCCGCGTGGATGATCGAATTCCTGCTGAATTGTCGCGCACAAAAGGTAGCGCGAATTATCCGACAACTTGGCAAACTGCTAAGCAAGGTTTATGACGGTCTCGATCCGCTGCTCGACATGGCGGATGCGCGCGACCTGTTAACGCAAAACGGATTCATGCATGTTTATCGTGATCAGCTGGAGTTCGACGCGGCGAAACGGGCAAACCAGGCACGGCGCGAACAGGGTACAAATTTTGTCGAGCTCGACCAGGGCGATATTCAGGACCTCGAACCCAATCTGAAAATTCCGTTTGAACGCGGCCTGCTGTTCGATAGCATCAGTCATGTGCTGGACCCGACGGCTCTATGCCAGCGTTACGTGGAATGTTTCAAGCGTAACCAGGGGCAACTGCTGCGGCAGCGGGCGCTCGAAGTCATCCACGGCACCGGGTCGGTTCAGATCCGGCTGGATAACGGCGCAAGCATCGACGCCGAACGTGTCGTAATCGCTGCCGGTGCATTCTCGAAATTCATCGATGGTATCCCGACACGACTGCTGAAACTCGATACCGAGCGCGGTTACCACCTGCAGTTCAGCAACATGCAGCATTTGCTGAGCCGACCGGTCAGCTGGCAGCAGGCCGGTTTTTACGCCACGCCGATGAACCAGGGCATGCGCTTCGCCGGCACCGTCGAGATCGCGGGCTATAAAAAAGAAAAAAACCCACGTATTCTCAACTACCTGAACCGTAAGGCCCACGAGATGCTGGATCTACCCGCACAACCCGACCAGGAATGGCTCGGTTTTCGACCTACCTGCCCCGATGCGTTGCCGGTAATCGGTTTCAGCACGACGTCGGAGTACATCCTGTACGCCTTTGGTCACCATCATCTCGGCCTGACCCTGTCCGGAATCACCGGCAAGCTCATCGCCGAACTGGCAAACGGGGAAGAACCAAGCCACAATATAGCCCCGTTTAGTCCACGAAGATTTTTATAACAATGAGATTTGACGATAAAAAAGTAGTCATTACAGGAGGATGCGGTGGCATCGGTCAGGCGCTGGTCGAGTTGTTCGCCAGCGAAGGTGGCAGGGTACTGTTTTCCGATCGTAGCGAAGAAGATTGCAGCGATCTCAGCGAGACCCTGCAACGCAAGAATATGGAGACGATCTACCTGGCCGGTGATTTGCGCCAGAAATCCTATTGTGAAGGACTCATAGCGCACGCAGTCGCGGAACTCGGCGGCGTCGATATCCTGATCAACAACGCCGGGATCATCCCGCGGGGTAATATTCTCGAAACCACCGACGATATGTGGTTCAGCGCGCTGGATGTAAACCTGAACGCGGCCTTTTTCCTGTGCCGGGCGGCGATCCCGCATATGCAGCGGGCCGGTGGCGGCGCGATCGTCAATACTTCGTCGACCTGGGGTATATACCCCGGACCGGGTCACGTCGCCTATTGCACCAGCAAGGCCGCGATAGCGGCCCTCACCCGTAACCTGGGTCGGGATCATGCCCCCGACGGTATCCGCGTCAACGCGGTTTGCCCTAACGAGGTGAATACCCCGATGCTGCGCGGCGGCTTTAGACGTCGCGGTATCGATCCCGTTACCGCGGTCGAAGAACTCGGCAAAACCGTGCCGCTGGGCCATGTTGCCGAACCCGATGAAATCGCCGATGTCATCGCCTTCCTCGCCTCGCATGACGCACGTTACGTCTGTGGTGAAACCGTCGAAGTCACCGGCGCCAAACCCGTTTATGCCTGATTAATGAATAGCCTTGCGGGCAAGGTAGCGGTTATTACCGGCGGTGGCCAGGGTATTGGTCTCGGTATCAGCCAGGCGATGCTTGCTGCCGGCGCGACCATCCTGGTGGCGCAACGCAGTCCATTGCCATCTGAATTATCCTCACAAGACCGGGTGCACTGGATCGAGGCAGACCTGTCCAGGCCGGACAGCTATGACGCCATTGCCGATACCGTAGAGCAGGAATTCGGCAAGATCGATGTCTTGATCAATAACGCCGGCTTCATGTTCGAAAAGACCCTCGACCAGATGCAACTCGAAGAATGGAATCTTATGCTCGCGGTTAACCTGACCGCACCGGTGTTTTTGAGCAAGCATCTGCTGCCGCTGCTGCGCGCGGCCGGGTGCGGCAGTATTATCAATATCGGTTCGATCGAAGGCCTGGCTGCCAACCCTGAACACAGCGCCTATTGCGCGTCCAAGGGCGGCGTGCACGCGCTCACCAGGGCCATGGCGGTAGATCTCGGCGAGGACGATATCCGTGTCAATGCCATCGCTCCAGGCTGGATTCGTTCAGCTTTGAGCGACGACTATATCAATGTACAGCAAAACCCCGGGGCGGCCTGGGAAGGCCTCTACAAGATGCACCCCGTCGGGCGCATCGGCGAGCCTGAAGATGTAGGCAAGCTCGCGGTGTACCTGGCCAGCGATGATTCGACCTTCCTTACCGGCCAGGTTATCGTCATCGATGGTGGCCGCACGAGCAAGTTACCCCTACCATTTTAACCAATACATAGAACCTGACTGGAATATTCTCATGAGCACCACTGGAGTCGAAAAATTAATGCAGGGTTACCGTCGCTACCGCGACGGATCCTATGAAAAAAGTCGGCCCCTGATCGAGGACCTGGTCGCGCGTGGTCAACGCCCGGAAGTAGCAGTAGTTGCCTGTTCCGATTCACGCGTCGATCCGGCGATCCTGTTCCAGTCGGACCCCGGCGATCTGTTTGTGGTGCGCAATGTCGCCAACCTGGTACCGCCGATGGAGGAGGAGGGCAAGTATCACGGCACCAGTGCAGCGCTGGAATTTGCCATCCTGGGACTCGGAGTACAACACCTGGTAGTGCTCGGCCATGCACACTGCGGCGGAATCAAGTTAATGATGGACCCGGAACCCTACGACAGTTCTTTCAAGTTCGTTCCATCATGGGTGTCGATGCTCGCTGCCGCGCACCGACGCGTGCTCGCAACCATGTCAAAGGCAGGGGAAGAAGCCTGCACCCGGGCCTGCGAGCAGAACGCGGTGCTGGTCTCACTTGAAAACCTGACCACCTTCCCCTGGGTTCGCGAACGGGTCGAGTCGGGTACGTTACAGCTGCATGGCTGGTACGTCGACATCGCCGGCCCCGAACTCAGTGCCTACGACTGGGAAGCGGGCAAGTTCACTACCTGCGGTTAATCCGCGACAGCGCGCCATTTACGGCAGTATCGAAACGCGATTTGCACGAGCGTCGCAAGTGCTGTTAAATGTAGCCCGAACAAAAAATCCCCATGCTCATAAAAAAAGGGGTATACCAAGAAAAAATCTGAATCCTGTGGAGGAATCGACAATGCAATCAATCAAAGCAACAATCGTCAGCGCCGCCTCGGCTGCGCTTATTTTAGCTAGTAGCGCCAGTCTCGCGGCTGGTATGACCTGCACCAACGACACCTGGAACAAGGTGATGAAGCGCGGCAAGATGGTGGTCGGCGTCAAGGCTGACTACAAACCCTGGGGTTATCGTGACACCAGCGGTGCCATAGTCGGCATGGAAGCGGATATGGCAAAAATGGCGGCCGACGCCATGGGCGTCGAGGTCGAGCTGGTCGCGGTACAATCATCCAACCGCATGCAATTTCTGGAAAACGGCAAAATCGACCTGATGATTGCGACCATGTCGGATCGTGTCGATCGTCGCAAACTGGTCGGCATCACCCAGCCTAACTACTACACTTCGGGCACCAATGTCATGTCGCCCAGGGGTGTCGGCATCAAGAAGTGGGAAGATCTGCGCGGCAAGCCGGTCTGCGGCAAGCAAGGTGCTTTTTACAACAAGGTAGTCTCCGACCGCTACGGCGCCAAGATCGTTGCCTTTACCGGTAACGCCGAAGCCAAGCAGGCATTGCGTGATAAGAAATGTATCGCCTGGGTATACGATGATTCTTCAATCATGTCGGACCTGTCTTCCGGTAACTACGACACTTATGAAATGCCACTCATGAGCGAAGACGACAATCCCTGGGGTCTCGCTGTACCACTGGCCGAAAAAGACTGTATTTTCGGCAACTTCATGTCCGGGCTCACCTACAACATGCACCAGTCGGGCAAGTTGATCGAGCTGGAAAAGAAGTGGGGCATCCAGCCAACGCAATACCTGAAGGACCAGAACAAGCGTTTCGCCGACTGGATTCAGTAATCCAGTTTTACAAAGTTGGTAACCAGCCGTTCGGGGCAAGCCCCGAACGGCTTTATCGACCGGCTGTCAAATGAACGCTTTTCAGCAATATTTCTACGATCTGGCGCAGACCCATCCGAAATGGAATTTCATATACCTCTATGATCCGACGCAGACCGATCGCGTAATCGAAGGTCTGTGGATGACGATTCAGCTGTCGGTCGTCTGCGTCATTCTCAGTGTCATCATCGGCATCATCGGCGCCTGGGTTCAGGGCGCACATTCGAAGTACCTGCGCCTCGCGATGCAGGGCTACATTCAGTTTTTCCGCAACACCCCGCCGCTGGTGCAGCTGATGTTTTTCTATTTCGCACTGGGTCAGTTTACACCGACCTACTCCCCCGATGGCTGGCTCGAAGTACCCATCATCTCCAATGTCGGCTGGGCCATTATTTCACTGTCGTTTTTCGCCGGCGCATTCAACGTTGAAATTTTCCGTGCCGGTATCGAGGCAGTACCCGATTCCACCCAGGAAGCGGCCGAAGCACTCGGCATGAACCGCTTGCAGATTTATATTTATATCGTGCTGCCACTGGCGTTTCGGGTCAGCCTGCCCGCGCTGAACAATAACCTGGTTAACCTGGTGAAAACGACCACCCAGGCCCTGGCCATCGCGGTACCCGAACTGCTCTATCAAATGATCAGCATCTACAACGATTACTCGACCGCGCAAAACGCTTGCATGGTGTTTCTGTTTTTTGCCTACTTCATACTGGTCGGCATCCTGGTGCTGGGCATGCACCGCTGGGAGCGCAAGTTGCGCATCCCCGGATACGGCGCATGAAAACGGCTCGCAAAGCTTTTCGCAGATACCACGGCGACACCGATCTTGCGGTGTTGAAGCCATTCAAATTCAGCCCTGCCGGCAGTGTCCAGGATTTGTTATTCAGCCGTTGGCTATCCGGTTTCTCGCCGCGCAGCCTTCTGGTAGTCGGTCTGCTCTTCTGCCTGTGGCCGGGCTTTGCAATGGCGCAAGGTAACTACAGCTTCACGCAGGCGCTCGATGCACTGTGGCGCTGGTTACCGTTTATCGTGACCAAGGGGTTCGCACTCAACCTGCTGGTCAGTTTTTTTACCATGCTGGTCGGCACCATTGCGGGCGTCCTGCTCGGCCTCGGGCAGATTTCACCGTTGCGACCGCTGGCACGGACAAGCTGGTTTATTACCCAGCTGTTTCGCAATTCACCCTGGCTGGTGTTGCTGTTCATCGTCATGCTGGCATTGCCGTTTGAAATTCAGATTGGCGATACTATTTACCCGATCCCTGACTGGCTGAAAGCGGTGTTCGGACTGTCGCTACCGATCATGGCCAACATTTCCGAAATCGTGCGCGGCGCGATAATATCGGTACCGACCGGCCAATGGGAGGCCTCCGAGTCGCTGGCCTATTCACGCAATCAAACCCTGTGGCTGGTTATCCTGCCGCAATGCTTCAAGCGCATGATCCCGCCATGGATGAACTGGTACGCCATCCTGACCATGGCCACGCCATTGATTTCGCTTCTCGGGGTCGAGGATATCGTCACCCTGTCGCGCCAGGCGATGGAAGCCGAAGACAACCATCCGGAACTGCTGGTGCCATTCTTTGGCTTTACACTAATTATATTTTTCGCCTACTGCTATCCGATCGCACGTTACACGATAAAACTGGAGAAACGCTTTGTGGTTAATCAGTAAACATTGCTGGAGCATCCAAGATGACCAATAACGACTGGACCCCGGATCAACCCCTGGTCTCGATCCGTGACGTGTATAAATCCTTTGGTGACCTCGAAGTACTCAAGGGCGTATCACTGGATATTATGAAAGGTGAAGTCATCTGCATCATCGGCCCTTCCGGTTCGGGCAAATCGACGCTGATTCGCTGCGTCAATGCACTCAATACAATTGACAGCGGGTCGATCAAGGTCGAAGGCCTCGAAGTACATGACCCCGGGCTCGACAAGCTCGAGCTGCGCAAAAGGGTCGGTATGGTGTTCCAGCAGTACAACCTGTTCCCGCACAAGACCGCGCTGGAAAATATCATGATGGCGCCGTTGAAAGTGTTAAAACAACCCCAGGCAGAAGTCGAGGAACGCGCACATAAACTGATCAAGCGCGTCAACCTGGGCGGCAAGGAAAGCAGTTATCCGGGCGAACTATCCGGCGGTCAGCAACAGCGGGTTGCGATTGCAAGATCGCTGGCGATGAACCCTGATGTCATGCTATTCGATGAAGTAACCGCGGCACTGGATCCTGAAACCGTGAACGAAGTGTTACTGGCGATCAAGGACCTGGCACAGGACGGCATGACCTGCATCCTGGTGACGCACGAAATGGGATTCGCGCGTGAAGTCGCCGATCATATTTATTTCACCGATCGCGGTGTTATTGTCGAACACGGTCCGCCGGCAACCTTTTTCACCAAAGCCAAAGATCCACGCACGCAGGAATTCCTGAGCCAGATACTCTAACACTCAAGTAGAAAAAAGCGCGGTGACCTCCAACCAGAACTTACCGAGCCACGCATCGGTCGTCGTTATCGGTGGTGGCGTCATGGGCTGCTCCACTCTCTATCATCTCGCCAAAGCAGGCGTCGGCGATGCAATCCTGCTGGAACGTAATGAATTGACCTCCGGTACCACCTGGCACTCGGCCGCGCAGGTGCGCGCGCTACGCTCGAGCAGGAACCTGACCGACCTGATTCGTTACTCGATTTCGCTTTACAGTTCACTCGAACAGGAAACCGGCCAGGCCACCGGCTGGATTAACAAGGGTTCGTTATCCATTGCGACCAGTCCTGACCGGCTGACTTTCATTAAACGCCAGGAAGCACTGGCACAGCTATATGGCGTCTCTGCGAGTTCCATTTCTGTCGATGAGGCAAGTAAACGCTGGCCGATGATGAACACCGAGGATGTTATCGGCGCGGTCTGGTCGCCGGACGATGGTCGGGTCGGGCCATCTGATCTTTGCGCAGCGCTGGTCAAGGGAGCGAGATCGAATGGAGCGAAAATTTTTGAGCACTGCGGCGTCACCGGCATTAAAACCCGGGGCGATAAAATCATCGGTGTGGAAACCAGCACGGGAGAAATTACCTGCGACGCAATAGCTATTTGCACCGGCCTGTGGAGTCGCGAAAACGCCGCCATGGCCGGCGTCGAGGTGCCGCTCTGGCCCTGTGAACACTTTTACCTGCTAACTAATCCAATCGACGGCATCTCGGGAAATTTGCCCACGC
>Ga0265306_10000515_pt1 | contig 18483 bp, 15 predicted proteins | sample Helome_3_FD_192493 | JGI IMG/M metagenome (GOLD analysis project Ga0265306, IMG submission 192493) | Marine sediment microbial communities from subtidal zone of North Sea - Hel_20160420 (Illumina Assembly) | ecosystem: Environmental > Aquatic > Marine > Subtidal zone > Sediment ... | reverse complement strand
ATAAAGTACAGCCCTTCTTTTTGTGTTAAGTGGCCGAGGGCTTCGACCACGCTTGCATTGATGCTGTGCGCGCCCTGACTTCCGCCGATGATCAGCACACAAAATTTTTTGAGTCCGGGGGCAACCCCATCACCGTTATGATTGTTTAAAAGTTCTTTGCGCACCGGATTGCCTGTTAGCCTTATTTTATGCGGCGCAAAGCGTGCTTTGGTGTCATCAAACGACACGTAAATTCGATCGGCAAACCGCGCTAAAATCCGGTTGGTAATTCCCGGTAAAATATTTTGTTCATGCAGCACAATTTTGGTGCGCATTAGCCATGCGCCCAGCACCACAGGGCCCGCCGAATAGCTGCCGAGCCCCACCGTGAGATCCGGCCGGTAGCCTTTTAAGATGCGCAATGCTTCGATAACCCCTTTGGGTATTTTCAGTGCCGATTTGGCCTGATTCCATATACCGCGGCCTTTGATGCCCTCGGCGGTAACGGATTCAAGCCTGAAATCCGTCTGGCTCAATACCGAGCGCTCCAGCGGATTACCGGTGCTGATAAATACAACTGTATTTTTTTTATTGCGCTTCATAAACTCCTGGGCGATTGCCAGCCCCGGAAACAAATGGCCTCCGGTGCCCCCGCCGGCGATCACAATGCGAAGGGCTTTGCTTGCGGAATTACTTGATCGATTGTCGCCCATTTCTTTAACCCTTCGCATGTAACCTAATACTTGCGTGCCGCGCTGATATTCATCATTATACCGACGGAGGCCATATTGATCAGGAGCGACGTTCCCCCGTAGCTCAACAGGGGCAGGGTGAGACCCTTGGTGGGCAACAGCCCGAGAGCCACGCCCATGTTGACCACTATTTGAAGTCCCATTGCGATCGTCAGACCCACCGCCAGATAAGCACCGAACAAATCCGGGGCGCTGCGCGCAATGGCGATTCCGCGTACAACAATCCAGGCATAAAGCCCGATGATGATCACAACACCCAGCAGCCCCAGCTCCTCGCCGATGACCGAAAAAATAAAATCCGTATGCGGTTCCGGTAGATAAAAAAGTTTCTGATAGCCTTTGCCGATACCGGTACCCCACAGGCCGCCGGTCCCGAATGCCATCAGAGAATGCACGATCTGATAGCCCTCGTCGCTTGAGTTTTCCCATGGATTGAGGAAGCCCAGAATGCGCTTTGCGCGATATTCAGCATTAATTAAAAAAAGATAGGCCCCCGGTAAAACGACGAGCATCGTTGCAAAAAGCTGCGAAAATCGAACACCGCCGATAAACAACATGATCCAGGTCAGCGCTCCCAGAATAAAAACAGTGCCAAAATCCGGCTGGACGAAGATAAGCGCTACAAAGACACCCAACACCAGGATATGCGGCAAAAAGCCGATTGAAAAATTTTTGATCTGATCTGCTTTTTTTTCCATGGAGTAAGCCAGATAGATGACCAATGCGATGCGGGCAAATTCAGACGGCTGAAACGAAAAACTGCCCAGCCGCATCCAGCGGGTGGAACCACCGGCGGTCAGCCCCAGATCGGTAAACTGAATAAGCACCAGAAGCCCCAGGGAAAGCCCGACCAGCGGATAGGCCAGCACGCGATAATAACGATACGGAAAATGTCGTCCAGCCACGAGCACGATCACACCTGCCAAAGCGAACAGCGCCTGTTTTTTTAAGAAAAAAAAGTCGCTGCCGAATTTTTTAAGCGCCACGGCCGAACTGGCGCTATACACCATTACGATTCCGGCGCCCACCAGGAAAAGAACCGGAAAAAGGAGCTGTACGTCATAAGAAGCGGTTTGCGTATGGTGTTGTTTTTTAGCCATTGTTCGAAAATTTAGAATTGTGTCGCACGCAAAGCCGCAAAGATCGCGAAGGAAAAATTTTTGTCCTGCAATTTTTTAATTAATCTTAGCGCCTTGGCGTCTTTGCGTGAGGCCATCATTTCTTTCTTTCCCCCATTCAGTCTTTTCCTGTCGCCATTTTCTTAACTTCCTCGACCGCACACTGGAAATCATCTCCCCGTTCGGCATAGCTGCTGTACCAGTCAAAACTCGCACAACCCGGTGATAAAAGGACCACCTCTTCCGGGTTTGCATCCTGAAAAGCCGTTGCCACGGCCTCCTGCATCGAAGCCGCGACCTTTGTCGGCTTCAACTGGCCGAGGGCTTTTCTGATGGGGTCGGCCGCTTCGCCCATAACAATGAGCTCTTTGACATGTTTGCCCATATGGTCTTTGAGCGCACTGAAGTTGCTGCCCTTGTCACGGCCGCCCATCAGCAGTAAAACCGGCTTTGAAAAGCAGTCCAGCGCTCTGAGTACACCATCCACGTTGGTGGCTTTGGAGTCATTGTAAAAGTGGACGCGGTTAATGGTGGCCACGTGTTCGAGCCGGTGGGCCAGACCTTTGAATTGGTCCAGTGTGTTCTGAATCCCTTCTACGGTCCCGCCGGCCGCCAATGCCGCCAGACTGGCGGCGCACACGTTTTCATAATTATGTCGCCCCATAAGAGCGGTTTTTGTTATATCTAATATGTCCTGATTGCGGAATTCGGGTTGCATCGGTTTTAACTTATCCAGTTTCAGGATGATGCGCTTTCCGTTTAAGGTCGCGCCTTGTTCGTTTGCTTCTAATAACGGGAAAAACAGCCGCTGGCTTTCAATATTCGCTGTTTTGGCACGAATGAGTGGGTCCGAGCCATAGAGGACAGCAATGTCGCCGGCTTGCTGGTTTTTGAAAATTCGGATTTTGGAATCCGCGTAGGTATCAAAATCCGGATACCGATCCAGATGGTCCGCCGTAATATTCAGCAGGATGCTGACTTTCGGCCGGAAACAATCAATGGTGTCGAGCTGAAAGCTGCTGATTTCCGCCGCAACGAGCTGCTCTTTTTGACCGCTGTTGACATATTCGATCAGCGGGTTGCCGATATTGCCGCCTACAAAAGTCGGGATACCGGAATTTTGCAACATTTGCCCCAGAAGCTCAGTGGTGGTGGTTTTGCCGTTTGTACCGGTCACGGCAATGATGGGCGCCTGGATAAATCTTGCAGCCAACTCCGCCTCACCAATTACCTCAACCCCTCGGGATCGGGCCTGTGCGATAGGCGCGATGGTGTGGGAAACGCCCGGGCTGACGACAATAAGATCCGCTTTTTGAAAAATTGAGCTGCGATGGGATCCCAGCTCGACATCAATTCTCATAGCGCGCAGCTTTCCGACCGTATCACCCAGCGCTGTCTCATCGGCGATATCGGTGGCCACTATCCGCGCACCCTTTTGATGCAGGAAGCGGGCGACCGCAAGTCCGGTGCGGCCAAGGCCGACAATAACGATATTTTTATCTTTTAATCTCATGTCTAATGGGTTCAATTGGTTTTATTTGTTTAATTGGTTAGGCAATCAAATAGCGACAACCAATTAAACCAATGTAACTAATCAAACGAATGAAACGTTTTTATCTGAGCTTGAGCGTACTCATCGCTATCAGCGCCAGTGCAATTGCAATTATCCAGAAGCGGACGATGACTTTCGGTTCCGGCCAGCCCTTCAGCTCAAAGTGGTGGTGCAGCGGGGCCATTCTGAAAATTCGGCGACCGCTGGTCATCTTGAAAAAGCTGACCTGAAAAATAACCGACAAAGCTTCGATCACAAAAAGGCCGCCGACCAGCATCAGCAGAATTTCCTGCTTGGTGATGACGGCAATGGTGCCCAGGGCTGCGCCCAGCGAAAGTGAGCCGACATCTCCCATAAAGATCTGGGCCGGGTAAGCGTTGAACCATAAAAAACCCATGCCGGCGCCGGCCAGGGTACCGCAAATAATAGCCACTTCGCCGCTTCCGGCCACGTAATTAATCTGCAGGTAATCTGATATTTTGATGTGGCCGGCAACATAGGCAAAGATCATATACGTGGCGGCGGCAATGATCACCGGCCCGATGGCCAGGCCGTCCAGGCCGTCGGTCAGGTTGACGGCATTGGAGGCGGCCACAATTACGAAAGCCGCGAATATAATATATCCCCAGCCAAGGTCCGGTGAGAGCTTCTTTAAAAACGGTATGGTGACCTGGGTGGAAAAATCCGGGCTGGCGTAAACCAGCAAACCGACGATGAGCGCCAGAGCAAATTGCAGCCCGAGTTTTTTTCGAACCGACAGGCCCTTGCTGCGTTTTTTCACCTGCATCAGATAGTCGTCCACAAAGCCCACTAGGCCATAGCCGGTAATGACAAACAGCATAATCCACACGAAATAATTGGTCAGATCACTCCACAAAAGTGTTGACACCACGCTTGAAAATACAATCAACAGGCCACCCATGGTGGGCGTGCCGGCCTTTGACAGATGGCTTTCAGGGCCGTCGTCCCGGATGTATTGCTGCACCTGCAGGCCGCTGAGTTTACGAATGATCCACGGCCCGAGCAGAAAACAGATAAAAAACGCCGTCAGACTGGCATAAATGGTCCGAAACGTAATGTAGCGAAATACGTTAAAAACCGACAGCGTCGTGTGTAGCGGATATAGAAGGTGATAGAGCATTTGTTTATGTCTTAATAATTACCTTTTTGCTTTTTGTGACAAATCTGCAATTTTCAATATTATTTTGAGTGCTACCCGCCCGCCTCGCCCGTCCGCCGCAATCTGCATATGCTTGAGAGCGGGACAGTCAACAGCGATGGCGGGCAGGCAGCAGCAGCCTACCTGTTTTTTCGTAATCACCACAGAGAACACAGACCTTGCCCGCCATCGCGAGCCGCTCAGGCGAGGCGGGCGGGGAGCACAGAGAATAAAAATTAGTGTTAAGTTTGCCATCAAAGACAGATTTACTTTATCCTTTGTACCGAGTCCTCAGTCCTCAACACTCAGTCCTGTTTGATACCGGCCCAACTTTTGAGACCTTTGACAACTGTGTCCATCCGGGCTCCCCTGGATCCTTTGATGAGAACCCAATCGCCGGGCTTCAGCGTTTGCTTGAGTGTATCGAGGAGCTCATCCCGGGTTCCGGTAAATATATCAGCGTGTTTCATTTTGGCGTTTATGGCTCCGGCCACCACGGCGTTTGCAAATTCTCCGTTTATCAATAGCTTGTCGATATTGGCTGCCGCCGCCCATGCGCCAACCTGTTTGTGCAACGCTTCAGTCTGGGCGCCCAGTTCCAGCATGTCTCCGGCGACAAACAGGCTGCGGCTATTGCGCCGTAAGGTCCTCAGGGTCGTAATGGCGGCTTTCATCGATTCCGGATTGGCATTATAGGTGTCATCGATGATATGGATGCCGTTTTCAGTTTGGAATATATCCATGCGGCCCCAGGCCGGTTGAAAGGCCTCCAGGCCTGCTTTTATTTCTTGGGCCGGCACTTTCAGTAAGTTGCCCACGGCGGCCGCGGCCAGTGCATTGAGAACCATAAAATGCCCCGGTACGCTCAGGTCCACCGTCAGGCGCTCGTTCGGCAAATGCAGACTGAAGGAAATGCCGCTGGTCTTTTCATTTACCGCACTGGCCCGGATCCCGGCGTTTTTGGACAGTCCGAATAAAAGCACGTCTCTGTCTGTGCGGCTTGCCATCTGATATACTCTGCGGTCATCGGCGTTCAGAACGGCTTTGCCTCCGGCTTTAAGATGTTTGATCAGCTGTTCCTTTTCGCGCATGACGCCATCCAATGAACCCAGGCCTTCAAGGTGTGCCGGGCCGATATTGGTGATCACCCCGATATCCGGAGCGCAGATTTGGGCCAATCGTGCAATTTCGCCGGGGCTGTTGGTGCCCAGCTCGACCACCGCCTGCTCATATTCGCGTGTCAGTCTGAGCAGGGTCAGGGGCACACCGATCTGATTGTTATAATTGCTGATGGTCGCCAGGGTGTTGTATTTTTGCGCAACCACCTGAGCGGTCATCTGGCGGGTTGTGGTCTTGCCGTTTGAGCCGGTAATTGCAGCTACGGGCACATCGGTTCGTGAACGGTGAAAAGCTGCCAGATCACCCAGAGCCCGGGTGGTATCGGCTACTGCCACACAGGCGATCTGCTGGGCCTGCCATTCGGCGATCGGCAAGTCCGCTATTTTTTCACGGTTGACAATCAGGCCGCCGACACCCTGTTGAACCACATCATTTGCAAACATATGCCCGTCATGAACATCACCGACAATAGCCACAAACATATCGCGGGGCGATATGCCGCGCGAATCAATGCCGATGTTTTCAAACCCTTGCATTTGGTCTCCACACACCAATTCACCGCCGGTGGCTTGCAGGATTTCAGATAATATCCATGGTAAAGTTTGTCCGTCGACCATTGTCCGTTGTCCGTTGCTGGAGCTTTGCTATCTGACTACTGAAAGCGCTTCAGCAACATTTCGTTTTGCGATCACCTAAAGAGGCCGTATTCGCAATTTGTGAGCATCGATGAGCTACGACCGCTGACTGCTGACCATTGACGACTGACCACTGACAGCAGATAACGCATTTCTGGCCTCGTGTCTGTCATCAAAGGCAATGGTTGTCGACCCCAGTATTTGATAGGTTTCATGACCCTTTCCGGCAATCAGCACTGTATCGCCGGGATTGGAAACCTGTATTCCCAGCTGGATGGCCTGTTTGCGGTCTGCCTTGACCACATGGCCTTTATGTTTGAACCCGTTGCTCAGATCAGCCGGTCGGTATTGCCGACCCCTGGCTTTTTGAGCACCTTCAAGGATGTGATTGATGATCACGATCGGATCTTCTGTGCGCGGGTTGTCTGATGTGATGACCGCCAGATCGCAGAGGCGTGCAGCGATTTCACCCATCAGCGGTCGTTTTTCTTTATCTCTGTCACCGCCGCAGCCAAACACACAGATGATCCTGTCTTTCATCACCGCTTTGAGTGCCATGATGACATTTTCCAGCGCATCAGGTGTATGGGCATAATCCACGTACACATACCGCCCGGCATTGTTCTCAATGGATTCCAGGCGTCCCGGAATGGTTGAAGCAGCCTCGATTCCGGACCTCAAATCCGCGTTTGAAAGTTCCAGGGCTGCTCCTACACCGGCTGCGCACAGGATATTTTCAAGGTTGTGCTTGCCGACCAAGCGGGATTTAAAATTAAATTTGCCGCCCGGCGTCTCCAGTTCGCCCTCAATGCTGCTGTGTCCACAATGTGTTTTCCGGGCACGAACAGTATTGTTTGGCTCTAAACCGGTTGTAATGACCGGAACGTTCACCATTTGAGCCAGCGCTTTGCCGCTGGCGTTGTTGCAATTGATTACGGCAACTGCTTGCGCGCTCTTCGGACCCGCAACCAGATATTCGGTGAAAAGCCGCTGCTTGCTGAGCCAGTAAGATTGCATGTCGCCATGAAAATCGAGATGATCCTGGCTCAGGTTGATAAACACCGCCACATCAAACCAGCAGCGTCTGATGCGCTGCAGGTCAATGGCGTGCGATGAGGCTTCCAACACCACATGACTGACCTCGGAGTGCAGCATATCGCTTAAAATTCGTTGCAGGTCCAGCGATTCGGGCGTGGTGATCGGGTTGTCGAACGTTTTGTCTGCATATCGATAATTAATGGTCCCGATGACGCCAACCGTCAAGCCGGCCTGCCGCAGGATGCTTTCTACCAGATAGGCGGTGGTGGTTTTACCGTTGGTGCCGGTAATGCCGATAACCGTCAACCGCTCCGATGGGTTGTCATAAAAGCGAGCAGCGATGTCGGCCAACGCTTGCCGGGAATCGGCAACCCGCACGTTGGGCGTATCGCTGTTGACCTGCTTTTGCGAGATGATGGCAACCGCACCTCTTTCAATCGCATCTTTGATGAAATCATGGCCATCTGCAGAATGCCCGGCAATGGCCACAAACAACCCGCCGGGTTGGACTTCCCGGGAACGGTAATGAACCGATTCGATCTGCGGATCGATGTCCTTGTCAGCACCCGTGTGCTCGACAGATAATGGCTTGACAGCCTTAAGCAGATCCGACAGTTTCACCCTCTGGCCTCGATTCTATGGGAAGTCGCAAATTGTTTTACGCCGCTTTCAGGCGGAATGTTCAGATAATTTAAGGTTTCGCGGGCGATTCTGCGAAATACCGGTGCTGCAACCGTTCCGCCGTAATATTTTCCCTGGGGTTCATCGATGATAACCACAATCGCCAGCCTGGGTTTCTCAGCCGGGGTAAATCCGACAAAAGAGGCGATATAGTTGCTTTTTGAATAGGTCCCGCTCTCATCCAGTTTGCGGGCGGTGCCGGTTTTGCCGCAAACCGTATAGCCTTCAAGGGCGGCATTGACGCCGGTGCCGCCTTCGGTGATGACGGTCTTCATAATGGCTCTGACCGTGCGGGCGGTTTTTCGAGAGATAACCCGCCTTGCCTTTTGCGGCTGAAACTGCTTCAGGAGCTCATGGTTTTGATCGGTAATGGCCTGCACAAAATAAGGCTTCATTAAAACACCGTCGTTGGCAATAGCGGAAGCCGCCGTGATCAGCTGCAAGGCCGATACGGCTACACCATAGCCAAATGCAATGGCGCCGGTATCTACGGTGGTCCAGCGTTTGTAAGGTGCCAGGCTGCCGGCGGTTTCACCGGGCGAATCGATCCCGGTTTTGACACCGAAGCCAAACTTGCGATACATCGTGTAAAGCTTTTTGCGGCCAAGCTTCTCGCTGACCTTTACCGCGCCGATATTGCTGGAATATTTTATAATTTGTTGCAAAGACAGCCAGCCGTGCTTTTTGATGTCATGGACTACATTGCGGCCTATTTTATAGGCGCCGTTTTCACAGAAAAAGATATCGTGCGCTTTAACATTGCCGGATTCGATGGCCGCTGCAGCGCTGAATATTTTCATGGTTGAGCCCGGTTCAAACGGATCCGTGATGGCACGGTTGCGCCACAGCTCCTTGTTAAAATCCATGTAGGCGTTCGGGTTAAAAAACGGCGCATGCGCCATCGCCAGGATCGCGCCGGTTTGGGGTTCCATTACGATTGCCATGCCGGAACGGGCCGAATATTCGTTAACCGATTCTTCCAGAGCACTTTCGGCGATATACTGAATGGCGCGATCGATGGTCAGGATGATATTATGCCCGGTGTTGAGGTCAGCCGCTGTTTGCCTCTCATTGAAAACTTTACCTAAAGCGTCTTTGTAAACCATCTGGTTGCTGTCGGTTCCCCGCAGGTAGAGATCATAAGAAAATTCAATTCCCTCCAGCCCATAACCATCAAGGCCCGTGAAGCCCAGGGCCTGGGATGCCAGCGTTTTATTGGGGTAGAAACGGTTGCGCTCGGGTACGAATTCGATGCCCGCCAGTTCTAAAGCTTGTACAGCAGCGGTTTCTTTTGGATTGGCCTGGCGCTTGATCCAGACAAACGGATTTTTGGACTTGATTTTTTTTAGTATTTTGCGGCGATCCGTTTTTAATATTTTTGCCAGTTTTTTGGCCGTGCCCTGGGGTTGCGCTATACGGGATGGCCGTGCGGCAATCGAGGTGACGTCGATGGTGACGGCCATCTCTCTTAAATTGCGGTCATACACGGTACCGCGCTTGCCGATTGATTTCAGTGATTTTTCATACTGACTCGAGGCTATTTCGGCCAACCACGGACTGCGGTATACCTGCAGGTGCACTGCCTTGGCGCCAATAACCGCAAACAGGGCGATGAAGACCAATCCGACCAAAAAAACCCGCAATTTCATGTATTTATTAGTCATCGTTACAGCGTTTTAATCACTTAGTTTTTCACAGTAAGGCTTTTTATAACCACGAAAACGCGAAGGCTAGAAAGCACGAAATATTTTACGCATTTTTCGTGTTTCGGTTCTTTCGTGCTTTCGTGGTAAATTCATTTTTATTGTTTCTACCTATCTGAGTCACGGAATGATGATCAGCTGTTTGCTTGTCGGCGCTATCAACCCGAGCTGCTGTTTGGCAATTTTGGCAATCCGTTTGGGTGATTTGAGGCGCGCCAGTTCGATTTTCAAGCTATCCTGATGCGTCACCAACCGTTGCTGATTGACCTCCAGTTCGGAAATCTCATATCGAGCCTGTATGCATTGGACGCGGCACCAGGTGTAAAAAAGAAGTTCAGCCATAAAAAGACCCATAATGACAAGACTTGCTGCCAGTATTTTTGGGTTGCGTGTCTTTTTTTTTCTGCGTTTCACAGGCTTTTTTATCTTATCTGTGCTCATCTGCGTTTATCTGTGTGCTAACCTAATCCGTGTAATCTGCGGATAATTTTTAATCTGTGGAGCGCTTCGAGCCTTTAGCTGAGATTTAGCCTCTTGGCTAAAGTTTTTCCGCCGCCCTCAGACGGGTGCTGCGGGCCATGGGATTATATGCTACTTCCTCATCGCCCGGTCGCACCACTTTTTTTGTCAACGAGCGCATCACCGGCTTTTTGCCGCAAACACATTCAGGCAGCTTGGGCGGGCAGATGCAGCCTTTTTCCATCGCTTTGATATGTTGCTTGACAATCCGATCTTCCAGCGAATGAAAAGACAAAACACACAGCCGGCCCTCCGGATTCAGCCAGTCAGCCACCCCGGCCATGAAACTACTGAGCACTTCAAGTTCTCTGTTAACCGCGATTCGCAGTGCCATAAAAACCCGTGTGGCCGGGTGGATGCGCTGCGTTGCAGTTTTGGAGCGGGGGACCGCGACGCTAACAATCTGGGCCAGTTGCCGGCTGGTCTGGATTTTTTTCTGCCGGCGCTTTTTAACAATGCTGCGGGCAATCTGTTTAGACCAGCGTTCTTCACCCAGGGTTTTAAAAATTTTTCGAAGCGCGTCCTCTGCCAAATTGTTTATCAGATCACCGGCATGGGTTGCGGAGCGTCTGTCCATCCGCATATCCAGAGGTTCATCTTTCTGGAAACTGAATCCTCTGCCGCTGTTTTCTAGCTGATGCTGCGACAGTCCGAGGTCGAGCAAAATGCCGTCTATGGCATTTATTTTTACCTGGGATAAAAACCGGGGCAGATTTTGGAAATTGCCATGGAAGAGGCGGATATTCGATGAATAGGATTGTAGGGCTTTTTGGGCGTTTGTGATGGCGTCAATATCCTGGTCGATTCCAATCAGCAACCCATCCGGCTGAATGCGCTCACATATGGCTTTGGCATGACCCGATCCACCCAGAGTGCAGTCAGTGTAGGTTTTGCCCGGCCGGCAGTTCAGATAGTGGATGGCTTCGTTGAGCATTACAGGGATGTGTCGATACGCCATAGATTTAGAGTCCTAATTTGGCAATTTCGTTTCTGACCTCCTCCTTTTTAAAGTCTTTTTCCAATGCAATGTTTTCTTGTTCCCACTTCTGGCGGGCCCAGATTTCAAAATGCTCGAGGACACCCACCAGCACGATTTCCTTATTGAAATCTGCGTACTGTCTTAAGCTTTGCGGGACGAGAATGCGGTCCTGTTTATCGCAGCTGCATTCGAAGGCCCCTCCGATGAACACCCGCCTGAATCGGCGCATGTTCTCACTGGTTTCCGCCAGGGATAGAATCTTGTTTTCCAGATTTCGCCATTCTTTGAACGGATACGCCACCAGGCAGTTGTCCATACGGGAGATCATCACCCCATCGCCTTCCTTCGACTTGATAAACTGCCGAAATCGGGCCGGTATTATCAGTCGACCTTTATTGTCGATCGTATGAAACGAGCTGCCTCGGAACATCATTTTCCATCCTATTCCACTTTAATCCACTGTATAACCAATTTAATTATATATTTGGGTTAGTGTCAAGAAAAAAATTCAACAAATAATTTAATTTCTATAATAATTAGTAAAACTTAAAAAGTCTACTAGAACTTGAAAATAGGGTGGATAAATGTGGAGTGATTTTAAAAATTTTACGGTAAATCGGAGATAATAGATTGTTTATTTGGGATCTGGTCGTGGCGTTAGTTAATTTTTCGGTTAAGCATTTGTAATTATTTGTACTTTACGCTTTTCCGCCGGTATTTGAACATTTGCAGACAGTACAGGGAAGATGGATTTCGCGTCAATTATATGTCGCTCCGGGCCGATCGGTGAGATGATTGCGGTAGTTTTTAAACAAAAAGTTTTTGTAAATTGTAAGATTACCGAGGTTTTTCAGGTGTGTATCTTCATAACACGCTATAATTTATACGAAATATAACCATCCCGCTTTAAGTGGCTTTCGACAACAGTTTTCTTTTATACAACGAAATATAAACCCAATCATTTCAGATCCCTGGGCACAGAACTTGCAAAATTCCCCAATAAAATTGTGGGCTTTATGGTGGCTCGCATCGTAAAGCCCATTTCAATGTTCTGAAACCCAGATCATGCACAGCCCCAAATTTATTTTACGGCGGTTTCCCTTAACAATACATTAGGATTCTACTGTGATTACAGAAGATTTTTTATCTTCGCCTGATGTAATTGACGAGGCGGAGCTGTCTTTATTCACTGAAAGTGGCGCATTTCTGTTTAAAAATATTTTATTTAAATTATTGGATTAGATTCTAGTATTGTAAGTAAAAGTGCCTAACTCTGCCTGTACTTCCCAAAAGAAACTGCACTATTCCCATTGACCTTCTTTGACCTGCTTAAATCACTTTAACGCTTATGTCATTGCCGACATCGACAAAAATTATTCGAAATACAGGTTGGAACATTATTGCTCGCTTGAGCCATATATTTATTAACATCCTCTTGATTCCCTTTATCATTAGCCATGTGGGAACTATTCGCTATGGAATTTGGGTTGCCCTTTTTGCAGTGGCAGATTATTTCAACTTGTTGGAATTTGGTACCGGCGCAGCTACGATCAAATACGTTGCCGATTATTACACCCAAAAGAGAATGAAAAAGGTCGGTCAGGTTATTGCCCTAACCCTTATTTTTAATTGCATTTATATTCCCCTTTTAATCGCTGCCTACTTGCTCTCAGATCGGGTCCTTTCTTTTTTTCACATAGAATATGATTACATAGCAGAAGCAAATTTTATTTTTATTGGAGTGCTTGCAAATTTTGCGATCAGCCAAATTGTAGGTGTCTTCCGGAGTACGCTGATTGGCATCCAGCGAATTCATATCCTCAATTTGTGTCAAATTGTTTACTTATTTCTTTATGCTGGCGGTGCGCTTCTCCTTCTGAGCAAAGGATACGGACTACAGGGAGTAATTATTCTGATGTTCTGTCTCAGGTGCGCTCTCATGTTTTTTAACATGATTTATGTGCTGAAGATAATGCCGTCGGCTATAAAGGGATTGAGTAAAATTGATTTAAAGATGTTTTCAAGCTTTTTTAGCTATGGCGCAAAATTACAGATAGCATCCCTCGCGGGGTTTTTTAATTTTCAAATTGATAAAATGCTGATCGGGCACTATCTGAAAATAGAATTTGTAGGTTTTTACGAATTAGGGGCCAAGCTGGCAATGATGATTCGCCACATTCCTTCGGTCATGATGGGACCTTTAATCCCTGCATCAGCGGAATTGGCTATAAATAGAGACACTAAACGGCTGGAGGAACTCTTTCTGCGGGCTAATTTCTATTTTGTGTTGCTCGCGGCACCTATTTCTGCATTTTTTGTGGTGACCAGTCGCCAAATAGTTGAAGTCTGGCTGGGTGAATTTGCTCATCCTTATTGTGCTCTATCATTACAAGTGTTGTCGGTTGCATTCTTTTTTCAGATGTTAAGCGGTGCGGTGACATCGATCGCGCGGGGAGTTGGCATACTTAGATATGAAATTGAAAGCTCAGTGCTGAGTGCGATTCTAAATATCTTTCTGAGTATTATTCTAATTTTTCAATTTGGCTTTTTGGGTGCCCTATTGGGGACAACCCTGGCTATGGCGGTAAGCAATACCATTTACCTTGTGAGATTCAGCAGATTTATGAAAATAGGCTTGTTTAAAATGATTGAAAGTATCCTCTTCAAGCCTGTGCTGTGCTCTTTTTGTGCGGCTGTTCTCTGCTATTTTTTGAATAATTTTTTTGCAGGTTCGATAGCTTCATCTGACTTTAGCAGAATTGAAACTTTTTTACGACTATTGCTGATGGGAATAGCTTTTTTGTTTTTTTACGTCACAGGATTATTTCTGACTAATGCCGTTAGGCGCTCGGACTGGCAGTTATTCGGTAAGGCTTTGCGGGCAATACGGGAATTTTAAATAAAAATGGACTCGAATATAATTTTTAGACATGTCAATAACTTTTAAACAAATTATAAATTATTTCAATTATATTTATCGAAACTTAAAATTGAAAGTTAATAGAAATCAAACTGTAATTGATATTGGGTCAGGCCATGCGCCCTTAATACGTGCCGATATCTTATGTGATTTGCCTCCTTTAGAATGTTCTCAGCGGCCTGTTACGGGTATATATACTCCTCCAAATCGTTTTGTAGTAGGAGATTTGCTTAATTTACCTTTTGGTACAAAAGCCTTTGATTTTGCTTATAGCCGTGCTGTTCTTGAACATGTTACCAATCCAATAAAAGCCTGTAAAGAAATAACGAGAATAGCGCATAGTGGATTATTGATATTGCCTTCTTATCTCTGGGAAATAATGGGAGGGTCAAAAGCTCATCTGTGGCTAATTTCAAGAGTGCAAAACAAATTGGTTTTTCAAAGAAAAACTTTGGAACACTCACAGTTAAATTCACTGCTTCCAGAAAAAATTCTAAACAGCAAACAATATGAAAAACTATTTAATACCTTTCACGAAGATTTTTTTATAGATTATTATTGGAATAAAAAAATATCAATTGAAGTTAAAGATTCTCGCAAAAATGAATATAATTTTGAAGAAAATGCGCTGATGATATCGGCTACTGAATTTATCAATAAATTTAGGTCGCCAACCGGACTCATGAGAAAAGCGAAAATATCCTTATATGAAATTCTTAGAAAAGCTTTAGGCGGGAGGGATATAAATTTGTTTTCAGTAGTAGCCTGCCCCTTATGTAAAAAAAGCTTTTCAGATAAAAATCATAAGGCCCTTATTTGTGATAATTGCAATTTAGAGTATCCTATAATTGATGATATTCCTTTCCTAATGAAACGATTTGCAAAGGAATTGAAAATGGCTAAACAGCCTTGATGATAGTAGTCATCATTTGGAAATTAAATGCGCTGAAAAGGATTCGAGTGTCTATCGTGAGCTCTTGTTCAAGGATTCGACAACATAATTCAATATAGCGGTTGGAGCATAAAAGGGGCCAAAATATCTGATAAAATATTGAGAATGGATAAAAATGAAGTTAACCAAAGCTAAAGGAATTTTGGATAAAAAGCGACCATATGTTAGAAAAAGATTTTTTAAAAGTCGCAGTTTGATTCTTGAGACTAAACCTAAAATAGTCTTAGATGTCGGCTGTGGAGACGGCCTTTTGCTTTCATTATGCGATGATGAAATTGAGAAACATGGACTAGACATTTCCGATAATAATTTAAATAATGATAAAGCAATTATATATAAGAAGCATGATGTATCAGAAGGTCTCCCATACGAAAATGCCAAATTTGATGTGGTGCATTCATCAGAGTTAATTGAACATGTAAAAGATACCATATTTTTTATAAAGGAATGTAAACGAGTTTTGAAACCCGGCGGGAGAATGATAATTTCAACACCGAATTTGCACTATTGGCGGAATATCATTGAATGGTTTAATGGGAACCAATTTTTTTTTGTTGATTATCATGATGCACAAGAGGGCCATGTACGATATTTTTGCCCTAAAACGCTATATGAATTAGCTAGCAAAGAAAAGCTTATTAATATTACTACTACGACAATAGGAGATTGGGGAACAAAAAGCATTGTTATGATGGCTATGGCAAAAATTTTTGAAAAATTCTTTAAGCAGAAAAATTTGATACTATTTATGGTAGCAAACAAAAAATGATAGATGACTGAAATGAAAATCTTAGTGAGCGGATACCATAATCCTAATTTCCTGACGATTACCGAATATATTGAAGGGGCCATGAGAGAGCTAGGGCATAGGGTTTATGTGTTTGACGATAGAAATCATCTGTTCCCTAAACGTCTTAGAAGGCAAGTTCCTTTATTAGACCGAATAAGTATCCAATTGATCAACTTTTCTTTCATGAAAACAATATCACGGCATAAATCGGATGTAGCCATAGTGACCGGAGGAAACAGGATACTGGGAAATACAATTTTAAAATTACGCGGTAATACGACATCGATACTATGGACTACGGATCCACCTGTTGATTTTAAAAATATATCGCTATCAGCTAAAGCATATGATTATGTGTTCTGTCAGGGAACAGAGGCTGTGGAACTATTAGCCCAACAAGGTGTCGAAGCTAACTGGCTGCCGATGGCGTGTGACCCAATTTTTCATCATCCAATTAAATTAACATCCAAGGAACAGAGGCAATATGGAAATGATATTGTTTTTGTTGGCTCCTATTACCGATCAAGATATGAACTTTTTAAAAAATTATCTGATTTTGATTTTGGGATCTGGGGACCCGGCTGGAATAAATTAGAATCAACAGAACTTCGACCCCATCTTAAAGGTGAGCACACGCGGCCATCGGAATGGGCAGAAATTTACAGCGCCAGTAAAATCGTTTTAGCACCTCACTATCAGGATCAAGGAAATAGATATCCAGTTTTTCAAGCCAGTCCAAGAATTTTTGAAGCGATGGCTTGTGGCGCTTTCGTTATATCAGATTATCAGAAAGATGTATTCTCTCTGTTTAAAGATGGAAAACACCTTGTTGGGTTCAAGACTGAAACTGAATTGATCGATAAAATTAATTACTATCTTGAGCATTCCGATGAGAGAAAAAAAATTGCAGAACAGGGAAGAATCGAAGTTCTAAAAAATCATAAATATGTGGACCGAGTCGAAAAACTCCTTTCGTTTGTAGAAAAAAATTGAATTTGAAAATGCCAAAAAAGAAAGTTTTACACCTTGTAGAAGATCTAAATATAGGTGGGTTAGAAAAAGTTGTCGCTTCAATTGCCACTGGATTAAATAAAAATAAATATGATATCCAGGTATGGTGCTTGACTAAAGGGGGTAAAATTGCTGATGAGTTGATTTCAAAAAATATTTCTATAAAGATCTTAGGCCTTAACAATTATCATAACCCGCTTCAAATTATTATTCTCGCCAAATATTTAAAAAAATCTAAAATTGATATTATTCATTCTCATGGCTATTTTGCAAATACATTTGGAAGATTGGCATCGATTTTGGCTAGAGTTCCTGTTAAAATCGTGCACGTGCATACTACAGACTATATTTTTAAATCAAAAAATATTTTAGTCGAAAGGTTATTATCACTTTTTACCAAAAAAATTATATGCGTTTCAAATTCGGTTAAAGATTTTGTTGAAAAAACGTTGGGCATTACTAAGGGAAAAGTTTGTTTAGTTTACAATGGTTGCGGTATGAGTAATGAGAGTAAAAGTGAATATCAATTTGATCGTTTTTCGTTTGGCTTAGGACAGGATGATTTTGTCATAATAGTAGTTGCTTCCCTTGCGCCGCACAAAGGTCATCGAGTTTTGATTGATGCGACAAAGGATTTAGTACAGAAATTTAAAAAATTACGCTTGTTAATTGTTGGCGACGGGCCACTGAGAAATGAATTGGAATCTTATGTATCAGATTTGAAACTATCAGAACATATTTTTTTTATAGGCCAAAAACAAAATGTTTTTCCCTATTTAAAGATCGCGGATGTATTTGTCTTGCCATCTATTAAAAGAGAGGGTTTCGGGATTGCTCTGATTGAGGCTATGGCAATGGGAATACCTGTTATAGGATCTAAATTAGGCGGCATCCCTGAAATTATTGATAACCAAGGAAACGGAATTCTTTTTCCTCCTGGAGATTTTATGGCACTGGCTGGCTCGATAAAAAAAATGATTGTTAATAAAAAATTAAGAGATCGTTTTGGCGCTGTAGGAAGGGTAATCTATAAAAATAAGTTTACCAATAGTAAGATGATAAATAGTATTGAAATCCTATATGATGACGTGTCAAATTAGTTAAAAATGATATCAACCGAATCAATTAACATACTTTATTTTTCGAGTTTTGGACAAACAGGAAGAGGCGGCCAGGAAAGCATCTTTTACTTAACTTCCAACCTCAATAAAAATTTTTTTAATCCGCATGTTATAGTTCCAACACTAAAAGGTGGGCTTGCGTATAGACTTCAAGAGCATGGCCTGGATGTAAATGTTATTAAATTTCCTAAAGTTTTTAACCATCAGCTGATATTGAAGGGTAAATCATTTTGTAGACTACTGAACCTGATCGAACGCCACGAAGTTGATATAATCCATACCGACGGTCCAAGGAATACTTTTTATGCTGGTATCGCAGCCAAAATTAAGGGCATTCCATTAATCTGGCACGTTAGAGTTTCTAATCGAGATCGATATGATCGCATTTTATATAAATTATCATCAAGAATTATTGTTGTAGCCGATGCCCTTCGGGAAAGATTTTATTGGGCTGA
>Ga0265306_10000513_pt1 | contig 18494 bp, 14 predicted proteins | sample Helome_3_FD_192493 | JGI IMG/M metagenome (GOLD analysis project Ga0265306, IMG submission 192493) | Marine sediment microbial communities from subtidal zone of North Sea - Hel_20160420 (Illumina Assembly) | ecosystem: Environmental > Aquatic > Marine > Subtidal zone > Sediment ... | reverse complement strand
CAGGCATTTGGTCTGGTCCTTTTCTTTGTTCAGGATTCGGCGAGAAAGTAGCGCACGGCGCGACGATTATACTCACGCGCCGCACGGCCAATCTTTTTTTGGAGCAAGGGCATGAGCAAAGCGATTCAGATCGACCGCTTCGGCGGCCCGGAAGTCATGCAGTGGCGAGAGCTGGCGCTGCAGGGGCCGGCTCCCGGCGAAGTCCTGGTGCGGCACACGGCCATTGGTCTCAACTTCATCGACACCTACCATCGCTCCGGGCTGTACCCGATGGAGTTGCCCGCGGGCCTGGGCACTGAAGCGGCCGGCGTAGTCGAGGCCGTGGGCGACGGGGTAGAACAACTAAGCGTCGGTGACCGGGTTGCATGGCTGGGCGTGCCGCCGGGCGCCTATGCGGAGCAGCGCATTTACCCGGCAGAGCGCCTGGTCCGGTTGCCGGACGACATTAGCAACGAAACGGCGGCGGCCGGCCTGTTGAAGGGGCTGACGGCCTGGTATCTGCTGCACCGTTCCTACGCTGCGCAGCCAGGTGACTGGGTGCTGCTGTATGCCGCCGCGGGCGGGGTGGGCTCCATCGCCGCGCGCTGGGCGGCGGCTAAAGGCGTGCGCGTGATCGGCGTTGCCGGCTCTGCCGCCAAGGCTGCACGGGCGCAGGAAAATGGTTGTGAAGCCGTGATTGCAGCCGATGCCGACGACTTCGTGACTGCGGTGCGCGCCCTGACGAGTGGTGAAGGCGTTGCTGCAGTCTATGATTCCGTTGGCCGCGACACCTTTTTCCAGTCGCTGGACTGCCTGCGCACGCACGGCACCATGGTGAGTTACGGCAATGCCACCGGCGCGGTGGACCCGGTCGCGCCGATGGAACTGGCGCGGCGCGGCTCGCTGTTTCTGACCCGGCCGCTGGTCTTTGACTTCATTCGCACGCGGCAGGAACTGGCAGCCGCCACTGCGGCGCTGTTCAACGCCATCCAGTCAGGCGCCGCAGCGGTGACGGTGGATCAGCATTACCCGCTGCAAGACGCGGCCCAGGCGCATATCGACCTGGAGGCACGCCGGACGACCGGCTCGACCGTGTTACTGCCCTGAGGCCAGGGGAACCGCGTCGAGCGGCGTCAGCGGCCACATGATGGGCAGCAGCAGCATCACGGCGATGAAGACCACGATGGTCAGCGGCACGCCGATCTTGATGTAGTCCACGAAGCGGTAACCACCCGGGCCCATCACCATGATGTTGGCCGGGTGCGAAATCGGGCTGGTGAAACTGGCCGAGGCGGCCATTGCCACGGCCATCATCGCTGTCTGGGGCATGATGCCCATCTCCGCACAGGCCGACAGCACGATGGGCGACATCAGCACCACCAGCGCTGCGGTCGGCACAATCATGGTCGCCAGCGCGGTGACCCCGTAAAGACCCATGATCACAGGCCACGGCCCCAGCCCGCCCAGCGTGTCCATCACGCCGCGCGCGAGGAATTCCGCGGTGCCGGTTTCCTGCATCGCAATGCCCAGGGGCAGCATGCCGGCGATCAGAAACACCGCGCGCCAGTCGATGGCGCGATAAGCCTGTTCCATGCTCAGGCACTGACTCAGCACCATCACGCTCGCGCCGACCACGGCGGCGATGGAAATCGGCAGCCAGCCGAGCAACACGGAGATCACCACGGCCAGCATGATGGATGCGGCAACCGGGCCCCGCTTCGTATCCGTCACCGTGGCGCTGACCGGGGTCAGTACGAGCAGGTCCGGGTTGTCGTTCAGCAGGACCAGTTTCTGCCGCGGACCCACCAGCAACAACGCATCGCCGAACTCGAGTTTCATAGTTTCGAGTTCGGCTCGGTAAGTCTTGCCCGAACGCAGGATGGCCGACAGCTCCAGGCCGTACTTGTCGCGGAAGTTCACGTCGGCCACCCGCATTTCGGCGAGGGGCGACTGGGGTGCAAGGGTAGTTTCCACCGTCGCCAGCCGGTCAGAGTCGAACACGTTCAGCGTCCGCGGCACACTGCCGCCAACTTCCAGTTCCTGCAGACCGCGGAGCACGTCGAGGTCTTCCGGGCGGCCCTGAATCAGCAGCAGGTCGCCCCCTAACAGCACTTCATCAGGGTCGGGCATGTAAGCGATTTCGCCTTCGCGGAACAGTGCCAGCAGGCGAAAGTCGAAAGCATCACCGATTCGGCTTTTCGCCAGGGTAGAGCCGCCGAGATCCGAATCTTTCGGCACGCGGACCACGAAGGTGCGTTCCTGCAGCCGGTAGGTCTGCGTCAGGTCGTCTTCCGTGGCCACCCGGATGTCACCGAAATCGTCGCTCTTTGCAAGGCTTTCGGCGAGGTCATCTCCGCCCTGCAGCAGTAACTGGTCGCCGGCCCGCAGCGGTACGAAAGCCAGGTTCACGCGGCGCACCAGGTCCTTGCGGCGGATGGCCACGACGCTGGCACCGAAGCGGCGGCGAAAGTCCGTGTGATTCAGCAACTCCTTGATCAGGCTGGATTTTTCCGCCACGGTGGTCTCGACCAGCTGAATACGCCCGCTCAGGAATTCGTCCATCAGCGGGGCTTCGCGTTCAATGACCAGGTCGCTCCAGCCTCGCAATTCCTCGAAGCGGTCCAGGCGGCCCTGCACGAGCAGACGATCACCGCCGACCAGCACCGTGGTGCGCGACGGCAACGTTTCTACCCGGCCACGCCGTTCCAGGGCCATGACCAGCAACCCGGCGGCTGATCCGATACGGCTTTCCTGCAGGGTCTTGCCGACTAGTACTGACAGTGCTGGTACGGTGACGGTGAAGGTGCTTTCCTGCAGTCCATACTGCGCACGCAGGTTGCGCTGGCTGCGCTGCGACTGGGCCGCGGGTTCTATGCGCGGCAGCATCAAGCGGCCGAACAGCGCAATGAACAGAATTCCGACGCCCATGGCGCCGATGCCGACGCCGGAGTAGTCGAAGAGCCCGAACGGCCGTTCACCGGCCTGGGCCAGCGCGCCGCTAATCAGCAGGTTCGGCGGCGTGCCCACCAGCGTCGTCAGTCCGCCGAGGAGCGTCCCGAAAGCCATGGGCATCAGCAGCCGCGACGGCGGCGTGTCGGTGCGGCGGGCGATATCCATGGCCACGGGCAACATCAGCGCAGCGACCCCGATATTGTTCATGAACGCTGACAGGCCGCCTCCGACGGTCATGATCACGATGACGAGCGAGATCTCGTTGCGTCCGGCGATGCGCATGACCTGGCGACCCAGCACGTTCGCGATACCCGTGCGCGTGAGGCCTTCGCTGAGAATGAACATGGCCCAGACCGTCACCACTGCGGCATTGCTGAAACCGGACAGGGCCTCACTGGGCGAGACGAGATTCGTCAGCGCCAGGGCCCCCATTACCAGCAGGGCCACCAGGTCCATGCGGATCAGCTCGGTAATGAACAGCACCAGGGCAATCCCCAGGATGATCAGCACCAGTGCAATTTCGATATTCAAGTTCGGCTACTACGTCACGCAGCGGAGGCCCGCCAAGTTGGGGTCAGACACCCATTTCCCCCGCCAAATTTAAGCTTACAAGACTTCGCATCAGCGAGATGGGTGTCTGACCCCATTTCTCAAACGCAGCCGACTGCATTCCCTCACAGGTTCCCGCCGCCGCTAAATGCAAGGCTTGGTCGATAACGGCAAGTCTTACCGGAACTTCCACCCGTGCTAGTCCGTCTCCGACTTCACAGGCTTCCCGAACCCGCCACCTCCCGGCGTTGCGATCACCAACAGGTCACCGGTGCCGAGGTCCGCCTCGGCGATAGCCGGCAAGTACTCCACCGCGTCGTCGCTGCGCACGATCATATTGATGCCGGCCTTGCCCGATTCGCCGCCCGCGAGCCCCGGGGGCCCGGCCGCGCGGTGATTGGCCACGATGGCTGCGTGCATGGGCTCCAGGAACTCGATGGCCCGCACCAGCCCGTCGCCGCCCGGCTGCGCGCCGGCGCCACCGCTGCCGCGGCGGAGGGCGAATTCCCGTACGAGCACCGGGTAGCGTTCTTCGAGAATTTCCGGGTCGGTGATCCGGGAGTTGGTCATGTGGGTGTGCACCCCGCTGGCTCCCGGGAAGTCCGGGCCAGCGCCCGCGCCGCCGCCGATGGTTTCGTAATACTGGTAACGGTCGTCGCCGAAGCTCAGGTTGTTCATCGTGCCCTGGCCCGCTGCCATGACGCCCAGGGCCTGGAACAGCGCGTTGGCGATGCATTGCGAAGTCTCCACATTACCGGCGGCCACCGCTGCCGGATATTCGGGGGCGAGCACGCTGTGCGGTGGAATCCGAATATCGAGGGGGCGCAGGCAGCCTTCGTTCAGCGGTATGTCTGCCGTGACCAGGCAGCGGAACACGTACAGCACCGCGGCGTGGGCGACGCCGCGCGGCGCGTTCAGATTGCCGGGCGACGGGCCGCTCGTGCCCGTGAAATCCACGATCGCGTCACCGCTGCCGGCATCGTTTTGTACCCGCACCTGTATTTGTGTGCCGTCGTCCAGGCAGGCTTTAGCGGCGCCTCCCGCCAGCCTCCGCACGGCGGCGCGCACCGCAGCTTCGGCGTTGTCCTGCACGTGTCTGAGATACGCGCGCACCATGGGCTGGCCGAAATGTTCGAGCATGTTCCTGACACCGGCCAGGCCCTTTTCGTTGGCAGCCAGTTGAGCGTGCAGATCGGCGAGATTCTGTTGCGGATTGCGGGCGGGAAATGGGCCCGCCTGCAGAGCGGTCAGCAGCTCGTCTGCCCGCAGGGTGCCGTCCTGTACCAGCAGAAAGGGCTCGAAACGAACGCCTTCCTCTTCGATGCTCCGGCTCGTGGCCGGCATTGAGCCGGGCGTCAGGCCGCCGATGTCGGCGTGGTGTGCGCGGCTGGCCAACAGGAACAGCGGTTCTGCCTCCGGCGCGACGAAGAACGGCGTCACGACGGTGAGGTCGGGCAAGTGCGTGCCGCCCTGGTACGGATCGTTGAGCAGCCAGCTGTCGCCGGGCTGCAGTTGTCTGCCGTTCAGCACAGCGCGCACGCTGTCACTCATGGAACCGAGATGCACCGGGATGTGCGGCGCGTTCGCTACGAGTTCGCCCCGGCCGTCGAAGAGCGCGCAGGAAAAATCACGCCGTTCCTTGATGTTCACCGAGTGCGCCGTGTTTTCCAGCACCGCGCCCATCTGCTCGGCGATGTTCATGCAGTGATTGTTGAACAGTTCCAGCAGCACGGGGTTCGCGCGCGTGTCCTGCTCGCGGCGGCTGGTTGCCGTCGGGCCGCTGTCGAGTATCAGCAACCCGTCGGCATCGGCGGTCACGGTCCAGCCCGGCATCACGACGGTGGTGGCATGGTCTTCCGCAACGATTGCCGGCCCCGCCACGGTCTCACCCGTGCCCAGGGAGCAGCGGTCGCGAACGGCTGCCGTATGCCACGCACCGGAACAATACATTGGCGTGGTCGCGGGCCCCGGCGCCGCTTCGCTGTCCGCCACCGCGAGGCTCACGGGCACAGATCGTCCGCCGGCGGCGGCAGTTACCCGCAGAGATTCCACCAGCGGCGCATGGTGGTCGCTGGCGAACCCGAACCGCTGTCGATGGGCGCGGCCAAAGGCCGAGCGGGCCGCTGCGATGTCGGTCTGCCACGGCACCGGCAGGGTCGTGTCAGAACCGGGCACGCGCAGCGAAAGGGTTGCCGTGAGCCGTATTTCTGCATCGGCGACACCTTGCTGCACGAGGTCCGCACTGCACTCAGCGCCTAGTTCACCCACGAGTTTGTCCAGGCGCATCCGGGCGTCTGTCGTCAGCAGCTTGCCGACCGTCCGCTGGCGGTAGGCGCGCAGCGGCGCAGCACCCATGCCATAGGCAGACAGCACGCCTGCCAACGGATGCACCAGGATACGCTTGATGCCGAGGGCGTCGGCGACTTCACAGGCATGTTGTCCGCCCGCCCCGCCGAAGCAGCACAGTGTGAAGTCCGCAGGATCATGACCGCGCTGTGTGGACACGGTCTTGATCGCATTGGCCATATTGTCTACGGCAATGTTCAGAAAGCCTTCGGCTACCGCTTCGTCGCTCATCTCTGCGCCGGTGGTTTCGTGCACCTGCGTATTGACGGCCCGGATGCCGGCCAACGCGGCGTCACGCTGAAGTGGCTGGTCGGCACCTGGCCCGAAGACGTGCGGAAAACGTTCGGGCAGCAGGCGCCCGAGCACCAGGTTCGCGTCGGTCACCGCCAGCGGTCCGCCAAGACCGTAGCTGGCCGGTCCGGGGTTGGCCCCGGCGGAGGCCGGCCCGGCCTGAAAGCGACCCTGCGCGTAACGCAGCACGGAGCCGCCGCCTGCCGCCACGGTATGTATGCGGATCATCGGCGCGCGCAATCGCACGCCGGCGACCAGGTTGTCATTGACCAGCTCGTAGCCGCCGTCGTACAGCGACACGTCTGTTGACGTGCCGCCCATGTCGAAGCCGATCAGCCGGTTGCCGCCTGCCGTGCGGCAGGCGGCTACCATGCCCACCACTCCGCCGGCCGGGCCGGACAGCACGCTGTCCTTGCCGCGAAATAACGCACCGTCGGCCAGTCCGCCGTTGCTCTGCATGAACAGCACCTGCCGGGGACTTATGCCGGCGGCGCCCAGGGCCTGGCGAAAGCCGTCGAGATAGCCACGCAGCAGCGGCGACAAATACGCGTCTGCCACCGTCGTGTCCCCACGACTGACCAGCTTTGGCAGTGGGCTGGTCTCGTGTGACAGGGAGACCTGCCGGAAACCCAAAGCCTTTGCCAGCGCACCGGCGCGGCGCTCGTGCGCGGGAAACCGGTGACCGTGCAGGAAGCAGATCGCCACACTGTCGAGCCCCTGCTCGCGCAGTGTCGCCAGTTCCTGGCGCAATTTTTCTGCAGCGAATTCCGTCAGCACTTCGCCAGCAGCGTTTATCCGCTCTTCGGCTTCCAGGACGTGGGTATGTAGCGGCTCGGGCTTGCGAATCTGCAGCGCAAACAGTTCGGGCCGTTCCTGGTAGCCAATGCGCAGCGCGTCGCCGAAGCCCGCGGTGACCACAAAGGCGGTGGGCGCGCCGCTGCGTTCGAGCAATGCGTTGGTTGCCACCGTGGTGCCCATCTTCACAGCTAGCACCCGCGCCCTGGGATCGTGCTTGGCGAGCACTGCACGAATGCCGGCTACAGCGGCGTCCGCATAGTGCGCCGGGCTGTCAGACAAGAGCTTGTGCGTGTGCAGGCGACCGTCGGGCGCCTGGCCGATGATGTCTGTAAACGTACCGCCGCGGTCGATCCAGAACTGCCAACCCGTTGCGGCCATCGTGGCTAATGTAGCATGGGCGCCGAACACATCTGCCGGGCGGACCCATGCAGTTCAGGCATGTTTGCTTTTCCCACGGTCAGGAAAGCGGCCCATGGGGCACAAAGATTCGCGCGCTGGCGAACGTCGCCCGCGGCGCCGGCTGGACGGTGGAGTCGCTGGATTATCAGGGTGTCACTGAGCCGCGCGCGCGGGTGACGCAACTGGGGGATTACTGCCGCGGCCTGGACGGGCCACCGCTGCTGGTCGGTAGCAGCATGGGTGGCTTCGTGGCTTTGTGCGCGGCCGCCGCAATGCCCGTCTGTGGCCTGTTCTTATTGGCGCCCGCGCTGTATCTGCCGGGGTACGAAGAGCATCTGCCGGCAGACCTGCCGGGCTGCCCGACCCGCATCGTTCATGGTTGGGGCGATGCCGTGGTGCCGTGGGAAGGCAGCGTCCGCTATGGCGTCGCCACGGGGGCCCAGCTGTTACTGGTGAACGGGGATCACCGGCTCACCGCGCAGCTCGGCATCATCGGCCCGCACTTCGCAGATTTCCTGCGTGAACTGCAGACCCCCGGCGCTAACTAGCGGTTATTCAGGCCGGAGCCGTTGCGCGGGCCCACAGTCCCGCCAGCGCCGGCTCGCTGGCGGTCACCAGGAAGGTAGGCACGCGGCTCAGGTAGCCGCCGTAACGTCCCTTGTCTTCGAAACGCTGGCGGAAGCCCGACGCGGCAAAGCGTTCCTGGTGGCGAGGCAAGATCCCGCCGGCCACATAAATGCCGCCCAGCGCGCCGACGGTCAACGCGAGGTTGGCCGCGACGGTGCCGAGCAGTTTGCAGCAGGTGTTGAAGCTGTCCAGGGCCGCTGAATCACCGGCCTCCATGCGCCGGCCAATTTCCTCCGGTGCCACGTCGGCTTCCCCGTGCAGGATGTCGTGCACCAGGGTGAGGCCCGGGCCGGATATCAGCCGTTCGGCAGAGCAGTGCCCGTAGCGTTCTCGCGCGGACTGGATCAGGCCGGCTTCGCGGGCGTCGCCCGCTGCCATGGTGACATGGCCGCCCTCGCCGGGCAGGGCCAGCCAGGCTTTGCCCCGCGGCAGCAGGGTTGCCACCCCGAGGCCGGTACCGGGGCCGAGCACGCCCTTTGGCGCCCCGTCGTCTATCTGCCCGGCGCCGATCTGTGCCAGCTCGCGCGGTGATAGCGCGGGCAATGCGTAGGCCTGCGCCTCGAAGTCGTTGAGTACCTGCAGGCTATCCAGCTGCAGCTCGTCCCGCAGGGTGTCGATGCGAAAGGCCCAGCCGAGATTCGTCATCTGCACGTGTTCGCTGTAAACCGGCGCGGCGACGGCGAGAGTGGCGGACGAGGGACGCACGGCGGCCGGCAAACCGGCGAGATAGGCAGCCAGCAGGGCCCTGATGCCCGGGTATTCCGCATTGCGATAACGCGCCACCCGTTCCGGACCGTTGACCCCGGTCAGCGCGCAGCGCGTGTTGGTGCCACCGATGTCGGCGATCAGGGTGTTCACTCAGCTGCGCGGCGCTGCTGGCCCGCCGTCAACAGAGCATCCACAAAGCGGGTCCGCCATGCCGTGATGTCGTTGCGCCGCAGGACATCCAGCATGCTCTTGTGCCGTTCCCGGCGCTCTTCCAGCGGCATATGCAGTGCCCGGTGCATGGCTTCGGCAACGCCGTCGATGTCGTAGGGGTTCACCAGTACCGCGTCCGTGAGCTCGTGAGCCGCACCGGCCAGGCGCGACAGCACCAGCATGCCAGGGTCTTCGGGATCCTGAGCGGCGACGAATTCCTTCGCCACCAGGTTCATGCCGTCGCGCAATGGCGTGACCAGGCCCACGTTAGTTTCACGAAAAAAAGCCATCAGCGTCGCGCGGTCGAAGGCGCGGTTCAGGTAGCGGATCGGGACCCAGTCGATATCGGCGAAGCGGCCGTTGATCATGCCGGCCGATTGTTCGAGCGCCTCGCGGATATCATCGTAGGCGCGCACACCTGAGCGCGAAGTCGGTGCAATCTGGATGTACGACACCTGGTTCCGGATCGCCGGATAATCTTCCAGCAGCCGTGCGAAGGCACGAAAGCGCTCCTCCAGGCCCTTGCTGTAGTCCAGGCGATCGACGCCAATCAGCAGTTGCCGGCCGTGCAGGTGGTGCACCATGCGTTGCACGTTGTCCTGCTCGCCAGTCTGCATCGCCAGCTGGTGGCAACCTTCGACATCGATGCCAATTGGAAAAATGTCGGCGTTGATCGGCGGCGCCCGACCCGAGGCCCGGCGATCGGCGCCGGAATCCAGACTCAGGCTTTCCAGTGCGTCGTTAAAACAGCGGAGATCTCGCAGCGTGTGAAACCCCACCACGTCGTAAGCGCACATCGCCCGGAGCAATTGTTCGTAGACCGGCAGCACCCGCAGCGCTTCGACGGCCGGAAAAGGCGTGTGCAGGAAAAAACCGATGGGGTTCCTGACGCCGGCGCGGCGTAGTTCCGATGCCAGCGGAATCAGGTGGTAGTCGTGGACCCAGATCAGATCATCGGGCTTCAGCAGCGGGATGAGCTTGCGGGCGAACAGGGAATTCACCCGTCGGTACTCGTCGAATTCCCGCCGTTCGTAGCGGAAAAAGCCCAGCAGGTAATGAAAAACCGGCCACAGTGAGGTGTTCGAGAAGCCGTTGTAGTAGAGCTCGTAGGCCCGCTCGCTGAGCTCGATCGTGGCGTAGGTGATGTTGCCGTCATGCTCGAGCTTCGGCCCCGCCGGGTCACCGCTCACCACCCTGCCGTTCCAGCCGAACCACACTCCGCCGTGCTCGCGCAACGCCGCCAGCACGCCCACGGCCAGTCCTCCGGCCGGCGTATCGCCGCGCGGCCTCGCGACGCGGTTCGAGACATTGACCAGCCTGGTCACAGTTCGTCTTCCCAGTTGCGGCTCAGGCGCTGCGCCGCGTTGATGATGCCAACCATGCTGTAGGTCTGCGGGAAGTTGCCCCACAGTTCACCGGTTTGCGTATCGAGGTCTTCGGACAACAGACCCATGCTGTTGCGATGGGTCAGCATATTTTCGAACAGTTCGCGCGCTTCGTCGTCCCGCCCCACCGCGGCCAGGGCATCGATATACCAGAAGGTGCAGATATTGAAAGCGTTTTCCGGGTGGCCAAAATCGTCCGCTGCGTGATAACGCATCATGTGGTCGCCCCGCAGCAGCTCGGACTCGATGGCGTTCAGCGTGCCGAGAAAGCGTGGATCCGAGCCGGATATGAATCCCAGGCTGGGCATCAACAGCAGGCTCGCATCCAATTCGGGGCGGCCGGCCGTGTCCGTGAAAGTCTGGCGCTCTTCATCCCATGCGTTAGCGAAAATTGCCGCACGAATCTCGTCGGCCTTGCCTCGCCAGTGGCGACTGCGCTCGCGTAGCTTCAGCTGCGCGGCAATTCGCGCCAGGCGGTCACACGCCGCCCAGCACATGATGCTGGAAAAGGTATGGACTCGCTGTCGCCCGCGGTACTCCCAGATACCTGCGTCTGGCTGGTTGTATAGCTCTGCAGCCTTCTCCCCGAGCAGTTCCATCCTCTGCAGGCTGGCCTCGTTGCCCGGCCGCGTAAGCCGCCGATCGAAGAAGTACTGCGTTGCAGATAGTACGACCGCGCCGTACACGTCGTTTTGCACCTGCTCGTAGGCCTGGTTGCCTACCCGCACTGGCCCCATTCCGCGGTAGCCCGCCAGGCTGTCTACAGTGCGTTCCGTCAGGTCCGCCTGCCCGGTGATGCTGTATACCGGCTGCAGCTGGCCGCCATTTTCGAAGGACACATTAAGGATGTATTCGAGGTAGGCCTCCATGGTAAGCGTGGCGCCGAGGCTGTTCAGCGCCTTGACCACGAAGTAACTGTCGCGAAGCCAGCAAAAGCGGTAATCCCAGTTGCGTCCGCTGTCAGCAGCTTCCGGCAGCGAGGTGGTCAAGGCCGCCATGACGGCGCCGGTATCTTCGAAGGTGCAGAGCTTCAGAGTGATCGCGGCACGAATGACCGCTTCCTGCCAGTCAAAAGGGATCGCGAGTCCGCGTACCCAGGCTTCCCAGTAAGCCTTGGTCTGCCCGAAGTGGTCGCGGGCAAGCTCGTCGGTAGCTTGCGGGATGCTTTCGTCGCTGGCCAGCACCAGGTGGTGAGGGCGCGTGAGCACGAAGGGATGCTCTTCCATGATGGCGGTCAGCGGCACATCCGTGGTCAGCCGAATCTGCATGCCGGGCAACACATATCGAATGTGATTGCTGCCGTGGGTGACCTCGGCTTCCCTGGCACCGTACTCGCCAGCGGGACGCACGCGCACCCGAATTCGCGGCCAGCCCTGCACCGGGTTGACGGTCCGTATCAGCATGACCGGATGGTAGAAGCGGCCATAGAGCTCGAAACGGGGCGCGAAATCGGTAATGCGTAACGCATTGCCATTGGTGTCGTGCAGCGTCGTCTGCACGATGGGCGTATTGCGGATGTATTCCTGCTCGGCGTGCGAAAAATCGAGCAGTTCGATTTCATAAACGCCCAGATCCGAACTGGCGCGCGGCTCCAGCAGGCTGCAGAACGCCGGATTCGCATCCGGCCGCGGCAGGCAGCACCAGACGAAGCGCGCGCGGCGATCGAGCAGCGCACTGACCTGGCAGTTGCCGATGGCAGCCAGTTCCAGGTTATTCATGCGCACCGCCTGTGCAGATTGGAATTCAGTTCCTGTAGCCAGCGGCCGACCGCCGGTACGTCGGGCAGTCCCATCCGTGCGGCAGTGCTGTGCGCATCGTCACCCACATAGATCGTCCAGCCGCCTATCGCATTGACGGTTTGGAAAGCGTCTTCGTCAGTGACATCGTCACCCACGAATACCGCCAGGCGGCCTGCGAAGGGTGGGCCGCTCATGAAGCGCTCTATGGCGCTACCTTTGTGAATGCCGTCCGGGCGCAGCTCCCAGACCATCTTGCCCGCCTGCAGCATGTAGCTGGGCGCATCCCGGTCGCGCAAGTCTCTGAGCCGGGCTGCCACCACGGCGCCAAGGTCCGGTGCCTGGCGGAAATGCACCGCAGCGCATTGTCCCTTGTGTTCCAGCAGCAGCCCCGGGTGTTCCGCCACCAGGGCCTCGAGGGCCTGCCAGACCGGCTCCGGCAACCTTGCCTTGCTGGCCGACCGACTGTGGCCCCCCTGCAATTGGTACTCGAGGCCGTGACTGCCGGCTGCGGCTAGCCTGAGCGGTGCGAGGTGTTCCAGCAGGTCGGCCAGACGGCGGCCGCTGACCACGGCCACTGCACCGTCCAGCGCCTCATGCAATGACTCCAGCAGGGTTCGCAGCGTATCGCTGACGACAACCTCACCGGGACGGGGCGCGATGTCGACGAGTGTTCCATCAAAGTCCAGGAACAGGGCAATGGCGCGGTCGGGTGCGGGCGGCGGACGGGGAAGCATTGACCGAAGATACCCGGTATGCGGGCGAATGCAACGCAAAAAAAAGCCGCCCTGGGCGAGGGCGGCGGGATGGGCGCGGATTGTTCGCTCTTGTTGTTGTTATGCCTGCATGTTGTTGTCGTTATAAGGCTTGAGCGATTTGGGCTTTTGTGTCGTCTGATTAAGAGACAGACTGTTTGGGTGTCATCGTCTAAGTTGCAGCAATCGTGCCAGCGGCGCGCCACAACCGTGCCGGTTTGACAAAATGTCGCAAAGCATTGCGCAACTGTGAGTCGCGTCACGAGAAAAGACCCCTGTCGCAACGGGTGGGTGGCTTGGTGGCGCAGGGGCCCGGCGCGCCTGATGGTCGGTTTGTCAAAGAAAACGACAGGGTGGAGGCTAGCCCTGCGTGCGGTGCGTCACACAATCCGGGTGCATCGGCTGCAATTCAATGAGTTGCGGAAAGTGTACCGCTGTAAGAAGAACCGACATGGGTGGCGCGCGGCACTAAAAGGACTCGCGGACGCTGGCATGCGCCCGTGGCGCGGGGCCGCAGCCCCGGGGCAACCGCCTTCCTGCCAGCCCGTATCAGGCGTTCAGGTCGGGGATCATCTGGCTCTCCAGCCGCGTGATCAGATCACGCAGCAGCAGCTTCTGCTTTTTCAGTCGGCGGACCCGAAGCTGGTCTGCCGCCGGACTCCTGGAAAGCTCGATGATCGCCACGTCAAGGTCCCGATGCTGGACGCGAAGGTCCTTCAGGCGGGCGCGGCCGCTGAATATGTTGTTTTCGACGTTGTCGGTCATTTCGACGCCTGACTCGACGAGCTGATAGCTTAACACGCGTTCGGGATCAGGCTCCGGCCGCGTAGCTCAGCCAGTCTCGTCGCGTGTCCGCATAGACGAGAAAATAGGGATTCAGGATGTCCGGGCCGGTGTTGTAGCGGATCGGCTGGCCCTCCAGGTCTACGACCCGGCCACCAGCGCATTCCACCACGGCCTGGGCCGCCGCCGTGTCCCATTCCGACGTCGGCCCGAGCCTTGGGTAGACATCGGCAGCCCCGCTGGCGACCAGGCAAAGTTTCAGCGAGGAGCCCATGGGCACCATTTCGTGGGTCCCCAGGCGGTCGAGGAAAGCCTCCAGCGATGCACCGCGGTGGGAGCGGCTGCCCACGACCCGGACCGGGTCTGCGGCCTTGGCCCGTGCGGCGATTGCCTCGGCGGCACCTCCTGCGCAGCGCAAGAATGCGCCGTGGCCGCGACAGCCGTAATAATCCTCGTCGCGGGCCGGCACGTGCACGACGCCCAGCACGGGTTCGTGGCCGCGGATCAGCGCGATATTCACGGTGAATTCGCCGTTGCGCTTGATGAACTCCTTGGTCCCGTCCAGCGGGTCCACGAGCCAGAATTGCGCCCAGCCGGCGCGCTCTTCGAAGGGGATGGTCGCCGACTCTTCCGACATAACCGGAATGTCCGGCGTCAGGGCCTGCAGTTCGCGCACGATCAGCACGTGGGCAGCGCGATCTGCCGCCGTTAGCGGTGAATGATCGTCTTTGGTCTCCACGCCGAAATCTGCGGACTCGTACACTTCGAGTATCGCCTGGCCTGCGGCTCGGGCGATCTGCACAACCGGCTCCAGCAAAGCGCTGAGTTCTCTGTCCATGGTGGGTCCTTGTCTGGCCGCGGGCCCCTTGCGCCGCGGGCGGGTGGCGGAGTATAGGGGAGCCATGGCTGCTTGCCCACAGAACACTCCGGCCCTCGACTGGTCGGCCTGCGACACCATCCTGCTCGACATGGACGGCACCATCCTGGATCTGTCCTTTGACAACTATTTCTGGCGGGAACTGGTACCGCGCTGCCTGGCGCGTGAGCGGGGCCGTCCCCACGCACATGTACGCGAAGAGCTGTTTGCGTTGTACGCCGGCAAGCAGGGCACACTGGACTGGTATTGCCTGGACTACTGGACCGCAGCCCTGAGCCTGGACCTGAAGGCCCTGAAAGATGCGAGCAGCCACCGTATTCGTTTTCTGCCCGGCGCCCGCGAGTTTCTCAGTGCCGCGGCCGGCAGCGGCAAGCGCCTGGTGCTGGTAACCAATGCCCACGGCGTGACGCTTGAAATCAAGCGCGGCGTCGCCGGCCTCGATCGCTTCTTTCACGACTGCGTGACGTCCCACGATTTCGGCCACGCAAAAGAACACACGGAATTCTGGCCGCTGCTGCGTGCGCGCCTGGACTTCGATCCGGCGAAGACGGTGTTCGTCGACGACAGTCTGCCGGTGCTGACTACCGCGGCGGATTTCGGCATCCGCCATGTGATTGCCGTGCGCCGCCCCGACACCCGCCAGCCCGCTGCCGAAGTGGCGGGGCACGACTCAGTGCACGGGATCTCCGAGCTGGGCGGCAGATTGTCGGGCTAGCGCCGCCGTCCGCGGCCACCCGCTCCGCTGCGCCTGGGAGCGCCACCCTGGCGTGGGCCACCACGTGGCCCACCGCGGCGCCGCGGCGCGGGTGGCGGCCGGTCCAGCTTGGGTAGTTCGGCCGGGTCGTAATTGCCCGTCGGGATCCGGTGACCGATGTAGGTTTCAATTTCCGGCAGCGTGAACGCGTAGGTTTCGCAGGCGAAGCTCACCGAATCGCCGGACGCCCCGGCCCGGGCCGTGCGGCCGATGCGATGCACATAGTCTTCCGCGTCGTGGGGCAGGTCGTAGTTGATGACGTGGCTGACGTCCGGCACGTGCAGGCCGCGAGAGGCGACATCCGTGGCTACCAGCACGGGCAGCTCACCGGCCTGGAAGTCGCGCAGCATTCGCAAGCGCTTGCGTTGCGGCACGTCGCCCGAGATGGCCTCGGCCACCACGTCGTTTTTCTGTAGCAAGCGCGCCAGGTACTCGGCATCTCGTTTCATGTTCACGAAGACCATGGTGCGCTTGGCTCCCATGTCCTTCAGCAGGTGTACGAGCAGGCCGGCCTTGTCTTCGTTGGCCGGGAAGTACACCACCTGGGTGACCCGGTCCACCGTCATCTTGTCCGGCTCGATCTGGACCAACTCCGGTTCGTTCATGTGCTCGTAGGCCAGTTCGAGCACGCGCATGCTCAGTGTGGCCGAGTACAGCATGTTCAGCCGTTGGTCAGGCGGGGGCAGGCGGCGCAGCACGTAGCGGATGTCCTTGATGAAGCCGAGGTCGAACATTCGGTCCGCCTCGTCCAGCACCACGACCTGGGTCCGGTCGAGCCGGAATATCCCCTGCTTGAAGTAGTCGATGAGCCGTCCCGGCGTACCGATCAGCAGGTCCACGCCCGCGGCAATGTCTTCCCGCTGCTTGTCATAATCCGCGCCACCGTAGACGAGCTTGGTGCGCAGGCCGGTGTGGCCGCCCAGCACCAGGGCATCGGCATGAATCTGCACCGCGAGTTCCCGCGTCGGCGCCAGGATCACGGCCCGGGGACTGCTGGTCCGGGGTTCTTCGGCGGGTGCGTGCTTCAGCAGGTGGTTGAAGGTGGCCAGCAGGAAGGCTGCGGTTTTGCCCGTCCCGGTTTGCGCCTGCCCCGCAACATCGTGCCCCTGCAGCGCCCGGGGCAGGGTAGCCGCCTGTATGGGCGTGCAGACAGTAAACCCCTCCGCATTGACGCCCGCCTGCAGTTCCGGGCGCAATTTCAGGTCGGTGAACAGGACTTCAGATTCTTCAGCCATAGATAGGAATGCCTCAGGGGAACCGGGTGTGCTGCAAAACTTGCAAAACACGGCGGGTCGGGTTCAAAATGCCCCATCGCCGCGGTCGCTGCCGTCCGCGCCAAGATCAATACCCGCATCGGATCATGTCGATAAGGAAGCTTTAGCTAGAGCTTCCGAGCAATGCGTTCAGTCGCCCACGTGCCGGGGCCGGGGCGACATGATGACACCAGTTACCGCTGTTGCGCTAGTCGCGTGGCCGCGAGTCCAACCCAAAACCAAATCACTAACACCCGCCGGAAAGAAGCAAATGAGCATAGTTCACGTCAGTGATGACACTTTTGAAGCCGAAGTTCTGCAGGCAGGCAAGCCTGTCCTGGTGGATTTCTGGGCAGAATGGTGCGGTCCCTGCAAGATGATCGCGCCGCTTCTGGAGCAGGTTGCCGGTGAATACGCTGACCGGTTGCAGATAGCTAAAGTTGATGTCGAGGCGAGCCAGGGCACCGCGATGAAGTTCGGAATCCGCAGCATCCCGACTCTGATGCTGTTCCGCGACGGCGTGGTCCAGGCTCAGCATGTCGGCATGTTGTCAAAAGAGCAGTTGAGTCAGCTGCTGGATGAGAAATTGTGAGGGGATACTTGGGCAACGCAGCACGAGGCCGCGCGAAATCAAACTCGCGGGGCGGCAACAGGGGCGAGCAGCAGGGCATGAAGAAGAAGTCACGCCGGCGTCGCAGTGAATATGACGAGCACGTAACCTTTACCGAAGACGAGGTCATTCGCCGCAGCGAACTCGAGAAGGGCGAAAACCTGATGAATCTGACGGAGCTGAAGACTCAGCCCGCGTCAGAACTGGTTGCCCTTGCAGAGACCATGGGCCTGGAGAACCTGGCCCGGTCGCGCAAGCAGGACATCATCTTCTCGGTGCTGAAGGCGCATGCGCAGAGCGGCAACGACATCTACGGTGATGGCGTGCTGGAGATTCTGCAGGACGGCTTCGGCTTCCTGCGCTCTGCCGACGGCTCCTACCTGGCCGGACCCGACGACATCTACGTGTCGCCCAGCCAGATTCGCCGCTTTAACCTGCGGACCGGAGATACGGTCTCAGGGCTGATTCGGCCGCCGAAGGAAGGCGAGCGCTACTTCGCGCTGCTCAAGGTTTGCGAAATCAACCTGGACGCGCCTGAGAATGCGCGGAACAAGGTGCTGTTCTCGAACCTGACGCCGCTGTTCCCGAAGGAACGGCTGCAGCTGGAGCAGGGCAACGGCAGCACCGAAGACCTGACCGCTCGCATTATCGACCTGGTAGCGCCGATCGGTAAGGGCCAGCGTGGCCTGATCGTGTCACCGCCGAAGGCCGGTAAGACCATGTTGCTGCAGAACATCGCGCTGTCCATCACCGCGAATCATCCCGAGACTTACATGATCGTGCTGCTCATCGACGAGCGGCCCGAGGAAGTCACGGAGATGCAGCGCACGGTGCGGGGCGAAGTCGTCTCCAGCACCTTCGACGAGCCCGCCAGCCGGCATGTGCAGGTGGCTGAAATGGTCATCGAGAAGGCCAAGCGGCTGGCAGAGCACAAGCTCGACGTGGTGATTCTCCTCGATTCAATCACCCGCCTGGCGCGCGCCTACAACACGGTGGTGCCGTCATCCGGCAAGGTGTTGACCGGTGGCGTGGATGCCAACGCCCTGCACCGGCCGAAGCGCTTTTTCGGCGCCGCGCGGAACATCGAGGAAGGCGGCAGCCTGACGATACTGGCCACGGCGCTAATCGATACCGGCTCGAAGATGGACGACGTCATCTACGAAGAGTTCAAGGGCACGGGTAATTCGGAAATCCACCTGGATCGCCGGATTGCCGAGAAGCGCGTCTACCCGGCCATCAACATCAACCGCTCCGGCACCCGCCGCGAAGATCTGCTCACCGAAGAAGATGAGCTGCAGAAGATGTGGGTGTTGCGGAAGGTGCTGCACCCGATGGACGAGCTGGCCGCGGTGGAGTTCCTGCTCGGCAAGATGCAGGACACCAAGACCAACGCCAAGTTCTTCGAATCCATGAAGCGCTGACACGGCGGATGGCCGTCCGCGCATCGCACGGGACAAGTTTCCAGCTTGGGCGTAGATCAAC
>Ga0265306_10000512_pt1 | contig 18500 bp, 13 predicted proteins | sample Helome_3_FD_192493 | JGI IMG/M metagenome (GOLD analysis project Ga0265306, IMG submission 192493) | Marine sediment microbial communities from subtidal zone of North Sea - Hel_20160420 (Illumina Assembly) | ecosystem: Environmental > Aquatic > Marine > Subtidal zone > Sediment ... | reverse complement strand
TCCACGCCTTGCGGCTGGGTATCACCAAACCGGGAACGAATAAGTCACTGGTGTTTGAAACGCCCCCACCGGCGGATTTCCTGGCGCTATTTCGCTAGTTCTACTCGCATTCCGTTCCGAAAAGAGCTATATGTCCTCAGGATCTTCCTGCCCGGCTTCTGTTTCTTCCAGACGAGCGGCATGATCAATTTCATACGGTGGAGCATCTCCACCGGGGCCCTTGAGGTAGTGGTTCATCCAACGATCCAGCCGCAGAGAGTAGTCATACCGGGCTGCCGTGTTCTTGTTGCCATGGCCTTCGCCAGGGTAATAGACCAGCCTGACCGGGGTGTCAGTGCGCACCTTGACGTGACGGTACATTTCGAGTGATTGGCTGGGGTGGACGCGCGGGTCTTCCTTGCCGTGCATGATCAATAGTGGTGTCCGGGCCTTGTCAACATGGTAAATGGGGCTGCGCTCCAGCATCCACATCCAGTCTTCCCAAGGGTAAGCGCGAGCGTGCACATTGAACATCTCGTTCGGGATATCCGTGGTGCCAAACTTGGAGATTTGGTCAGAAATACCGACAAATGCGACGGCTGCGGCAAAATGTTCGGACAGCGCACTTGCTGCCCACATTGACGCGTACCCACCGTAGGAGCCACCGGTGATTCCAACACGGTCGGAAACCGCAAGCCCTGCTTCAACCAGGTGGGTTTTGGCATCGACGATATCGTTGAATTCCTCGGCCGCGTAGCCATGCTGGCTAAGTTTCGAGAACTCCACACCACGGCCCGTGCTGCCGCGGTAATTCGGATAAACCACGAGATAGCCCTGTGCCGCAAGAGTCTGCGCCGGGCGGCTGTAATTGGACATCCAGCCATTGGAATAGTGGCTCTCCGGCCCGCCATGAATCATCATCACTAGCGGTGAGCCACCTTTTGGCGTCTTGTTCGCTGGATGAATCAACACCGCTTCCAGTTCCAATCCATCACGTGCCGCGTAGCGAATCGGCTCCTGCCGGGCAAGTTTCCGCTCATTGAGTACGGGGTTCGAGTTTGTCAACCGTTCTGGGGCTGCGCCGGGTTGGAGCAGGTACACTTCCTGCGGATGTTCCGGTGTATCCACCAACGCTGCGGCAACCCGTTGACCGGGGTAGGCGTCAATCGTGCGGATGATCGGCCCAGAGTCAGGCGCTTTGCCAACAGGTTGGATATCGCCAAGAGAAACCCGTTCTATCTCGGTCCACAGGCCACGGCTGCCGAGCCAGACAATACTCCCTTCGTCCTGCCAGTAAAACCCATCTATTTGCCCTTCATAACCCGGAACCAGGTCGCGGCGCTCACCGCCTTTGGAAGAGGCGACATACAAGCGACCGGCTGCGGGGTCATTGATGTCTTCGCCGGCGATCCAGGCAATTTGCTTGCCGTCGGGTGACCAGGCGAAATGCGCCAATTTGCCAACCGAACCCAGTTGATTGCGGATGCTGGCATCCTTTGTGGACAGCACAAAGACATCACGGGCCATGTATTCATCATCGATCAGAGGGGTCGGTGCCAGTGCCACGGCATAGTGTTCGCCGTCAGGCGCCCATTGAAAGTCAGAAACCGAACCGGCGATATCCTGGGCAACTGCCTCTCCGGTTTCGATATCCAGCAGCCACAACCTGGCGGCTTTTGCCGATTCCTCGTAGACCAGGGCCTTGAAACCTTTTTCAGCAAGCGTTTTGTCTTCTGCTGGCGCCGGATCAGGGGCCAGGAATGCCAGTGAACGCCCATCGGGCGAGGGATGGATGGACCGGATTGCGCTCTGACCTGTGTAAATAACCTGTGCCTCTCCACCATCTACTTGCATGCGGAAAATATCGGCCTGTTCTGCACTCACATCGCGCTTGCCGACGAAGAAAAACCCGTTCCCGTCGGCCGACCATGCCAGGCTGGAGACCTCAACCTGTCCGGCAAAGTAGGGACGTGATTCGCCCTCCAGGTTTACGACATGCAACTCGACCCAGGCTTTTCCATCGTCATCTTCGTAAAGTTTTCGGGGAACGGACAACAGGTATGCAATGGCATCGCCAATCGGGCTGATTCTGGCACTGGTGACGGTTTTCAGACTGACGGTTTCCTCGAGTGTGAGGTAGTTCGCCATGGGCTCGTCGGCCGACCAGACAGGGAGGTGCCAGATGGCCAAAAGGCTGCACAGAAAAAGGGACAGTCGATTCAATTGCATTTTGCCATAGCTCCTTTTCGGGGCACGGGGCCCGAATGTGGACAAGTTGGGGTTGGTGAGACTGTATAGATCAGACTTTGACGAGTCAAAAGAAGTCTTGTAATGGGTGCTCAATCGCCCACTATTTCGATGTAAAACCATTCGGCCAGGAACGGACGTTGTTGAGTTGAATAAGTGGCAGAACTATAAGTGATTTACTCACTTCAATGCCCGAATAAACTCACGATCAAAGAATTGGTGCCGGAAGATCACCTGTTAAGTAAAAGAGCGGAGATGGCTAATTTCACCAACAAAGTTAATCATGTACCACGCCTAAGTTTGGCATGGTGAGCATGACATAATAATTAATTTATTAAATACAATAGGTTATGAAAGTTGATCCGGTATGGCGAACTTCTTGCATATTAGATAATAATTTCCGGCAAATGAAGATCGGAAAATGAATTTGTGTTGCCCCTGATGGTTCACACGGTCTGCCAGGAGAAATGCTCATGAATAAAAATACTTTGATTGTATGGCTGGGTGTAGTGTTGTCTATCGCCATCACGACCAGCATGGATGCTAATGGGTACGCAGCATTCAGCGCATTACCCTTGCTGCCCCTGTTCCTCTTCTTCTGGTGGTGGATGGGATTCAGCCGCAAGGACGTCGGTTTCAGAGTGGGTCTGGCAGCGCCTTACGCTGTGGCAGTTTTTTATCCCATGCTGTTAATGGGGTCACTGGCTCTGGTGGCGACACTGACCGGCGAGGTTGATCTGTCCTCCACTGATTGGAACAAGGCCATGCTCAACCTACTTGCCGGTGGTATTGGCACTGTTGTGGTATCCATGGTTACCGAAGAGGGATTCTTTCGCGGCTGGTTATGGGCAGGTCTGCAGCGTATCGGCTATTCAGACCGCGCCACGTTAATTGGCACCAGTCTGGTATTCACCGCATGGCATATTTCCGCGATCAGTCTGGAAACAGGGTTTAATATTCCGGCCAAAGAGATTCCCATCTACCTGGTCAATGCCACACTGTTGGGCTTGAGTTGGGGATTGCTACGGCAGTGGTCAGGTTCCATAGTGGTGACCTCTGTATGTCACGGTGTCTGGAATGGTCTGGCCTATGCTTTTTTCGGTTTTGGAGAACATGTGGGCGCGCTGGGAATTGAGCAAACCTGGATTTTCGGTCCAGAAGTGGGACTGTTGGGGATTGTAGTTAACGCCGTGGTTGTGGTCCTGCTCTGGCGGCATGTGAACACAGTTTGAACGTCGAATCATTGTTGGAGCGCCCTATAGCAAGTACCGGGCACTGGTGAAGCTAGTAAAGAATGAGAAGCTGAAGGACTTCAATGGGTCGTTAGCAGCCCTGATTTCCTTTTCAACAATTAGTTCTAAGTTCGGCCAGAAGGAGGCATTTCGGGTTAATCGGAAGCATGCTTGCTCCGTTTGTGGCCAATTGGGGGTGTTACACGACACAATTCCCCGTTTGTTCACAGACTAGCTCTGGACTAACCGGTTAACTTTGAAGGGGAAATTGTCTTTTGAACCCTATAAATTCCACGAAATGGCGTGATACGATGACTTATTCCACTTAATTGACGTTATGTGTCTTCAGCTGTAATCGGTACCATATTATGGTACCATTGACTGATGAAGCGAAAGCACGAGAGGACGCTTGAACAGATTTTCCACCGCCCTATCAGTGGCAACATATCGTGGTCAGATATCGAATCATTGTTTCGTGCTCTTGGTGCTGACGTCACGGAGCGAACTGGGTCTAGAGTTGCGGTCGTCTTATTCGGTGAGGTCCGAGTTTTTCATAGGCCACATCCATCCCCAAACACTGACAAAGGTGCCGTGGCAAGCATTAGGAAATGGTTCGAGTTATACGAGGTAAAGCCATGAACATTATGGAAGTCGAAGGTTATAAGGCAAAAATTGAATACGATCCTGAGCTCGATCAATTTCGTGGAGAGATTCTTGGGCTTAATGGTAGCGCTGATTTTTACGGCAAGTCCCCTGCTGCTCTTCGCAAAGAGTTCAAGAACTCCCTTAAAGTGTTTTTGGAGGTTTGTAAGGAAAATCAAATCAACCCTACTAGAGAGTTTTCCGGCAAATTTAATCTCAGAATTCCACCGAGGCTTCACGGTGAGATTGCCGCTCGGGCCTCCGCTGAGGATAAGAGCATCAACCAGTGGGTTTCAGAAGTACTCAAACATTCAGTACATGAGTGACCTCACATACAAGCGTTCAAGTACGTTCGCTTCGCACACCTGACGCAGCTCCGCTGCGCCGCTTAACTAATACGTCAGACAGGCTCTATGAATGGGTTGGTCGTGGGAATTTCTGGCACTATGGCTTTCATGCTATCTACACTCCGTGACCCCGAACTTAATTTCGATAAGTTGTGGGAAACCTTTCAAAACAGGTATCCGTTTTTCGACCTGAGGAATGTCGACTGGAAAAAACAGTACGACATCTACAGACCCAAAGTGACCCAACTGACGACTGATGATGAACTTTTTGCGTTGGCAATGAAGCAGCTTCCCCATGTGACGTTAATCGGTGACGACACCAACGGCATCTTCTCCTATCAACTTGAAAAGAAACTCCCCAATGGTTGGCGCTATCGCCTGTCCTATCAAATATATTTTTCCGCCGACATGGTTTGTTACGAAGGCAGGGGCGTGCCGGTTGATATCAGGTTGCTCAACAGGAAGTGCGACATTGATAACGGTGAAGACCCGCTGATTACCCGCGCGCTGGAAGTCATTGAAGCGAGCTAGCTTTTGGGGTACGGGATCAATGGCATTCCCAGCTTCTCCGCCTCGGCCTGAATACGCGGATCCTCGTGCAGCGAGCGCACCGCGGTAAACCAGCCGGGCATGGCCATACGCCAGGGCAGGCTGTGATTGCGCGACTGCTCCATCCAGTACACCGTCTGCTCAACATCGCCCAGTGCGGCATAGATGATGGTCAGCGGAATGGCAAATGGGGGCTTGTGCTCATAACCTAGGGCGATTTCCAGTGCTTTTTCCGGCTGCCCGGCCCAGGCGTAGGTCTGCCCCAGCGCAAAGGCCCAGAACGGCAGGTGGGAAAGATTTTCATGCGCCGCGACAGCCTCTTCGTAACGGCCCTGTTCCAGGTAGGCATTTTGTGTTTTGGCTATGGATTTGACCTGGATGATGATTTGAACCAGATCAATGCAGCTTCCAGGGTGGAGTTCATTCTGTTGCTCGATGCAGGGGGCCAGGCCGACAGCGGAATTCGATCCGGAAAAGTGAAATAATTGGGATATGCAAAAAGGAAGCCCCAGCGCCACCGCCGAAATGGTTTGTTCCTGGCGAGCCCTTGAAGCAACCCTGCCCCCGAATCAGAGAATCCTGAAGGACCCATTCGCGCATGGTTTCCTCGGGCCCGTCCGGCGGAGGATGGTTGACAGCGCTACAGCGCTTCCGTCTTCGGCGCGGCGGGCACTGCTGCGCCGTCTGGACCAGGCCTTGCAAGGCGCTGTCACTTTCGTACTCGCCCGGCATCACGCCATCGACGAACTGATACTGAATACCCCTTCCGACCAGGTGGTTTTGCTGGGTGCCGGATACGATACTCGCCGGGCACGATTATACAAACGTCTTTGCCAATCGCTGGTCTTTGAGGTCGATCACCCGGACACCGCTCGACGCAAGGTTCAACTGTCAGAGACAGTCTACGCCGGTACTGAACTGGCCCCGGCAGTGACCGTTGCGATAGATTTCGCACTTGACTCGATCGAGCGGCGGCTCCTCGAGGCGGGGATGAATGCCGATGCACGAACCATCTGGGTCTGGGAAGGGGTGAGCATGTATCTTCCGGAGCAAGCCGTGCGCGACACTCTGGCATTGTTTGCTCGGCTGTCCGGACAAGGCTCGCGTGTAGTGTGCGATGTGCTCTCTGATCCCCGCCGAGCCGGTCTCCTGGCCTATGCCCAGCTGCAAGTTCTCGAAGTGGCCATGGAATGGTTCTACTCCGAACCGTTTCTCTGGCACTGTCCCCAGGACCAAATCACCCCATTCTTTTCCTCAAGCGGGCTGGCCGTGCTGGAAGACCTTGGTCTGGACGACTTAGTCGGCCGGCACGAGAAGCGACTCAGGGGCTGGTTTGAGGCTGCCCCATCGTTACGCCTGATCGTTTCCGAGCCGCAATAGTGTCGAGGCGACTTCAATCATCCGAAATCAGTGCAGATGTTACCCCTGCAAATCGAAGCGGTCTGCATTCATGACCTTCGTCCAGGCTGCAACAAAGTCTTTGACGAATTTCTCCTGGTTGTCGTCCTGGGCATAGATCTCGGCATAGGCTCGGAGAACCGAGTTGGAACCAAATACCAGGTCAACGCGCGTCGCCTTCCACTTCACCTTGCCGGAATTGCGCTCCTGGATTTCGTACAGGTTTTCTCCAGCAGGCTTCCAGTCATAGGCCATGTCGGTCAGGTTGACAAAAAAGTCGTTGCTAAGCACGCCTTCGCGATCGGTAAAGACACCGTGCTTGCTGCCGCCATGGTTAGCGCCAAGAACGCGCAGGCCGCCGACCAATACGGTCATTTCATGGGCGGTCAGTCCCATCAGTTGAGCGCAGTCGAGCATGAGTTCTTCTGCGCTGACGCTGTAGTCTTTCTTCAACCAGTTGCGGAATCCGTCATGGATGGGCTCCAGGTACTGAAAGCTCTCGGCATCGGTCTGCTCAGCGCTTGCATCACCCCGGCCGGGGCTGAATGGAACCTTGATGTCGTGCCCGGCAGCTTTTGCGGCTTGTTCGACGCCCAGGTTACCGGCAAGAACAATAACGTCCGCGATACTGGCGCCTGTATCAGCAGCGATACCTTCGAGCACAGCCAGCACCGTGGTCAGTCGCCCGGGTTCGTTGCCCTCCCAGTCTTTCTGCGGCGCCAGCCGGATACGGGCTCCATTGGCGCCACCGCGCATGTCAGAACCGCGGAAGGTGCGGGCGCTGTCCCAGGCCGTTGAAACCATCTCACTGATCGACAGGCCGCTTGCACCGATCCGGTCCTTCACGGCCGCCACGTTGTAGGAGTTGTTGCCGGCCGGAACGGGGTCTTGCCATACCAGGTCCTCCGCGGGAACTTCAGGGCCGAAATAGCGTGCCCTGGGGCCCATGTCACGGTGCGTCAGCTTGAACCAGGCACGGGCAAAGGTTTCCGAAAAGTACTCGGGATCTTTGTAAAACCGCTCAGAGATTTTGCGATACGCCGGATCCATTTTCATTGCCATGTCGGCATCGGTCATGATGGGGTTGAGACGGACCGAGGGGTCCTCAACGTCGACTGGCTTGTCTTCTTCCCTGATGTCGACCGGTTCCCACTGCCATGCACCTGCCGGGCTCTTCTTCAGTTCCCATTCGTAGTTCATCAACAGATGGAAATAGCCGTTGTCCCATTGGGTGGGGTGGGTTGTCCACGCGCCTTCGAGACCACTGGTCACGGCGTCGCGACCGGTGCCACGCGTGGTCGTGTTGTTCCAGCCCAGGCCCTGCTCATCGATACCGGCAGCCTCGGGGGCCGGCCCCAGCAGGGCGGCGTCGCCATTGCCGTGGGCTTTGCCGACTGTATGGCCGCCCGCGGTCAGGGCTACGGTTTCTTCGTCATTCATCGCCATGCGCGCAAAGGTTTCGCGTACATCATGAGCGGTCTTGATGGGATCAGGATTTCCATCGACGCCTTCGGGATTAACGTAGATCAGGCCCATCATCACCGCCGCCAGCGGATTATCCAGCTCGCGCTCGCCCGAGTACCGGCTGTTGGGATTGTCACTGGGGGCGAGCCATTCACTTTCCGATCCCCAGTAGACATCTTTCTCAGGCTGCCAGATGTCCTCGCGGCCGAAGGCAAAGCCATAAGTCTTCAGGCCCATCGATTCATAAGCCACGTTTCCGGCCAGGATGATCAGATCTGCCCAGCTGATGCTATTGCCATACTTCTTCTTGACCGGCCACAGCAGACGGCGCGCCTTGTCCAGATTCGTATTGTCCGGCCAGGAGTTCAGCGGAGCGAAGCGCTGGTTACCGGTGCCGGCGCCGCCGCGGCCATCTGCCACGCGGTAAGTTCCTGCTGCATGCCACGTCATGCGGATCATTAAACCGCCATAGTGACCCCAGTCGGCGGGCCACCATTCCTGGCTGTCAGTCATCAGTGCACGCAGATCATTCTTCAGTGCATCAACGTCCAGCTTTTCCAGTTCCTCGCGGTAGTTGAAGTCACCGCCCATGGGGTTGGACTTGCTGTCGTGTTGGTGAAGGATGTCCAGGTTGAGCGCATTGGGCCACCAGTCCGCGTTGGATTTGCCAACGGTGGTCTGGCCACCATGCATGACGGGGCATTTGTCTTGAGCTGACATTGTTTTCTCCTTGACTTATTGCGTGAATAATAGACTATAGCTATAGAATATTTATATCCAATTGTTTATTGCTATTGCGGCTATAGTATTTGAGGAGGAAAGGGAAGACCTGATCAAACATTACGGCATCTTGCTCATTAAGCGAAAGGTAAGTCTTTGCAGGGCCAGGGGGGGCTGGGGGTTTTGGTTCTCAGGACTTTCGGCTGTCGGGAACAGCCGAAAAGCGCACATGGACGTCTCGAGCGTGTCCTGAGAACTAAAACCCCCAGCCCCCCCTTACACGCACGGCTTTCCTTCGTTTGGTCTTGCTCTTTACACTGACCCTATTGTTTCTTAAAGTGCTGCATCCACTCTGAGAGACCTCCCGAATGACATTTCTACAACTTCCTCGCTCCATCGCCACCCTACTTTCCATTATTGTTCTGCTGGCCTGTGACAAAGCGTCGGCACAGGAGACCCTTGCGGTGCCGGATAGTGGCGTAATTCTCAGCAATGAAGTCATTTACTCCGAATGGGAATACCATGCAAAGCGTCCAGGCACGGTTCGCTGGGTGGATGAGGGCGCAGCTTACACCGCGCTGGAAACTGCCCCGGGCTATGAGGATGTCGTTCTGGAAAAAGATGATTACGGCGATGACATCAAGTTGTATGAAGAAATCGTCAATTACGATCCAGCTACCCAGGAACGCAAGGTTCTGATAACACTGGAACAGTTAAAACCAAAAGGCTCGGACAAAGCATTGGTGGTCGATGATTATCAGTGGTCGGAGGACAAAGCGAAGTTACTGATATATACCAATGCTGAGTATGTATGGCGTGAGAAAAGCAGGGGTGATTATTGGGTTCTTGAACTGGATAGTGGCGAACTTTGGCAGCTCGGAGGTGACAAAACCTCGTTGAGCCGCATGATGTTCGGAAAAGTCTCACCCGATGCCAAACACTTTGCCTGGGTGTGGAAAGACAACATCTATGTTCAGGATTTGGCCAGTCGTGAAGTTAAGGCTCTCACCGGCGATGCATCTGAAACCGTGATTAACGGTCTGTTCGACTGGGCCTACGAGGAAGAATTCAGTATTCGGGACGGCTTCAAATGGAGCCCTGACAGCCAACTCATTGCCTATTGGCAACTCGATACCCACGCGGCCCAGGATTTTTTCCTGATCAACAACACCGACACCCTGTATCCGGCCGTTACCGCCATACCCTATCCAAAAGTCGGTGAAGAAAATTCAGCAGCAAAAATAGGTGTCGTGCCGATAGACACGGGTGAAACCGTCTGGGTCACCTTGCCGGGTGTACCCAAGGACATGTACGTCCCGCGGATGGATTGGGCGGATAACAGCGAGCAGGTGCTGATCCAGCAGCTCAACAGAAAACAGGATACCAATCGATTCTTCTACGCCGATGCACGCAGTGGTGAAATTACCAATTTCATGACCGAACGGGAAGAAACGTACATTGAAGAACTGATCGACCCTGATTGGTTGGAGAATTCCGAGGAGTTCATTTGGCAGAGTGAGCGCAGTGGCTGGCGACACATCTATAAGGTGTCTCGTGATGGCAAGACTCTTACCGATCTGACCCCCGGGGAATTCGATGTCGTGGAGTTGACTTCCGTCGATGAAGAAAATGGCTGGCTGTATTTTATGGCCTCGCCAGACAATGCCGCCCAACGCTATTTGCATCGAAGTAAGCTCGATGGCAGCGGACAGATGGAGCAAGTGACTCCGGCGAATTTGAGCGGCACCAACAGCTACCAGGTTTCCGCCGATTCGCGGTGGGCGATCCATACACATTCGAGCTTTATGCAACCGCCGGTATACAACCTGGTCTCGCTGCCGGATCACAAAGTACACGATGTGCTTGAAGACAACTCGGAACTGGCTGCGAAGATGGATGCGCTGGCGATTGAAGCGCCTGAATTCTTTTCCGTAAATGCCCGCGATGGCCTCAGGCTGGACGGGTATATTCTGCGTCCGGAGAATTTTGATCCATCACAACGGTACCCCATTATCAACTACGTTTACGGTGAGCCCTGCTGTCAAACAGTGCTGGATGCCTGGGGTGGCGCAAGCAATATGTGGCATATGCTGATGACACAGCATGGTTTTATAGTTGCTTCGGTCGACAATCGCGGCACCAACGCACCGCGCGGCCGCGACTGGCGGCGTTCAGTGTACGGCGGCATCGGCATCCTGAGCTCGCGGGATCAATCGGATTCACTGAAGGAAATCTGTCAGCGCTGGAGCTACGTGGATTGTAAGCGCGTGGGTATCTGGGGCCATTCAGGTGGTGGCTCGATGACTCTCAACATGATGTTCCGCTATCCGCAGCAATATGACGTTGGCATTTCGATTGCCCCGGTACCTGATCAGCGCTTATACGATTCGATCTACCAGGAGCGGTATTCCGGTTTGCTGAGCGAATATGAAGAGGGTTACCAACAAGGCTCACCGATTAATTTCGCATCGCAACTCGAAGGCAAACTGCTCGTCGTTCACGGCACAGGGGATGACAATGTCCATTATCAGGGGACCGAACGTCTGATCAACGAATTGGTGAAACACAACAGGCAATTTGATTTGATGTCCTATCCCAATCGGCGCCACGGCATCGTTGAGGGCGAGGGCACCTCGTTGCACATGCACTCGATGATGACTCATTACTTTATTGAGCACCTGCAAGAGCAGTAGATGCTCAAGGCTTGGTTTTTTCCATTTCCTGGGCGGTGTACACGCCGACCAGTTTGGCGATTGCGCCAGGACTGATCCCTGCTCGTAGAACCAGTTGGCAGCCAGCATGGGAACCAACGGGATGCCATCAATGTGCCTGGAAGAGCAAATCTCCTATTTAAGATTTCCTTAATTTTGCGCGATTACTCTTAGCAACCTGTAAACCATAAAACCCGGAGTGACCAAAATGTTCCGACTCACCTTCAAGATTCGCCACATTCGTTTGGATACTGTTTCATACGCCTTTTTGAGCCTCTTGATGAGCGCGCCCGCCATAGCCTATGAACTGATTGACCTGGGTCCGAACGTCGAACCTCGTTCGGTGAACGACACGCGAGTGATCGTGGGCGCAAGCAATACCGACCAGTTCCCGTCGACGGCTTTTCGCTGGAGCGAAACCGAAGGATTCGAAATCCTCGACGGTACGGTGGCGAATTCCATAAGCGATAGCGGCCAAATCACTGGCAGCACCGTTGACGGCGCCTTTATCCTGGACGGAACCTATCGCGACTGGAGTGGCTATGGCGCTTACGGCAACGATGCTTTCGGTTCTGTTGTGGGATACAAGATAGGCAACAATCCCTATCGGGCGACATCACTGCCTTTCAATCCGGCCGTGTACAATGGCCGCCACTGGCAGGTCTATGATATCGCGCAGTTGTATTCACGCGGAACCCGCAAAGGTGTGTACGCCGACCGCTTCATTCTTTACTCGATTAATGATGGCGGACTCGCTGTTGGATACAAGTATCGATACGGCCTTTCCGGCTCCTCGGCGATCCTGATCGACACCAACCAGCCGGTCACCAGCGCTTCCGATGTTGCCTATCTGCCTATCCCGAATGGTGGACGGGCTGCCGCCATCAATAATCTTAACCAGGTTGTCGGTACCAGCGGCAGCAACTCCAGCGCCGGCGAGTATGCGTTCGCTTTCCTGTATGACCAGGATACCGGTACCCTGGATAACCTTGGCACACTGCCCAGTGCCGGGCCGGGTTCGGAGCCGGGATTGACCAGCTACGGCAACGATATCAACAACGCCGGCATGGTGGTCGGCAGCTCTTGGCTCGTTACTGCACTGACCAGCCTCGTCGATCCGAGCAAGTACCATGCGTTCCTGTGGGAAAATGGTGAAATGACGGACCTCAATGATTTGGTGAACCTGCCGGCAGACTGGCTGCTGACAGGCGCCACGGCAATCAACGAAGCGGGTGACATTGTCGGCACCGGACTGGTCAATGGAATCGAGCATGGATTCCTGTTGGTCAATGGTGGAATCATTGATCCCCCACCCACCGAAAATCTAGCGCCCGTCGCCGTCGCAACAGTGAGTGTGAGTTCAGGCAAAGCGCCTCTGTTGGTCCAATTCAACGGTGACGGATCCTATGATCCGGATGGAAGCATCATTAGCTTCTCATGGGATTTCAATGACGGCTCTTACAGTACCGAAATAAATCCGGAGCACGAATTCACTGCACCGGGCACCTATGTCGTAACGCTAGCTGTCACTGATGATGGCGGAAAGACCGCGTACGGATCCATCGACATTGTGGTTAAAAAAGGTCGGCGTAAAAGATAGCATCTGCTGCTCTAACGCCAGCAGAACTGGACCATTGGCGCAGGTGTAGACTCTAGGCAACGGCGCCAAATAAATGACCAATTCCTGCTGTGAGCAACATTGCAAGCACACCCCAAAAAGTCACTCTGAGGGCGCCGACAGTAATTTTTGCACCGCCCGCGTATGCCGCAATGCCGCCAAGCAGCGCTAGTGACACAAGAGATGACGAAGCGACCGCCGGTATCACTAGAGATTCTGGTATAAGCCATGCGATCATCAGTGGAAGCGCCGCGCCAATTGTGAATGTTCCTGCCGAGGAAACCGCCGCTTGAATTGGACGTGCACCAAGGTTATCGGAAATGCCTATTTCATCTCTGGCGTGCGCCCCCAGCGCATCGTGAGCCATGAGTTGATCTGCGACCTGCCTGGCTAATACAGGCTTGAGTCCTCTGCCTACGTAGATTTCCGCAAGCTCTTCCTTTTCAAGCTCATAATTTTGTGCCAAAGATTCTTTTTCAAGCGCCAGATCGGCATTCTCTGTATCGGACTGGGAGCTGACCGATACATATTCTCCAGCCGCCATAGACATCGCACCGGCAACCAACCCGGCTGCGCCGGCAAGAAGGATATTCTCTTGTGAAGCACTTGCCGCGGCAACTCCGATAATCAGACTCGCCGTGGAGACTATCCCATCATTTGCACCCAGCACTGCGGCGCGTAGCCAGCCTACGCGATGTAGTTTGTGAACTTCATGGTGTGTCATAAATTGTAACTTCTGATCTTTGTCAAATTCATTCTCCTAAGGGTTGATCTCGGATATTGTGAGGTTGAGCAAGACTTATTCTGCTGTTGAGTGCTAAGCAGGATCTTTCTGGGGCTTTTTAGCGGGGAAGACAATCTCTCAGTTCGGCCAAACCCGTAACTCAGAGCTGTGATCCTGCGGGCACTTCACTTGACTATTACAACAGCCGGGTTGATGTTAAAAAATTAAGTATGAGCATGTGGGTAGTCCAGTTCACGGTCTTGAAACGACAGCACATGGGGATTCAGAATCACGCCGCCATCAATGTTTATAGCCCGTCGAATGGTCTCATTTTTCTGCCATCCATCATGGCCTGCCAGCACGACCGGCAAATAGCCAATGAGCGCAGCAGAGATTGAGCGCGAAGCACTTTCCCAGAGATAGCTGGGCGTATGATCCACTGCGTAGTAATCGGTGCTTTGATATCTAAATATTGGATTCCTGAAGGTGGTTGGCTTGGCAAAGAAGAACCCCATTCCCTCGTCACAACTGACATCAATAATCAGGCTGTTAGTCTTCAAATATGAACTTTCCGCTTCGATCAAGAAGTCGACAGGGTTATCTGTTTCCTGAAAGGTGCCGTTCACGATGATATCTGATTCGCTGATCAGATCATTCAGCGGCCGTTCCGTTCCATCGTGTTCCACCACCACCATGCGTGCCTCGCCCTCGCCGCCTTCCCGAATCTTTACGTAGTGACAATCGAGCACCTCTTCCCGCACTTCGTGATCGGGGCGCTGAATACAGATCGTGATATCTCTGAACCCATGCGCCTTGAGCGCGTATATTGCCCCACGACTGACCGCACCAAAACTGAAAATAATCACTTTGCGCTGGTTGCCATAGTGCCCATCGATACCTATAAGCTGTAAAGCATGCAGTACCGCGCAATAGCCAGCCATTTCGTTGTTCTTATAGAATGTATGACGGCCCATTTGCCCGTCAGGTGACCAGACAAACATATCCTCGAAGGCAATCAGCGTCAGCTTTCGATCGATGGCGGCCTGGGTGATTTCCCGTTGTTGTACACAGTGCGGATAGCCCCAAAGTGTTCCCCCTTCCCGCAGTTCCAGTAAATCGGCTAATACCGGTTTACAAATGATAACCGTGCCAAGGTCGGCCAACAGTTCGTGGCGTGTGGCAATGCCTCCCGTTTGAGCAGCGATTTCCGAGTCAGAGATATTGAATGGTATTCCATAGCCCTCCTCGAATATCAGTTGTCGGCGAATGGGTTCAGGAATGCGGGATAAATGATCTGGATGGATTGGAAATCGTCGCTCATCCTCTTTTCTTGAAAACCCAACGACTCCCAGTGTTAGTTTACTCATATCGCTTCCTTTTCAGAGCCTTAGTCCAAAACACTCACTGCGTCTTGCACGGCGAGATCCTCGCCTGCCATTGCTTTTTAGTGGGAATAAGGTTCATACCATCAGTTGAAGAACCTAACTATATTTATCAAGACGAGGTGATGTAAATTAGCATAATGCGCGATTAACTGTGACATGTCTCAATTAACCCCTCAACTTCAAGTTTCTATTCCCACGAGCTGACGGGGGAATTATGATTTTGAATCGATTGGCAAAAGGTATCCGAAAACAAGATTGGTCCAATGTATTTGTCGAAATCGTTATTGTTGTTGCCGGCATTTACTCTTTATCAAAGCTATCAACAATGATAGCGCCCATCGAAGCAGGCATGGTAATTACTAACAGGCGTTTAAATGCGACAAGCGTGTCACTAAGTAGATCATTTTCCTGATCTGCGTCTTTGCGCAAAATCGCTTCTCCCGGTAAATTCTGAATACTGAATTACAGGGTTTCTATACGATCATGACCAAACTCTCCACCATCGACAGCGGCTTCCTGCTGACCGAATCGCACCACAGCCCCAAACACATCGGGATACTGATCGAGTTCGAGTTGCCGAAGGGAAAGGGTCCGGCCTGGCTGAGAAAAATGCTGGAAGAACTGCGGCAGGTTCCGCCCGGTTATCCGTTCAATCAGAGGATCAAATCATTCACTGGTCTGCAGTATGAGCTGGAGCTGGATGAGCACTTTGAAATCGATTACCACGTGCGTCATACCGTGCTGCCCGGGCCGGGTACTGACCGCCAGTTACTGGATGTGCTGGGAAGGATGCACGCCAACCTGCTGGACCGCGATCGCCCCTTGTGGGAATTCCACCTGATAGAAGGGCTCACTGGCCGCAGGTTCGCGTTTTATATCAAGATCCATCATGCATTGTGCGACGGCATCACGTTCGGGCGCTGGATGGAAGACTGCACGGCCAGGACGCCCCGGGCGAAGCACACGCCTCCGATCTGGGAGCGTGATCGCAGCCCGGATGGCAGTGCGGGGCGCGACCTGGATTACGTCCAGTTGATCATCGATGGCATCAGGAATCTCGGTGGTGGCATCAACGCCGCCATTGGAATTTCGAAACTCACCGCCAAGATGGTCCAGCGCCGGTTCTTCGAAAAGGACTTTCACATTGCACTGCCGCTTTCGGCCCCGAAAACTTCCATTAACGTGGCCACAGGTGCAGCCAGGTCACTGTCGTTTACTTCTTATGGCCTGGAAGAGTTGCGAGCTATTGGCAAATACCAGGGTGGCTCGATCAATGACGTGGTCATGACCATGTGTGACCTGGCTTTGAACCGCTATTTCGCGGAGCATGGCAGCTCACCCGAGGGACCGCTGGTTGCCTACATGCCGGTCAATATCCGCACCGATGAGGACGATGGCGACGGTAACCTGGTGACGCTGCTGCAGGTCAAGCTCGCATCCAGCCACCAGGAGCCGCTGGCGGTCATGGAGGAAGTGCGTGAGTCCATCGCGGCCGCCCGCGAAGTATTTTCCGGGATTCCCCGCACAGCAGTGCAGTATTACAGCCTGATGGTCGCACTGATGTCGCTGTTCGAGGAGTATCTGAAGCTGGACAAGATCCTGCCGCCGGTGAACAACCTGGTGATCTCAAATGTCCCCGGTCCACCACACCGGAAATATTTCAAAGGGGCGGAAATCACTGCGATGTACCCCATCAGTACTTTGCCGCCGATCACGGCATTGAACGTGACAGCGGTCAGCTACGTCGGCAGGCTGTATTTCGGCCTGATTGCAGGCCGCACGGTGATTCCGGACCTGGCTCTGCTGACATCCTGCCTTGACGACGCATTCCATCAACTGGCCGAGGCCGCCGGCGTTCCGGTCGATCATTGAACCGTTTTCAGGGAAGTAATTCCAGCGCTGCTTGTGCAGGCCCGGCTAAAGCCCTATCTTTGCACCCATGAGCATTGCATCTGAACACCTGGTAGAAATCCGGGAGCTGGTCAAGGACCACCTGGCGCATCACGATGAGCGCAAACTGAGCGCCGAGCGCGAGCAGGTTTTGATGCAACAGATCCGCGAACGGCTGGCACATGAAAACGCCGTGCTGGTGGCGCACTACTACACCCAGGACGCGGTGCAGGACCTGGCCGAGGAGACCGGCGGCATCGTCAGTGATTCGCTGGAGATGGCCCGGTTTGGCAAGGACCATGCGGCGCAGACCCTGGTGGTAGCCGGCGTCAAGTTCATGGGTGAAACGGCCAAAATCCTGACTCCGGAAAAACGGGTGCTGATGCCCACGCTGGAAGCCACCTGCTCGCTGGATATCGGCTGCCCGATTGATGAATTCTCCGCGTTCTGCGACCAGCACCCCGACCGGACCGTGGTGGTCTATGCCAATACCTCGGCTGCAGTGAAAGCCCGGGCCGACTGGGTAGTCACTTCCAGCATTGCCAAAGACGTGGTTTCACACCTGCATGCGAAGGGCGAGAAAATCCTGTTTGCGCCGGACCGCCACCTGGGTGATTACATCCAGCGGGCCACGGGTGCGGATGTGTTGATCTGGGATGGCGCCTGCATCGTGCATGAAGAGTTTAAGGCGGACGGGTTGCGGCATCTGATGAAAGAGCGCCCCGATGCCGCGGTACTGGTGCATCCTGAATCGCCCGCATCCGTAATCGAACTGGCGGACCTGGTCGGTTCAACCAGCCAGATCATCAACGCGGCGGTGGAGATGGATAATAAAGCGTTCATCGTGGCCACCGACCAGGGCATTTTCCACACGATGCAAAAGGCTGTGCCGGACAAAGAGCTGATCATCGCCCCGACCGCCGGCCATGGCGCGACCTGTTACAGCTGTGCCAACTGCCCGTGGATGGCGATGAATGAACTGGAGTCCCTGGCCGTGGTTTTCGATCAGGAAAACAATGAAGTCTTCGTCGATCGGGATTTGGGGGAGAGGGCGATGTTGCCTTTGCAGCGAATGCTGGATTTTAAAAAATAATTTCAACAATTTAAGCTTACGTTAAGGTTTCCTAATATACACTGCAATCATTCCATCTCGATGGATGTTTGTTAGTTGACTGCTCCAATGCTTAGGCCGGATACCGCAGAGGTTCCGGCCTTTTTCTATCAGGCGGCGGGTAAGTTCAGTTCCGCCTTCAGGCCGCCAAGCGTGCTACGGCCCAGATTGAGCGAACCGCCGTAGAGAACAGCGATGTCTTCGACGATACCCAGGCCGTGCCCGTGGCCCGGGGTTTCCTCATCGAGACGGCGGCCGCGCCTGGTGATGGTCTCGATTTCATCCTCGGCGATACCCGGCCCATCGTCTTCGATGATCAGGGCCAGTCTGTTGTGATCGCTTTCGCAGCGAACGAGAACCCGGGTTTTCGCCCACTTGAAGGCATTGTCGATCAGGTTGCCGGCCATTTCCTCCAGGTCCTGTGCTTCGCCCCGGAACCACTTGTCCTCCACGCACAGCAATTCGATGCCAATCGAGCGGTCC
>Ga0265306_10000510_pt1 | contig 18513 bp, 18 predicted proteins | sample Helome_3_FD_192493 | JGI IMG/M metagenome (GOLD analysis project Ga0265306, IMG submission 192493) | Marine sediment microbial communities from subtidal zone of North Sea - Hel_20160420 (Illumina Assembly) | ecosystem: Environmental > Aquatic > Marine > Subtidal zone > Sediment ... | reverse complement strand
CGGTGCGTCGAGGCGCTTGCCGTCCAGCCACGCAGCACCGTCACGCAGCGACAGCCGGCCGCTGGCCAGCCAGCCGACGGCTTGCGGGTAGACCAGGTATTCGCCGTGCTGCACGCGCGCGCGCAGGCTGGCGGCATCGTCCGTGGTGCGCACCGCTACGCGGTACTGAATGATGCCCGGTCCCGCGTCGAGCTCCGGCACGACGAAATGCACCGTCGTGCCGTGCCACGAATCGCCCGCGGCGAGCACGCGCTCATAGGTATTAAGGCCCCGGAACTTCGGCAGCAGCGACGGGTGCACGTTGAGCATTCGGCCCTGGTAGGTCTCGACGAGGGGGTCCGGCAGTATCCTCATGAACCCTGCCAGGACCACGATTTCGGGATCCACGCGCGCCAGTTCGCCGGCCAGGGCCTGCTCTGCAGCGGGCCGATCCGCGAAGCCGCGGTAGTTCACGGCAACCGCAGGAATACCGGCGTCCCGCGCCCGCGCCAGGCCATGAGCGTCGGGTACATCGCTGAGCACTGCCGCCAGCCGAATGCGCAGCTGACCGCTCTGTACCTGGTCGATTATCGCCTGCAGGTTACTGCCGCTGCCGGAGACCAGGACGGCGGTGGCAGGACCGGCGCCTAGACCCTCGCTCACGGCTGCATCTGCACCTGGCCCGAGCCGGGGACGATCTCACCCATTTGATACACCGTCTCGCCGTGGGCCGTCAGCGTGTCGCTGAGATCGCGGGCCTGCTCGACCGGTGCGGTCACGACCAGGCCGATACCGCAGTTAAAGGTGCGCCGCATCTCCTTTTCTGACACCTGGCCGGTCTGCTGCAGCCAGTCGAAAACGGGCGGCCTTGGCCACGCATTGGCGTTGACCTGCGCATCCACATGGCCAGGCAGGACCCTGGCCAGGTTCTCGGCCAGGCCACCGCCGGTCACATGGGCGATGCCCGTGACGGTATGGGCCTGCAGCGCCGCCAGCACCGCGCGCACGTAGATACGGGTCGGGGTGAGCAGGAGGTCGCCTATCGGCCGGCCGTCGACCGGCGTGGCTGCCCCGTCGGGGGCCCGTTCGAGAATGCGGCGTATCAGCGAGTAGCCGTTGGAATGCGGCCCGGTGGATGCCAGGCCCAGGACCACATCCCCGGGCTGAATCGCGCCGCCGTCGAGCAGCTGTGCCCGGTCCACGACACCGACGCAGAAACCGGCGAGGTCGAGATCGCCCGGTGCATACATGCCGGGCATCTCCGCCGTCTCCCCGCCGAGCAGTGCACAGCCGGCCTGGCGGCAACCGTCGGCTATGCCTGTCACTACGGCGGCACCAGTCTCCACGTCCAGCCGGCCGGTCGCGAAGTAGTCGAGGAAAAACAGCGGCTCGGCGCCCTGCACCAGCACGTCGTTCACGCACATGGCCACCAGGTCGATGCCCACTGTATCCAGGCGCCCGAGGTCGATCGCCAGCCGCAGTTTGGTGCCTACACCGTCGGCACCCGCCACCAGAACGGGGTTCTGGTAGGCAGCGGCGTCGAGCTCGAACAGTCCACCGAAGCCGCCGATGCCGCCAAGCACTCCCCGACGGTGAGTCGCGGCAACCAGCGGTTTGATCCGGTCTACCAGTTCATTGCCGGCGTCAATATCGACACCGGCGTCCCGGTAAGTCAGGGGTGTCTTGGTGGGCATCTTCATCCCAAAGGTGGGCAGGCCGCCGGTATGATAGTGCAAATGCAACGGACGAAGACAAGGACGGCCGCGGTCGCGCCGCTGGCCGCACTGAGCCTCTGCGTGCTTGTCGTCGCGACTGGTGCGCCGGCCCGGGCCGCCACCGTGCAGGATCTCTACAGCGCCGAGGTGCAGGCGCCCGGCGACGAGCTGCCCGAGGTGTTTCGCGCAGCGCTGGCAGCCGTGGCGGTGCGGGTAACGGGGAGCCGGGCGGCGTCATCGCCTGAGACCCTCGCGGCCCTGGGCGATCCCGCGTTGCTGGTGCTGCAGTATCGCTCCACGGAGCCTGGCAGCTGGCGGGTGGGCTTCGACCCCGCGGCGGTGCGGAGCCGGCTGGACGCTGCCGGGCTGCCTGTCTGGAGCGAAGAGCGTCCTGCGACCCTGCTTTGGCTTGCCGTGGATTCCGGCCGCGGGGAGCGCGACATCCTGGCGGCGGCGGCCCAGGGGCAAGCGGGCGGCGTGAGTATGCCCCCGGCGCGCGAACGGGCACTGACAGCCGCCCGCGAATCGTTGCTGACCGCGGCGGAAGAGCGCGGCTTGCCGATGCTGCTGCCCCTGGTCGACACCGAAGACCTCCAGACTGTGACCTTTGCCGAGCTCTGGGGCGATTTCAGCGCGCCGGTGCTGGATGCTTCGGCCCGTTATCGCGCCGACGCCGTGCTGATCGGGCGCACGCAAACCCTTGACCTTGCGGCGCGCCGCGTGCGCTGGACTCTGCTGGTGGCGGGTGAGCGCTGGGATTGGCAAGGGACGCTGGCAGACGGGCCAGAACGCGCGGCCGACCGGTTTGCGGAGCGGCTGGCCAGTGCCGCAGACGGCCTGCGGGAGCTGCGGGTCGAGGTGCGCAATGTCGCTAATCTGGACGCCTATGGCCGCGTTTACAGCTACCTGCAGGGCCTCAGTTCGGTGGAGCGCTGCGATGTCGAGGCAGTCGACGCCGATCGCGCCGTGTTCCGGCTCAGCCTGCGCGGCGATCCGGATCAACTGCTGGGCGTTGTGGCCCTGCGCCGGTTGCTGGTGCCGGTTGACGAACCGTCGGCTGACACGGACCTGCAGTTCGCCTTGATTGCCGGTCCATGACCTTCGGTTTGCGCCATTTGCCGAATGCCATCTGCATCATGCGGATCGTGCTGATCCTGCCCATCGTGATGTTGTTGTTGGCGGGTGATTACCGGTCTGCCCTTGGCCTGGTGCTCGTGGCCGGTGCGTCGGACGCCCTGGACGGCTGGCTGGCGAAGACTTTCGGCTGGCAGACACGGCTCGGCGGGCTCCTCGACCCGGCGGCCGACAAGCTCCTGCTCGTGTCGCTTTTCCTGACCCTGACCTGGCTCGGGCTGACGCCCCCCTGGTTGACCGCGGTGGTGCTGGGGCGTGACCTCGTGATCGTGAGCGGGGCCGTTGCGTTCAATTTTCTGATCAGAAAGGTTCAGCCAGAACCCAGTAAAGTCAGCAAGTTAAACAGCTTTCTTCAACTATTATATGGAGGTAGCGTGCTGGCGGCGCAGGCCTTTGGCTGGCCCCCGGATATCGTGCCGCTACTCACCGGCGCCGCGGTGCTCGTCACCAGTGTGGTCAGCGGCCTGGATTACGTGCTGACCTGGGGCCACCGCGCCCGGACCGCCTGACGGGTTGCCGAGATGGGTGAGGGCATGCAGCAGCTGCCTCTGCACGTAGGTCCGGCAGACCAGGCGGCTTTCGATAATTTCTATCCCGGTGACAACGGCGCATTACTGCACGCCTTGCGGGAAATCGCCGCGGTTGCCCAGCGAGCAGTCCTGTGGGTTTGGGGCCCGCCCGAGAGCGGGCGCACGCATCTGCTGCAGGCCACCAGCAGCACTGCTGATGCAGCGGGTTATCGCACCGCGTTTGTGCCGGCCGCCGATGTGTCCGTGGGTGTCGGGGTGCTGGAAGGTCTGGGCGAACTCGACGTCGTCTGCATTGACGACATCGACCAGGTTGCCGGTTCTGCAGAGTGGGAGCGGGCGTTGTTCGGGCTCTTCGAGGGGCTGCGCCAGTCCGGCTCGCGGCTGGTGTTGTCGGCCCGGTGCGCGCCGTTGCACGCAGCCTTCGAGCTGCCGGACCTGGCGTCGCGCCTGACGTCCGGTGCGACTTTTCGTGTGCAGCGCCTCACCGACGAGCAGAAGCAGGCCGCCTTGCAACATCGCGCGGCGTGGCGCGGCCTGGAGTTGCCCGACGATGTCGCCCAGTTTTTGCTCACGCGGGCGGACCGCAGCACGGCTGCGCTGTTCCGTCTGCTAGATCGGCTGGATACAGAATCCCTCGCGGCGCAGAAGCGCCTCACTGTGCCCTTCGTGCGTGGGGTCCTCGATGCGGCCCAGCGCGGGCGCTAGCCCTTTAGCGTCGCGCCTATGCTGCGCGTCCAGCCCAGGCCGGCAATAAAGGCCAGGGCGGAGGCGATGCCGAGTACCACCGCAGGCAGCCGGGACATCGGGCCGGCGAGAATATTCATTGCCGCCACGGTCAGGTAGGGAATCATCAGCGCCGCGACCCAGCCGCCCCAGCGACGGCCAGGACGGAGTCCCACGGCCAGCGCCCCAGCCACCGGCAGCGCGGCCGCGATGCCCACAGGGCTTTGCGGCGGCCACAACAGGACCGCCACAGTGGCCAGCAGGCACGCGAGTGTCACGCTACGAATCAGGCCCGGCGTCATGCGGCGTCCCAATCACCGAGGGCCAGGGCGGCCGCGGCCACGCGCGCACCCAGGGCCCTGGCAATGATCTTTTCTTCCCTGGTCGGTTCGACGTCACCCGGGTCGTAGGCAACGTGACTCGCCCCGTAAGGCGTGCCGCCGCTGCGGGTGGTCGACAGCGCCGCTTCGGAGTAGGGCACCCCAACCAGCAGCATGCCATGGTGAATCAGGGGCAGTGCCATGGACAAGAGCGTGGTCTCCTGGCCACCGTGCAGGCTGCCTGTCGATGTAAACAGGCCTGCCGGTTTGCCGCGCAGCGTGCCGGCGAGCCAGTCTGCGCTGGTGCCGTCGAGAAAATATTTCAACGGCGCGGCCATGTTGCCGAAGCGAGTCGGGCTGCCCATCACCAGCCCTGCGCAGTCTGCCAGGTCATCCAGCGTCGCGTATGGCGCTCCGTCGTCCGGTATTGCCGGCACGCTCGCGTGCGTATCCGGAGATACCGGCGCTACCGTGCGCAGCCGCGCACTGGCGCCGTCGATGCCATTGATGCCCCGGGCAACCTGTGCGGCCAGTCGGGCGGTTGACCCGTGCCGCGAGTAATAGAGCACCAGTATGTCTTTCATGAGTGTCGCAAATCCTGTCGCCCGCCTGCCGCGCGGCTTCGCGCAGTCGGACCGTTGTTAACGTCCAGCATGCTCCGCGCTGGAAACCGGGCTGAGTGTCGCGCGCATGGCAAGATCCTTAGGGCATCGGGGTTTTCTTGTGGTGTCGGCGCCGCAGCCCGTTCCCATCACCGGGTGAACCGGGTTGCAGACCTTGTCATTCTTGACGCTTGAGGGCGCGCGTTGCTAGTTTGCCAGCCGCAGCCTGCTCTGTCGCCCGCCCATGTTCGCACGCTCAATTTATCGACGCCTGATCGTTTCGCTACTGGCAATTATTGCGGCCGGCTGCGCGACGGCGCCGCCCGTGCAGGAAATGAGCGATGCGCGTCAGGCCATTGCCGCGGCGCGCGAGGCCGGCGCAGCAGAACAAGCGCCTGCCATGCTGGCGCAAGCGGAAAGTCACCTGACCAGTGCAGAAGACTATCTGAGCCGTGGCGAAAACTCGCCGAACTGGTCCTTCGCTCGCCGCGATGCGCGGGCAGCCAAAGAAATCGCACTGGATGCCCTGCTGCGCAGCCGCGAAGCGCGTGCCCCGGAGTCCGGTCAGCCTGAGTGACGGATTCCGCGCGCCCCTGCCAGCGGTTTTTCGTCAGCGGCCAGGTCCAGGGCGTTTGGTTCCGGGCCAGCACCGCCCGGGAAGCCACCCGTCTCGGCCTGGCCGGCTGGGCCCGAAACCTGAGCGACGGCCGCGTGGAAGTGCTCGCGGCGGGCGCCACTGAGGCCATCGACGAACTCGCCCGCTGGCTGCACATCGGTCCACCCGCCGCCACTGTGCACGCCGTCGAAGCAGCCCCTGCAGCGCCCAGGGAGTGCGAGCACCTCACCGACTTCCGCACCGGGTGAGTATCAAACCATGGGCTTCCCGCTGATCCTGCCGACGATGGGCAGCCGCGAAGGCGATTTTCACCTGACCGCGCGTTACTGCCTGAACCACCGCGACCTCAGCCGCTCGAGCACCTTCTCGGGATACCGGCGGCTGCCGAGACTGCCGTTGTAACGGCCCAGGGCGCGAATCCAGTCGCCCTTTTCCATGTCGTGGTAGTACTTCAGGATCGTGCAGCCCATTCTCAGGTTCGTATCGATATCCACCAGCCTGTCGTCAGGCAGCCCGATTTCGTCGAGCCAGAAAGGCATGACCTGCATCAAACCCTGCGCGCCGGCCACCGATACGGCGTAAGGATCGAAAGCACTTTCGATGTCGATTACCGCGAGAACCATTTCCGGCGGTAATTCCACCCGACTGGCTTCCCAGTGAGCCTGCTTCAGGATATGCACCCGTTCCTGCGGATCTCGTACCTGGTTGCCGAGTCTCAAGGCCATGTCCGTGAGCCATACCTGGGCATCGAAGCGATCTGGAAAGCTCGTGCTTTCGCGCATGGCTTCGCGCAGTCGGTCGCGGAGTTCAGGATCGGGCGCAGCGTCTGCCCGGGCGCCGGGCAGCACGGCGGCCAGCATGGCAGCCACCACGGGCAGCCACGTTGCGTCAGGCCTGAGCCGCCTCGAGCCTTGTCCGAATGAAATTGACCACATCATCAAGCGCAAGATTTTCTTCGGCGCCGCTGCGCCGCTCCCGGTACTCTACCTGGCCGGCCGCCAGCCCTCGTTCGCCAACGGTCAGGCGGTGCGGTAAGCCGAGCAGGTCGGCATCGGCAAACTTCACGCCGGGCCGGGCGCCGCGATCATCCATCAGCACTTCGACGCCGGCCTTCTGCAGATCCTCGTAAAGCCCATCGGCTGCCGCTGTGACGGAATCGGACTTCTTTGGATTCAGTACCACGAGCATCACCTGAAAGGGCGCCATCGGCTCGGGCCAGATGATGCCTTTGTCATCGTGATTCTGCTCGATGGCGGCTGCCACGATGCGTGATACGCCGATGCCGTAGCAACCCATCAGCATGGACGTTTCTTTGCCATCCTGGTCCAGCACGGTGGCCTGCATAGCCCGGCTGTACTTGTCACCCAGTTCAAAGATGTGGCCTACCTCGATGCCGCGGGCAATCTTCACCGGACCGCCGCCACCGGGACTTGGGTCTCCGGCCACCACATTGCGCAAGTCTGCCGTGTCGGGTTCGGCCGCATCGCGCCCCCAGTTGGCTCCTGCCAGGTGAAAATCTTCTTCGTTGGCGCCGCAGACGAAATCTGCCAGAACCGCCGCGCTATGGTCGGCAATTAGCGGGATCGACAGTCCCACGGGCCCGATGAAGCCGGGGGGGCAATTCACTGCCGCCTCCACCTCGGCCGCGTCGGCCAGGCGCACCGGCGATGCCACACCGGGTAACGCCGCCGCCTTGATGGGGTTCAGCTCGTGGTCGCCGCGCAGCACAAGAGCCACCAGGCCGCCGTTATCGCCGGCCACCACCAGGGTCTTCAGGCAACATTCAACCGCTACATCGAGGTGCGTCGACACTTCTTCGATCGTGCGCCTGGCGGGCGTGTGCACTCTCTCTGCAGTCTGGGCTGCGGCCGGCCGGGGTGTTGCCGGTGCCAGCGCAGGCGCCATTTCCAGATTGGCGGCAAAGTCATCGGCATCGCAATAGGCAATGGCGTCTTCCCCTGAGTCAGCCAGCACGTGGAACTCCTGGGACCGCGCCCCGCCGATTTCTCCAGAGTGGGCTGCTACCGGGCGAAAGCGCAGACCCAGCCGGGTGCAGATTCGCGCGTAGGTATCTGCCATGGCCTCGTAGGTCGAGTGCAACGACGCCTGGTCGAGATGGAACGAGTAAGCGTCTTTCATCAGGAATTCGCGCGCCCGCATCAGCCCGAATCGTGGCCGGATTTCATCGCGGAACTTCGTCTGAATCTGGTAGTAGTTCACCGGCAACTGCCGGTAGCTCTTCAGCTCGCGGCGGGCGATATCAGTAATGACTTCTTCATGGGTAGGGCCGAAGCAGAACTCGCGTTCGTGACGGTCGCGCATCCGCAGCAGCAGGTTGCCGTAAACGTCCCAGCGGCCCGTTTCCTGCCAGAGTTCAGCGGGCTGCACCGCGGGCATCAGCAGTTCGAAAGCCCCGGCGCGGTCCATTTCCTCCCGCACTACCTTTTCGACCTTGCGCAGCGCCCGCAGGCCAACGGGCATCCAGGTGAACAGGCCGGAAGCCAGCCTCCGCAACAGGCCTGCGCGCAACATCAGCTGGTGGCTGATCACCTCCGCTTCTGCAGGCACCTCCTTGAAGGTGGTCAGGGGCAGCTGGCTCAGGCGCATGGGCTTCTAACAGGAACTCTTGTGATGCTGGCGCGGCATTCTAGCGGGAAGCCGGCAGGCCGGCCATTGACCTCGCGTCTCGCGCGGGAAATAGTGGGGCATGACCGAGGAACATGAGCGGGTATCGCGCAGCCGTGCCGTGATCGCACACGAAGGCTGGCCCTGGCTGCTCGGTACCATTGTCGGCGGTGTGGTTGCCGCCCGACTGGGTTACAGTGAGGCCGCCGTCGCGTTGGCCCTGGTCACCGTCTTTCTGGTGTTTCTGTTCCGCGATCCGGCCCGCGTTGTGCCGCCATTGCCGCACGCAATCTATGCGCCGGTGGACGGCCGGGTCGTTGGCATTCAAGAGCTAGACAGCGTCAGCAACGGGCCCCGGTGGTGGCGGTTGCAGATACGTGCCAGCCGGCTGGGTGCCTATACCGTGCGCGCGCCCATCGAGGGGACCATCCAGGAGATTGCCGATGACGCGATCGAAGGGCAGCGGCTGGCCGGCTTGAGCATTCGCAGCGAGGAGGGTGACGAGGTGCTGCTGGCGTTCCCGCACCGCGGCAGGCTGCGCTCTCCCCGGGCTTTCGTGCGTTATGGCGAACGCCTGGGTCAGGGCGAGCGCTTTGCCTACCTGCGGCTGGCGCCGATGGCCGAGATTTACCTGCCCCGCTCATGCCGGCTGACCGTGGCGGTTGCCGACCGGGTCCGGGCGGGCGATACCATGCTGGGTGAGCTGATTCCCGCCTAGGGTCGCGTGTGTTCGGCCGGGGACCGTGGCAAACTGAAACGTATGTCGAACGAGGCCAGGCAGGACCAGCAGGCCGGTCGCTCCCCGCGCGGCCGCGGTATCTATTTGCTGCCCAACCTGCTGACGACTGGCGCGCTGTTTGCCGGCTTTTACGCCATCGTCGGGTCCATCGACGGTAACTACCAGCGCAGTGCCATCGCGTTGCTGGTTGCCCAGGCGCTGGACGGTCTCGACGGGCGCGTGGCCCGGCTCACCGGCACAGAATCGGAATTTGGCCGCGAATACGACAGCATGTCCGACCTGGTGGCCTTCGGCATAGCGCCGGCCATCATCGTTTACCAGTGGGGGCTCGTGCGCCTGGCTGAATATGGCTGGGTGTGGGGCAAGATCGGCTGGCTGGCCGCGTTTCTGTTCGCCGCGGCCGCGGCTCTGCGGCTGGCGCGTTTCAACGTCAGCTCGCAGTCTGTGGACCGGCGTTTTTTCGAGGGGCTGCCGAGCCCGCCCGCCGCCGCGCTGATCTGGTCCCTGGTCTGGCTGGGCGACAAACTGGAGTGGAGCGGCGGTGGCGCCGTATTCACGTGCTGTGCGGTGACCGTATTCGCCGGCCTGATGATGGTGTCGCGGGTGCCGTTCTACAGTTTCAAGGACGTGAGCCCCCGCGGCCGCGTATCCTTCACGCGGTTTTTCATCATTCCGCTGTGTTTCGTGCTGATTGCGCTGGATCCGCCGACGGTGCTGTTTGCGATGGCCGCTACCTATGCGGCGTCGGGGCCGGCGTTGAGCCTGTGGCGCATCCGCCGCCGCAGTCTGCGTCGTCAGCAGGAAGGCAGCCCGCGACGGAGTTGAAGCGATGCAAGCCAGACCCGGCCGCCTGAATCCAGGCCAGCGGCGCGCACTGGCAGAGATGGGTATTGATGTCTGGGTCCCGGCGGTGCCGGCACCTGCCGTTGCAGCGCCGCCGGTTGGCAGCGACTGGCAGGCCTTGCAGCATGCGGTCAGCAACTGTCATGCCTGCGGCCTCGCGGCGACGCGCACCCAGACCGTATTCGGCGTCGGCGACACTAACGCCCGTTGGCTGATCATCGGCGAAGCGCCGGGCGCCGAAGAAGACCGGCAGGGTGAGCCTTTCGTGGGACGTGCGGGCCAGTTGCTGAACGAAATGCTGTCGGCGGCAGGCCTGGCGCGCGAACAAGTGTTCATCGCCAACATTCTCAAGTGTCGCCCGCCGGCTAACCGCGATCCCGGCGCTGAAGAGGTGGCCGCCTGCGCCGTCCATCTGCAGTGCCAGATCGAGTTACTGCGGCCGCGGCTGATTCTTGCCGTAGGGCGCATTGCGGCCCAGAGCCTGTTGCAAACCACCACACCCGTCGGTCGATTGCGTGGCCGGGTGCATGACTACGCCCCCGCGGGCTTGCCGCTGGTCGTGACCTATCACCCCGCGTATCTGTTGCGCAGCCCCGGGCAGAAACGCCGGGCGTGGGAAGACCTTTGCCTGGCCCGCCAGACGGTGGCGCCGCTAGCCGCATGAGCGCAGCAGTCGAACACCTGCCGCCGCAGATACGCGCGATGCGCCAGGAGGATGTGCCCGATGTGGCCGCGCTGGAGCAGGCGGCCTACGAGTTTCCGTGGAGCGCAGGTATTTTTCGCGACTGCCTGCTGGCCGGCTATACCGCGGTCATCCTGGAGACCGAAGGCGAGGTGATGGGTTACGCGGTGATGTCCGTGGCGGCCGGTGAGGCCCACTTGTTGAATCTGTGTCTCGCGCAGCATTTCCGCCGCCGCGGCATCGGCCGTCGCCTGTTGCGGCACATGCTGGACCTGGCCATGGAGGCGGGTGCGGAGCGGCTGTTTCTCGAAGTGCGGCCATCCAACCGGGAGGCAATGCGTTTGTATCGCGCGGCAGGTTTTGACGTGATCGGTGTCCGGCGGGGTTATTACCGAGCGCCGGGCGGCAACGAAGACGCAGTGGTGCTAGTCCGCCGCATTTCCGACACGGCCTGAACCCGGCCCTTGTCTTGACTGCAGTCTGGTTCAAGCGGCCAATCCTGGCCTGGGCCCTTTATGACTGGGCCAATTCGGCCTTTTCCCTGAGCGTGATGACCAGCTTTGTGCCGGTCTTGCTCGCCGGGTTCTGGAATGACGGCGCGGATTCTGCCGTTACGACCTTCCGTCTGGGTCTCGCCAACGGACTGGCCAGCCTGATCGTTGCCGTGAGCGCTCCGGCCATTGGTGCCATCGCCGATCGCGCCGGGCGCCGGAAACGCGGCGTGCTGATATTTACGGCCCTTGGCGTGGTCATGACCGGTGCCATGTACCTGGTCGCCGCGGGTGAATGGGGCCTGGGTCTCGCCTGCTACGTGCTGGCTTCCATCGGTTTTGCCGCGGGCAACTCGCTCTACGATTCGCTGCTGGTGGACGTTGCGTCACCGGATATCTATGACCGCGTGTCCGCCTACGGCTTCGGTCTCGGTTACCTGGGCAGCGCGTTGCTGTTCACTGTGAACGTGCTGATCGTGGGCTCACCGGAACGCTTTGGCTTTGCCAGCGAGGCCGAGGCCGTGCGCATGACCTTCCTGATGGTGGCGGTCTGGTGGGCCGTATTCACCGTACCGCTGGTCATCTGGGTGCACGAACCGAAAAGTGTGCCCGGAACGCGCGGCACCATCCGCGCGGGCTTTGCAGAACTGAGGGCCACACTTCGCTCCATCCGCACGCAGCGCAACCTGTGGTTGTTTCTGCTCGCGTACTGGCTATACATCGACGCGGTCTACACGATTATCAAGATGGCGGTGGACTTCGGTCTGTCCCAGGGACTGATGATGCAGGACCTGATTACCGCCATCCTGGTGACCAATTTCGTCGGCTTTCCCGCCGCTATTGTGTTCGGCTACCTAGGCGAGCGCTTTGGCGCGCGGCGGGGCATCTACCTGGCTCTTGGCGTCTACGTGTTGGCGACGTCGGCGGCACCTTTCATCGACACGGCAGCGGAGTTCTACGCCCTTGCCGTCACCATTGGCCTGGTCCAGGGCGGCGTGCAGAGCTTGAGCCGATCACTGTTCGCGAGGCTGGTGCCGGAAGGCAAGACCGGGGAGTACTTTGGCTTCTACAACATGCTGGGCAAATTCGCGGCAATACTCGGCCCGGTGCTGGCCGGCGTCGTCGCGCTGATGACTGGCAGCCAGCGCGTCGGCATCCTGTCGATCATTATCCTGCTGGTTGGGGGACTGTGGTTGCTCAGGCAGGTTGAGTTGCCGGACGGCGCCCGGGGCGAAAGCGCCTGACAGCTGCAGCGAAGCGGGCCACGCGTTGTTCCGTCGCCGACCCGTCGTAACGCAGACGCGCATAGGCGCCGAACAGTGACTCCACGTCGCCTTGCAGCTCCGGGCGGAGACCGGCAATGGCCGTTGCATATTCCTCGGGGCCTTCAGCAGGTTGTCTTGCCCTGGCTGCGCGGGCGGTGCGCGCACAGAGTTCGCGATAGGCGCGGGCCAATGGGTCGAGGCGACGACGGCCGCGCAGGAACTGCCAGCTGCCCAGCAGGCCGAGGAACAGACTCATGCCGGCCGCGAGGCCGACCACGAGGTGCCGAATGGTGGGTTCAGCGATCCCGGTCCAGCGCAGCAGGTCGGTCTGCGTCTCCGGGCCGAAACCCAGTACCCAGCGGTTCCACGCGGCGTTCAGTGCATCCCAGCTCATATACAGGCCACTGCCGAACCAGCCGCGCCGTAACCGGTCTGCCCCGGCGAGGCTGCCGCTGCTGATGGCGCTGTCCATGCCCCACTGAATGCGTTCGGGCGCGACGGCGGCGGTGGGGTCGTAACGCACCCACCGGTCGTCCAGCCAGACCTCTGCCCAGGCGTGTGCATCGGCCTGCCTCACGACGAGATGATCCGCCAACGGGTTGAGTTCACCGCCCTGGTAGCCGGTGACTACGCGCGCCGGTATTCCGGCCGCGCGCGCGAGCACGGCGAATGCCGACGCATAGTGGCCGCAAAAACCTTCGCGCGTATTGAACAGGAAGTCGTCGACGCTCTGGGCGCCCAGCAGTGCCGGTGTGAGAGTGTAGAAGAATGGCTGTTCACGGAACATCTGCAGAATGTCGCCCAGGTAGGCCTGGTCACTGGCCGCGGCAGCGCGGGCTTCTTGCGCCCAGGCGGTGCTGCGCGGGTTACTGCCCTCCGGCAGCCGCGTGTCGGCACTCCGGCCGCGCGGCGTCATCCAGCCGGGGGTATCGCCCGTTAACGACGAGCGGGCGCGGTAGGATGTGCGCGTTTCAACGGGCCGGAAGCGCACGAGCTGATACGGCGCGGTGGTAATTGCCTTCGGCGCATCCCAGAACACCGGCGTTTCCAGTGCGAGCAACCACCGGCGGCCGTGGGGTTCCAGTGTGACTTCGTAGCCGGTCAGCTTGTCGCTGCGACTGACCTTGTCCTGCAAACCCGGAAAGAAGCTCACTGCGCGCATGCGCCATTCACGACCGTCGAATTCGCTCAACACCGGCCCACGCCAATACAGGTCACTCGTGGGTGGTGGCTCGCCGTCGAAGCGGACGCGAAAGGCGGCGGCGTCGGAAAGCGCGAGCTCGGTGATGTCACCCGGGCTCATGCTATCGGCCAGGCCTGTGCTGGCCTGCGCACCTCGCTGGGGCAGGGCCCAGAAGGGTCCGGGCACGCGCGGGAACAATAAAAACAGCATGATCGCCAGCGGCACCGCTTGCAGGATCAAGCGGGCCGCAGTGGCGACGGCAGGCCCCGCTGCGATGGCATCGCGCCGCCGCGACACCTGCAACAGTGCTGTAATCACGAACAGCGCCCCGCTGAACAGGTAGACCGGGCCCCACAGTGCCTGTTCGCGCAGGAAAGCTGCGAACAGCAGAAAAAAGCACAGGAATACCACCACGGCCCGGTCCCGGTGGCCACGGGTTTCGAGGAGTTTCATGGCGGCCATGACCATCAGCAGCGCGGAACCGGCGTCGACGCCGGTAATCTGCCGATAGGTGATGAAGACGCCGGCGAAACCCACTACGGCGAGCGGCACGCGGATCCAGGCCGACGGCAGCGGCTGACGGCGCTGCGCCGCGCGCAGACGCCACGCGCTGATGAGGGCGATCAGCAGTGGAATCCACGGCGCCACGTGTGGCAGGTGCGGCAGCACGGCGATACCCAGCGCGGCGATCAGCCACAGCAACTGGCCCGCAGATCCGGCCGTGGGCTCGTGGCGACGCTCTTTTCCCTGCGCCGCGCTCATGCGTGCCCGGCCCCGCCCGTTCTCAGCACGGCAAGGGCTCGCAGGCATCGGTGGCGCTGCTCCAGCCCCTGGTCCGGCGGCACGACGAGGTCGGGCAAGCGCAGGCCGAAATCTGCGCCCTTCGCCGTGGCATCCAGCACGCGGCGGGCGAGGCGTGCAATCCGTCGTTCGTCATCGCCGTCGGTTTCCGAATCCCAGTCAATCCACACCGGTGCGCCGGTGCCACCTCGGTACTCATGCACCAGTTTCTGCCCGGTGCGTGCCAGGGCTTTCCAGGCCATCCGGCGCGGCGAATCGCCCGGCCGCCACTGGCGCATGCCGAAGTAATCGTCTTCGCCGCTGGCGTCCAGGCCCGTGCGGGCGGGATCACCCGCGGGCGAGCCGTCCGCACGCTCTGCCGGGCGTGGGTAGGCAAGTCCTTTCAGGTCGAAATTCAGCCAGCTCCATGACTCGAACAGGCCGAGCGGATAACAGGTGGCCACGCGCAGCCGTGGCACCGCGTGCAAACCGCGAACGGGGGCGGGCAACCTTAATTGCTGCACCACCTGCTTGCTGCCGTCGAGGTCGACGCAGACTTCACGCGTGTCACCATCCCAGTTCAGCCGGATCTGCCAGCGGGTTTCCGGGCGTTCGTTCTGCAAGCTGAAGCGGAACTGCCAGTTGTCGCCGGCAAACACGGGCTCCGCGCCGAGGGCCGACAGTCTTAGCAGGGCCAGATTGTGGTGGCAGTGGTGGATGCTGACGATGCTCACGGCCGCGAGCAGAAAGGTCAGCGCAAAACCGAGGTTGTTGTTGTAGTTCATCGCGCCGAGCATCATGACGAAGGCGATCAGCGCAAAGATCAGGCCGGCGCGTGTGGGCAGGATGTAGATGCGCCGGCTTTGCAGCTCGACGTCCGGCGGATCGATGCCCTGGCGGCGTTGCGCCCAGGCGCGGAGCGCCTGTCCGCAACGTTGGTTCAGCGCAGCGAGCCCGGCAGCCATCGCTTAGCCGGGCAGGGGTACCCGCTCCAGTACCTGGGCGACGAGCGCTTCAATGCCGTGCTCGCCCGCATCGCGGGCTCGCAGGCGATGGGCAACGACGGGCGTGAATACCGCCTTCAGGTCTTCCGGTCGCACGCCGCGATGACCGTCGAGCATGGCCCAGGCGCGAGCGGCGGCGAGCAGGTCCACGGCACCGCGGGGTGACAATCCGTATTCAAACTCCGGTGCCTGGCGGGTGTGGGCGACCAGTGCCTGGGCATAATCGAGCAGGGTTTCGGCGACGTGCACGGTGGCGGCAGCTGACTGCAGTTCTGAGAGTTCTGCCGCGGTAATGACCGGCTCGATGTCCTTGAGCAGGAGTCGCCGGTCGCCACCGCGAAGTAATTCACGTTCCAGTTCGGGAGACGGGTAACCGAGGCCGAGCCGGACGAGAAAACGGTCGAGCTGGGATTCCGGCAGCGGAAAAGTGCCGACCTGGTGCACCGGGTTCTGTGTGGCGATCACGAAGAAGGGCTCCGGCAGGTCATAGGTGATGCCTTCTGCCGTCACCTGGTGTTCTTCCATGGCCTCCAGCAGCGAACTTTGAGCCTTGGGCGTTGCCCGGTTCACTTCGTCGGCCAGCACCACCTGCGCGAACAGGGGCCCGGGATGAAAGCGGAATTCGCTGGCAGCCTGTTCGAACACGGACACGCCGATCACATCGGCCGGCAGCAGATCACTGGTGAACTGAATCCGGCGAAAATCCAGGCCAAGGGTCGTGGCCAGCGTGCGGGCCAGCAGCGTTTTGCCGACGCCGGGCAGATCCTCGATCAGCAGGTGCCCGCGGGCCAGCAGGCAGGTCATGGCCAGGCGAATTTCCCGATCTTTGTCCAGCAGCACGGTGCCGACGCAGGCCATTACCCGTTCGGCCTTGCCCCGGGCCTGGGACAGCCGATCGTGGTCGGTCAGCAATGCGACTGGATCGTTCATGGCTTTTTGCAGGGTATCACCGGCCAGGCGTCACGCGCGCCCGGCATCCGAGGCTTATGTTAGACGCCGGAATGCGGCGCAAGGTGCGAACTGGTGCCCAGATCAGGCTTTCGGATCAGGCTATCGGATCAGGCCAGCTGCTCCAGCCGGCCGAGCTGCTCGTCCAGTTGGGCCAGTTCCCGCCGCAGCTCCGCCTCGCGCTCCCGTTCTTTGGCGACCACGGCAGCGGGTGCTTTACTGGTAAAGCTGGCGTTGCCCAGTTTCGATTCGCAGCGACCGAGGTCGGCAGCGGCGCGCTCGCGCAGCTTGGTGAGCCTTCCACGTTCCACCGCGACGTCGATCAATCCCGCCATTGGGACGAGAATGCCCAGGTTGCCGAGCAGCGCCGTCGCTGACGCGGGCGCCTGCGTGCCGGCATCGAGAACCTCGATGCTCGCCAGCCGCGCAAGATCCTTGAGATAGCGACCGTGAGCGGCCACCCGCTGCCGGTCCGTTGGCCCGGCATTTTCCAGCAGCACCGGCAGCGGCCGGCCAGGCGCAATGTCCATTTCACCGCGAATTTGGCGCACACCGAGAATAAAACCTTGCAGCCATTCGACTTCGGCTTCCGCATCGGCGTCTTGCGGCCATTCGGAGGCCTGGGGGAAGGGCTGCAGCATGATGGTCGCGCCGCTGACGCCGGCCAGCGGCGCAAGCTTGTCCCAGATTTCTTCGGTAATGAACGGCATGATCGGGTGCAGGCAACGCAGAAGTGTTTCGAGCACCGTGACCAGGGTCAGCCGCGTGGCTGCCTGTTCAGCCGGCGTGCCGTTGCCCTGCAAGACCGGCTTGGATAGCTCCAGGTACCAGTCGCAGTACTCATGCCAGGTGAATTCGTAGAGGTTCTGGGCCGCGAGATCCAGGCGATAGTTTTCCAGATGCTGGCAAAAGGCGGCAATCGTTGCGCCGAGCCGGGAGCGAATCCAGCGGTCGGCGAGGGTGAGTTCGGTACTGTCGGGTGCCGGTGCCTCCGCCACGTTCATCATCACGTAGCGCGTGGCGTTCCACAGTTTGTTGCAAAAGTTGCGGTAACCCTCGATGCGGCCGAGGTCGAAGCGAATATCCCGGCCGGTGCTGGCCATCGCGGCAAACGTGAACCGCAGGGCGTCAGTGCCGAAGCCCGGAATGCCTTTCGGGAACTGCTTGCGCGTGGCGGCCTCGATGGCCGGCTTCAGGTGCGGCTGCATCAGGCCCGCGGTGCGTTGTTCGATCAGCTTGTTCAGGTCGCAGCCGTCGATCAGGTCCAGGGGATCGAGAATGTTGCCTTTGGACTTGGACATCTTCTGGCCGTCGTGGTCACGGATCAGGCCGGTGATATAGACGTCGCGGAATGGCGCTTCGCCAGTGAACTTCAGCCCCATCATGATCATCCGTGCAACCCAGAAGAAAATGATGTCAAAGCCGGTGACCAGCACGCTGGTGGGGTAGTAGCTGCTCAGTGCCGGCGTGTCTTCCGGCCAGCCGAGGGTGGAGAAGGGCCACAGCGCCGACGAGAACCAGGTGTCGAGTACGTCTTCGTCCCGGCGCAGCGGCGCATTCTCAGCCAGGCCCGCGCGGGCCCGCGCTTCGGCCTCGCTGCGCCCGACCCAGATATTCCCGTCGTTGTCGTACCAGGCGGGAATGCGGTGTCCCCACCACAACTGGCGGCTGATACACCAGTCCTGGATGTTGCGCATCCAGTCGTAGTAAGTCTTCGACCAGTTTTCCGGTACGAAGCGAATGGCGCCAGACTCCACGGCCGCGATGGCCGGTGCGGCCAGCGGCGCAATCTTTACGAACCACTGGTCTGTCAGATACGGCTCGACGACAGCGCCGCTGCGATCGCCCCGCGGCACCATGAGCCGATGATCCTGAATACCGTCGAGCAGGCCGAGGGCATCGAGGTCAGCCACTACACGCTTGCGGGCGGCAAAGCGGTCGAGGCCGCGGTACGCCGCCGGCACCTCGTCGTTGAGTGCGGCGTCGACGGTAAAGATGTTGATGGTTTCGAGGTCGTGGCGCTGGCCCATCTCATAGTCGTTGAAGTCGTGCGCGGGCGTGATCTTTACGCAGCCGGTGCCAAACTCCGGGTCGACATAGTCGTCGGCGATGACCGGAATTTCCCGGTCTGCCAGCGGCAGGCGCACGGTCTTGCCGATCAGTGACTGGTAGCGCTCGTCTTCCGGGTGCACGGCGACAGCGGTATCGCCGAGCATCGTCTCCGGGCGCGTAGTAGCCACGACCAGGTGCCCGCTGCCGTCCTCCAGCGGATAGCGGAAGTGCCACAGGTAGCCCTGTTCCTCTGCAGACAGCACCTCGAGGTCGGACACCGCG
>Ga0265306_10000509_pt1 | contig 18521 bp, 18 predicted proteins | sample Helome_3_FD_192493 | JGI IMG/M metagenome (GOLD analysis project Ga0265306, IMG submission 192493) | Marine sediment microbial communities from subtidal zone of North Sea - Hel_20160420 (Illumina Assembly) | ecosystem: Environmental > Aquatic > Marine > Subtidal zone > Sediment ... | reverse complement strand
CGATATACTGGTAATAGGATTCATTTTCGAGTCGGGTTAAGCTCAGCATATTTTCCGTCAGGCGGGATTCATCTTCCGGCGTCATCCGATCTAACAGCCTGTAAAGTTGTTCCTCCATGGTTATCCATTCTTGAACCTCAAACTGACCCGGCTTAATATCTTCAAGAATATCATGAAACAATAAGGTAAGGAGTTCGACCAGATCGATCCGGTCACGGGTTCGGGTAAACAGGGCTGCGGCCCTCAAGGGATGCAAGACAGCCATCGGGCCCAGGTATCGACGTTTCTGACGGTAAACGCTGAACAGATAGCCCAGCGCTTCCATAACAATACCTTTTTTCTCACGGTCTAAAGTATCATCATCATCCAGGCGCTTGTTGTCGGTGATATACATCAACACATTGTAGCGATTCAATGACGCCGCGCTCAGGTTATAGTTAAGAGCAGACGATAATTTGAAGAATTCGGTCAGGTCAAAAAGCGGCATTATATCCCCCATGCCGGATAAACCGGAATTTAAGCGCACGAAAATTCGTAAATCAAAAAATTATCGAATATCCCAAGGACTCTAACTTTTTATCTTAAGCAGACAATAAACAAAAATCAAGGCAATCAGGACAACCTTTACAGGTCGAAAGGAAACATGCTGCAGCTCCCTCTTTTTTTACTGGCATCGCCGGCCAAGATCAGGTAAAGTGGCGGCGGTAAGAAATCCAATAAGTCCGTATTCACCTGCCCGCTCGTGCCAGCCCGCTTGCCAAGCATCGCGAGGCGCACGGGCCTTGGCAGGCGGGTCTGTGTCCCGTTTAAAAAAGTAATTCATGCTGCGAGGAGAGTATTGATGGACCAAAATATAAGTAGAATTTTAGAATTTTTCCATCAAATCAATGAAATACCACGGTGTTCCAAAAATGAGGAAAAAATTGTTCTCTGGTTAAGGCAGTGGGCCGAAAGAGAGCGGTTTCCAGTCAAAGTGGATGCAGCCGGCAACATGGTGATCACCGTGGCGCCGTCTGCCGGTTATGAGCACTCACCGGGCATCGTCATCCAGGGCCATGTGGACATGGTCTGTGAAAAATCCCCCGACTCTGAGCATAATTTTAGTGAAGATCCTATCCGCCATGTACATGAAGGCGACTGGCTGAGGGCAGACAAGACCACTCTGGGTGCCGACAACGGCATTGCCATCGCCATGGCCATGGCCGCCGCAACCGATGCTAAAGTGGCCCATCCGCAACTCGAGTTGCTGTTCACGGTTGATGAGGAAACCGGTTTAAACGGAGCCAAATTGCTTGAGCCCGGATTTGTGAATGGCAAAATACTGCTCAACGTCGATTCGGAAACCGAAGGTGAGTTTACCGTCGGATGCGCAGGTGGTAGAAATACCCTTGTGTCGCGCAAACTGGCATTAACTGATCTTAGCGGGGACAATACCTTTTTTAGTTTAAAGATGCAAGGCCTGCATGGCGGTCACTCGGGAATCGATATCCATAAACAACGCGCCAACGCCAATAAAATTTTGGCCCGCACCCTGGATCAATTAATCAAGTCAAGCCGTATTCACCTGGTTTCGCTAAAAGGCGGATCGGCTCACAACGCCATCCCCCGGGATGCTGCTGCTGTATTCGCCTGTGATCCATCTGAGACGGAGGCTGTTGCCAAAATTGTCGGCAGCTTTGAAAAGACGGTTCAAACCGAGTACGCAGCCATCGAGCCTTTACTGGCCATCACCCTGGCCCCGGTTGATTCCGGACCAAATGACAATAAGGGTCTCAGCCAGCAGGAAACCCGTGAAGTGATAAATCTGATCTTGACTGTTCCCCATGGTGTTATCGGAATGTCGCCGGATTTTGAAGGTCTGGTTGAAACCTCGAACAACCTGGCCACGGTAGAAATAATTGACGACACTCTCCAAATACTAACCAGCCAACGAAGCTCAGTGATGTCCAGAATGGATGAGATCACAACAATTATCAATGCCACCGCGGCCCTGGCCGGCGCCGATGCCAAATCCGACAGCGAGTTTTCCCCCTGGCCGCCGGACATGCAATCAACGCTTCTCAAGCGCTGCAAAGAAGTCTATCAAAAAGTGGCCGGCCGGGAACCAACAATACAATCGCTTCACGCCGGACTTGAGTGCGCCATTATCGGAGAAAAATATGACGGAATGGACATGATTTCATTCGGGCCTACAATGGAAGACCCCCATTCGCCCAATGAGCGCCTCTTCATCCCCTCCATCGGAAAGGTGTGGGATTTTATGGTAGCTCTGCTTGAATCGTACAAGAAGTAAAAAGAAGTGCTTAAAATGAACTGAAATACCTAAAGTTGAGGAATTCTATCTAATTTTAGTTCACTGCAAATTTGAAATGGATACCATCAATATTTAATTTTAGGCATTTTAGCGCACTTTAGACATTTGAGGCATTTTCTTAGATGGAGAAAATAGTAATTATAGGTGGCGGCGGCACCGGGGCTGCGATTGCCCATGATCTGGTTTTACGTGGGTTTAACGTCTCGCTTTTCGAGCGCGGTGAGCTTTTATCCGGAACTACCGGTCGGCATCACGGGCTGCTGCACAGCGGGGCGCGCTATGCTGTTCACGATCCGGCGGCCGCGCGCGAATGCATCCAGGAAAATAGGATCCTGCGGCATATGGCACCCCAAGCCATCGAACAAAACGATGGGCTTTTCGTAGCGTTAGATGTGGCCGACCTGGCCTTTAAGCCAAAGTTTCTGGAAAATTGTCGGGCGTGCGGGATTCCAACTCGAGAACTAACCGCAAAACAGGCTCTGGCCCTGGAGCCTGAATTAAATCCGTCACTCAAAGCGGCTGTCCAGGTACCCGACGCCACTATGGATGCCTGGCGGCTGCCCCTGCATTTTTATGCCACCGCCAGGGCCAATGGCGCTCGCATCCATAATTATTCCCAAGTCATCGACGTTTACCAGGCAGGTGGGCATGTCACAGGTATCAGGGTTTTGGATCATCGAATGCATCGCGAATATCAAGTGCAGGGAGATCTGTTCATCAATGCGACCGGTGCCTGGGCAGGTAAAATTTGTGACCTGGCCGGAATCCAATTGCCTATCCTGCCGGGTCCCGGGGTCATGGTGGCCCTCAATGGCCGTTTGACAAATATGGTAATTAACCGGCTTCACAAGGCCGATGAAGGCGACATTATCGTCCCTCAACGCAACCTTACCCTCCTGGGAACTTCGATCTGGTTGGCGGATGATCCGGATGCAATTGGATTGCCCCGGGACCATGAGTCGAAAATAATTAATTTGTGCGCAAAGTTGGTTCCGGTAGTTAAGAAAACAAAAGTCCATTCGACATGGCATGCCATTCGCCCTTTGATTGCGCAGGGAAAGGCGGTAAATCCACAGGAAATCAGCCGCGACTTTGACTGCTATGATCACAAACAAAGGGACAACCTGGACGGACTGATATCGGTCATTGGAGGCAAAGCCACCACCCTGAGACTTATGGCCGAAAAAACCGCAGATCTAATCTGCCGTAAAACCGGCCGAAATATTGCCTGTAAAACTAAAACCGAGAAACTGCTGCATTATCGACATTTTTATAAACAAAAGTAAAATTCGACCACAGAACGACATGGAAAAAGCACAGAAATTGAAGATGATAAGTCCTTTATTGCCAAGCAATTGATGTTTTTATTCGGCGGTCACGCCGAACAAAAGATTCGTGCATATCCGTGTAAATCCGTGTCCCATAAAAAATTAAAATTGACCATGTCTACTAAAAAAACTACTTTTCGAATCTTACGCTACAAACCTGGCCATATCGATCCACCCCGGTATCAGGAATTCTCCATTGAGGCTGATCCTGACATGAGTGTTCTGGACGCTCTGGAAAAAATCCGTCTCGAACAGGATGCCACCCTGATGTACCGCCATTCCTGTCACCATTCCTCCTGCGGTACCTGCGCTTGCAAAATCAACGGAACAGAGCGACTGGCCTGCACCACCAAAATTAAAGATCTTAGAAATAAACCCATCACCCTGATGCCACTGGCCGGATTCAAACCCATCGGAGATCTGGTTGTCGACATCTCTCCGTTTTATGACAACATTTCCGAAGATTGGAACTATTTGAAAAATTCCGAAAATGTGAAATACTCGCAAATGCCCGAAAGCATCGTCCGATTTAAACGCTTTGAAAACTGCATCGAATGCGGCGCTTGCATCTCCGCCTGCCTCGTTACCCACAAAAATAAGGGCTTTGTAGGGCCTGCCGTACTGGCGGCTTTAAGTAATGAGTTAAAGAAATCACCGCAAAAATCTGAAAGTCTTCTGTCGTTAGCAGGGAATGAGAAAGGTGAGCGTCTGTGCGAACGGGCAATAAACTGCAGTCGGGTGTGTCCGACCCACGTTTATCCGGCAAAGCATATAGCCGATTTGCGCAAACTTATAGAAGACACTGGCCTGGATTAGGAGAGACGATTTTGCAAACCCAATTTAGCTCTCATCGTCCGGTAGTCATGGGAACCCGGTGGATGATAACTGCCGACCACCCTCTGGCCGCCCAGGCCGGAGCGGCCGTCCTGGAGGCAGGCGGCAACGCTGTGGATGCGGCCATCGCTGCCAACCTGGTAATGACCGTGGTTCGGCCGCATATGTGCGGCCTCGGGGGGGATCTATATGTGCTTATTTACATGGCCGGGGAAGGAAACTTCGAAGCCCTCAACGCCAGCGGCCGGGCTCCTTCATCGGCGACTCTGGACTTCTTTCAGGAACAAGGTTACACGGTCATGCCTGAAACGGGCTTGCTGACGACCACCATTCCCGGGGCCATCGCCGGTTGGCAGGCGGCACTGGAAAAGTACGGCACCATGTCGCTGGACCGGTTGTTGCCAAAAGCCATTGACTATGCCGAACACGGTTTTCCAGTTTACTTCGAACTGCAAGACACAATGCGAGGGCGTCGGAATTTTTTAGAACAGTCACCGGCAGCATCCGAAACCTTCTTCAAAGCCGGCAAATTACCCCGGGTGGGCCAGCGTCTGATTCAGCCCCTTTTGGCGCGCTCACTTAAAATACTGGCGGATCAGGGGCCGGATGCCTTTTATCGGGGCCCGCTGGGCGAGGCCCTGGTCACTTTTTGCAAGGCATCCGGAGGCTTGATCAGCCACCAGGATCTGAAGGACCACACCATCACCTGGCATGCGCCGCTCAAGACGACCTACAACGGCTATGAAATCTGCACCCAACCACCCAACTCCCAGGGGATTGCCCTCTTGATGCAGGCCAACATGCTGGAAAACTTTGATCTGGGGGCTTCGATGGAATTCGGCCGGACCGAGTTAATCCACCTGATGGTCGAGGTCAAAAAACTCGTATTTGCCGATCGGGATAAATACGTCTGTGACCCCGCCTTTCACCCAGTGCCTGTCGAGAAGATGCTGGATAAAGGGTACGCTAAAGAGCAGATCGAACGGATTGACTCCAGGGCTGCTGCCGGGGCAGTGCCGGCTACGGATTTTACGGCCGTAGGAGACGATACCATCTTCTTGTCCGTAGTCGATGGGGACGGCAATGCTGTTTCGCTGATCCAGAGCCTGTTTGAAGCTTTCGGCAGTTGCGTTATGGTCCCGGAGACCGGCATAATCCTTCACAACAGAGGCCGGGGCTTCAGTCTGGACCCGAACCACGTCAACTGCCTCGAACCTCGCAAAAGGCCCTACCACACCCTGCACCCGGCCATGATCCTTAAAGACGGCCGCCCCTACATGGTTCTGGGTACACCCGGTGCCGACGGTCAAACCCAAACGATTATCCAGTTGATCACTAGCATGCTCGAGTTCAAGGCTGATGTTCAACAGGCGGTAGAAGCTCCGCGCTGGCGAGGCAATCCGGACGGGACCCTGCAGCTGGAAGGTCGCTTCCCCGCCGAAACTCTGTCCGGTTTAAAAAACCGGGGACACAAGGTGGAGCTATTGCCTGACTGGGATCCCATTATGGGCAGTTCACAGATAATTTTGATCGACAGCAACGAGGGGATTCTCAAGGCAGGAGCCGATCCTCGCCGGCAGGCCTATGCCATTGGAAGCTAGTTGGGAGGCAACCTTTGTGTCACCAATGGCCCGGGCCAAAATCGGTGAGAGACAGATTTAAGAAGAAAAAAAGGAGGAACAATGGAATTAGAAACGATTCGAGCGTTTTTCGCCTGGTGTTCCGTCATAAACATGGCGCTGTTACTCTGGTGGGCATTTTTTTTGTTGTTGGCTCACGATTGGACCTATCGTATTCACAGCAAATGGTTTAAGATGTCGGTTGAAAAGTTTGACTCCATTCACTATGCCGGCATAGCCCTTTTTAAACTGGGGGTATTTATGTTCAGTCTGGTACCCTATTTTGCATTGCGCATCATTGGGTGAGTCGGGCAAAGTGGTGGTATAAGAGCGTCAAAATGAACTAAACCGCCGCCCCGAGTGGCGGGATTTCCGCTTTGCTACGACAAGCAACGGGGTATCAATTGAGATATTTATAATCGCCCCAAGCGAAATGCACTTCCAGGAGATACTCTATGAACTACCAAAAAGCAACTCTTCCACCGAGAGCCAAAAAATTTGGGTCCACCCCAACAATGACCGAAGAAACCGTGGTGCCGGGAATTTTAAAGAAGCATCTGGCCCCGAAAGGCAGATTCGGGTACCTGGTCGTCGAAGAAGGTGCTCTTCAATTTGTCTGGGAAGATGATGCCGATAATGTTTTGGATGCAGATTCTCAACATCCGATTGTCATATTTCCCGAACGCTTTCACCATGTAACCATAACCGGAAAGGTACGGTTTCGCGTTGAGTTTTATGACGTCGGCGGTATTGATATTGATGCCGGTATACAGCAAAAAGGTGAGCGACCCGGGGAAGATTTTATTTGATGCTTGCCCGGCAATAACGACTGAAATATTGGAAACAGCATCTGGATTTGAACCTAATTTCATTGATATTTATGATCGGTGACAGGAGCCGGTATGGATTCTCAGCCACAAAACAAATCCGGGCTAGAAATTCCCAATCAGCGGACGCTCGAATTTTTGCGTTCGGTACCCCCCTTTGACACCTTAGGCTCCAGCGAACTGAGGCATATCATTTCGAGAATGGAGATAGCCTATTTCCCCCGGGGACAATGTATCAAAAGCAAAGGGGATAAGTCTTTTCAGCACCTGCACGTCATTCAGAAGGGCTCAGCCAGGATCTCTTTGATCGACGATGAAGGTGAGGATTTATTGGTCGATGTCCGTGGTGAGGGGGACTACTTCGGTGCCACCAGCCTGCTGCAGGACAAACCGGCCATGTTTAACATCTCTGCCCGCCAGGATCTTATCTGCCTGATGCTTCCGGCCGAAGATGTCCGTCAGCTGGTAAACAGCTACCCGGTATTTGAGCGCTACTTCAGCTTTTCGCTGGCCAGAACCATCAAAGCGGTACGCCAGACAGACGACTTCCAGCGGCCGCAACCAATCGGACAAAGCGCCATAAGCCTGGAGGTTTTCCTTGCCGGCAAACGGGTTGCCGACATAATGAACAAAGATCTTCTTACCTGCGCACCTTATATATCCGTGCAGTCAGCTGCCAAATTGATGGCAAGGCGCCGAGTCAGCTCCATTGTGGTCACCGGCAACGGTCTTTACCCGCTGGGTATCATGACGGACAACGATTTGCGCACCAAGGTCCTGGCGGCCGGTCTCAGCCCCGAAGTTGCCGTCGCCGGAATTATGAGCCAGCCGGTGCAAACTGTCTCTCCCGAGGCTGATGCCTTTGAGGCCCTGTTGACCATGAGCCGCCATGGTGTCAGTCTCCTGGTCGTGGTCGAAAACGACCATATGGTCGGCATCATTAGCGAACACGATTTGCAGATGGAAGCCGGTAGCTCCCCGCTCCAGGTTATTGACGAAATCAGACGTACCACCTCGCTGAATACCCTCATCGGTATGCGGCACAAAATAGACAGCGTTCTAGAAATGATGCTGCGCCAGGGAGGTCCGGTCAAACAACTGGTCGCACTGGTCACCGAACTCAACGACCGGCTGACAATCCGAATTCTGGAACTGGTTGAAGAGGAGATGGACCGTGAGGGATTTGGGAAACCCCCTGTACCGTACGGCTGGCTGGCCTTCGGCAGCGAGGGCCGCAGGGAACAGACCCTGCACACCGATCAGGACAATGCCCTGTTTTTTGCTCCAACACCGGACTGTGATGAAGCTAAATGCAAAGAATGGTTTTTGCAGTTCGCCCAACGGGTCGTTACCTATCTGGTACGTTCCGGAATCCCCGAATGCCCGGGCGGAATCATGGCCTCCAATCCTGAATGGTGTCAACCGGAAGATCGCTGGCTGGATACATTTTTAGGGTGGATCAAAGATCCCAGCCCACACCCGCTTTTGATGGCCTCCATTTTCTTTGATTTTCGTCCGATCCATACCGGCACCAACTTCCCCTATCTACTAGAGGATCAGTTGCTTAAGGCAATCCGCAAAAGTGGCCTTTTTCTGCGCTTTCTGGCCAAAAATTCTCTTATCAACCGACCACCCTTAAGTTTGCTCAAACGCTTTGTGGTCGAAAAATCCGGCGAACATAAAAATAAATTTGACCTGAAGAAAAGGGGGTTAACGCCGGTGGTAGACGCCGCCCGGGTGCTGAGTCTAAGCCTGGGGATAAAAACCCAGAATACCCATGACCGCTTGGCAGAAATCAATCGCATCGGCGTCATCGACAATAACTTTCATGCTGATTTGCGCGAAGCTTACGAATTCCTCATTTACCTGCAGATCAGCCGTCACCTTGATGCCCTGGCCCTGGGGAATGAGCCGGATAACTTTCTGGATCCTGCGAATCTGAATGGATTGCAACGTAAAATGCTCAAGGAAAGCTTTGCCGTCGTGCGTCGCCTGCAGGAAACCATTGAATTTCGCTTTCAGACAAAGCTGGTGGAAATATAATGCCCAGTCTACTACTCGCCCGTTGGCGCAACAGCCTGGTTAAGATCCGTTGCCGGGGAAGAAAACTCCACCCCCTGGCATACACGAACCTGAAGGCCCTGGATCGCCTCGGTGGCAGGCAAAATGCCAGAGGCCTGCGCTACGTGATTTTCGACCTCGAGACCACCGGTCTGAGCCTCAACCATGACCGTGTGGTCAGCGCAGCCGCCTACCGGGTGGTTGACGGCCGGATTGCCATAGGAGACGTTTTCAGCTCCCTGGTTAACCCGGGCCGGGACATACCCTCATCGGCCGTTAAGATCCACGGAATTATGCCGTCCATGGTGGACGATGCGCCGTCATTTGCCGAGGTCTTTGAAAAATTTATAGACTATTTGGGAACTGATATTCTGGTCGGCTACCATGTGCGCTTTGACCTGCATTTTCTCAACGTTTATATGCGGCAAACCCACGGATTCGCGGTTCAGAACCTGGTGCTCGATGCCCAGTCCATATGCCGCAAGGTTTGCTTTCCACCTCACCTGCGGTCTTACGCGGGCAGATTAAAAGGCAATCAGGACCTGGACACCGTTGCCAAACATTTCGGCATTGAAATCCAAGAGCGGCATACGGCCCTTGGAGACGCCCTGGCGACGGCCATGATATTTCAAAGAATTTTGACCGAAATTGAAAACTCCGGTCCGGGACGGTTGAAAAACCTTTTGGCCGTTGGCCGCAATGTATAACTTCGAATTTCAGAATACTGTAAGCTATTTCAAAAAGGAGTTGCCATGAAAGAGACGCTGAAAGCCGGTATTGAGCATGAACTGCGGTTCCGTGTGCCCGACTCGAAGACCGTGCCGGCACTGTATCCGGAATCTTCCGAATTTCAGGTTATGCCACGGGTGTTTGCCACCGGGTATATGGTCGGCCTGATCGAGTGGGCGTGTATCCAGGCTATAAAGCCGCATATTGACTGGCCACACGAGCAGTCCGTCGGTACCAGCATAAATGTCAATCATACGGCTGCTACGCCGCCGGGACTAGAAATTTGTGCCCGGGTCAAGCTTATCGAAGTCGATGGAAAGCGCCTGGTATTTGAAACCGAACTAAACGATGGCGTCGATATTATCAGCAAGGGTACCCATGAGCGCTTCATCATTTATGCCGAAAAATTTAATAGTAAGGTAAAAGAAAAAGCCGACGCGCACACATAAATATATAAGCAATAACTTATTTGAGTGTATAACCAAAAGGAGTGGTTATGTCAGAAATTTTCCCAGAACCCATTACAAAGCTTCCGGAAGCTGACATCCCCTTGGCCGGATTAAAGACCTATTTGTCACAATCGGAAGATCATCAGGTTTTATTTATGCAGTTTGAAGAATCCGTCGATCTACCCGAACATTCCCATCAGGCCCAGGTTGGCTTCGTCCTTGAGGGAAGAATCGACCTCATTATTGGTGATGAAAAAAACACCTTTATCAAAGGGGATCGCTACTACATTCCGGCCGGAATCAAGCACTCGGCAAAAATTTTTGCAGGATATGCGGATATCACATTTTTTGACGAACCGGATCGCTATTCGATAAAAGAGTAGGGGGTACAAACAGGATTTATTAACTTCAAACGGTGTCGAAGGTGGAAGAAAAATGATAACGTATAAGATCGATGCAAGCACCGGGGTGTTGACGGTGCAACCTAAAGGAAAATTGGAAGCCGGGGATTTTAGGAACCTATCGCAAACCGTCAACCCGTATATCGAAAAAGAAGGCCGGCTGGGGGGCCTGATCATCGTGACCGAAAAATTTCCCGGATGGAGAGATTTTAGCGGATTGATAGAGCATATGAAATTCGTCCACAGCCACCATCGTGAAATATCCAAAGTTGCCCTGGTCACCGATTCTAAAATCGCCGATTTCGCCGAATCACTCGGAAAACATTTTATTAAGGCATCAATTAAGCATTTTCCATTTGCTGAACAGAAGTCGGCCAAGGACTGGATTGTGCAGGTATAAGATTTAACACAGTACCAAGGAGGTAACAATGTCAGAGCAAAAAGAAACCGCGCTGGTAACCGGAGCAAGCAGTGGCATCGGGCGCGAGACTGCCGTTAAGTTAGCCGAAAAAGGCTTTGCGGTGATTGCCGCAGCCAGGCGGATGGAGCGTCTTGCCGAGTTGGCCGATCAGGTTCGGGGAATCACGCCTGTGCAGGTGGATCTTTCCCAACCCGAAGACACTGAAAAGTTTTGCGGCTATCTTTCAAAGCTTCCGGAGCCTGTTTCCATACTCATAAATAATGCCGGCTACAGTGTTCGCGGTGCCCTGGAAGATGTTTCGATTGAGGCTGTCAAACGTCTATTTGAAGTCAACCTGTTTGCTCTCATTCGCATCACCCAGGCCTGTCTGCCGGCTATGCGCAGTCAGAGAAAGGGAATTATTGTTAATTTGAGTTCTATTGTCGGCAAGTTTACCTTCCCCAACAGCGGCGTCTATGCCGCCTCCAAACATGCTCTGGAGGCCATTACGGATGCAATGCGTTTAGAATTGGAACCTTTCGGAATAAAGGTGGTGACCATCCGCCCCGGTCCCATTGACACGGAATTCAATGACGCCGCAACTAAAATGACAGGTGATCTTATGGATAGAACCGATCCGGAGTATAAGCCGATTTATCAAACGGCCGGAGAGCACACGGGTAAATTGTTTGCTGACTTGCACGTTCCCGGTCCTGAGCTGATCGCCAATTTGATCATGGAAGCCATTCTCTCAGAGACGCCTAAAATAGTCTATTCCGCAGGCCCCATTAACGATGAGTTTCTCGGAAACCGCGCCGACCTTGATGACGAAGGATTTCACCGCTTCATGCAGGAAAAGTTCGGTCTGAAGGATTTAATTGTTTAAGTGTTCAGGTGTCGGGTGTCGGGTGTCAGTAAACGAAGGTCAGATCGGGTGATTTACCTTCCAGTTTTTTATCACCGGTCTTCTGGCGCCTGATATCGACACTGCTGAGCTCGTCGCAAGCTGTCTTCTGACACCTAAAATAGATGGATTAACAATGCTAAAATCTATCCGTTTTTTATAGACTATCTGTGAGAAACAGTACTAGAAAAGAATCAGTCATGCTCACTATAAAGCCAGTCAATCCGGCTCAGATTGAGGTAATGGACCTCATCGAACAATTGGACGGATACCAGTCTTCCCTGTATCCGCCGGAAAGTAACCATCTGGATTCGATCGAGGAGTTATCCAAATCGAATGCTTTTTTCCTGGCAGCCTATCTGGACGCTGAAATTTGCGCAATCGGATCTGCAAAAATAATAGAAGATTATGGTGAGATAAAGCGTGTTTATGTCTCTTCAAATCAGAGAGGCAAGGGAATCGCCAAAGCCATGATGAAAGAATTGGAAAGCCATCTTATCAAACAGGCAGTAACTTATGCGCGTCTTGAAACCGGTATTCATCAAAAGGAAGCCATCAATTTATATGAAAAGCTGGAGTATTACCGTATCGATCCATTTGGAGAATACAAAACGGATCCGCTGAGTGTATTTATGGAAAAAAAGCTTTTGTAATCCCATAAGCCATCTCCAAAATACAACTTATTATTTTCTAATTTTAAAAAGAGGGGGGACAGTTGTTGCAATCAGAGGGCTTAATTCCTAAGTGGCTGGCGTCATTCATACAACAACATAAAATTGTTCTCTGGGGTGCCGCCGATCTGCGTGACTTAAACACGCCAACGGATTCCAGCGGGCGGGGATTTGCAGGTGCCCTGTCGTTTGCCATTCCCATGACACCTGCAATCATGGCCGGGATTCAACAGGGCCCCAACCAGGCCTATGCCGATGAATACACGCGACTAAATAATTTGATTAATGCGGCGGCAGCCAGATTAACTGCCGAAATCAGAGACAGAGGTTGCCGGGCCCAGCCGTTGGCTGCCTCCGAGCGAACCGATCCAGTCAACATAAAAGGGGATTTCCCCCATAAAACGGCTGCCACCAGGGCCGGTCTGGGTTGGATCGGTCGCCATTGCCAGCTGATCACCCGCAAGTTCGGCTCCTGGGTTCGTCTGGGAACCGTATTTACCGACATGGTGCTTGCCTACGGAACGCCGGTCGATCGCAGCTATTGCGGCACCTGCACGCGCTGTGTCGAGGCCTGCCCGGCGGGCGCACTGCAGGGCAGCGCCTGGGTGGCCGGCATGCCGCGGGAAAAAATCCTGGATCCTGCGGTATGTGACCGATGGAAAAAGAAAAACTACTACCAGTACCACAACGGACACAACTGCGGTATCTGTTCTGCCGTGTGTCCCTACAGTCTAAAAAAAATAGCTGATAGCTGATAGTCGAAGGATTTAAATCCTTTTTACTATGAGCTATCAGCTCTAGTCTATGAGCTTTATACAACTTAATTTTGAACCTAAACTACTAATTGTTAGATAACTTCTAAAAAGGTTTATATTTTCGGAGGAGGATGAATTGGGTAGCTCGGCACTTTTAATTATTGCGACTGTTATCGGCGGCGTCACGGTGGCTCTGCAGGCCCAGATGATGGGTCTGCTGGACAAAACCATCGGCACCCTTGAAGGGGTGTTCATTACCTACGCCGGCGGCGGCCTGTTGATTTCCCTGGTATTGATTTTAATGCGCGGCGGCAACCTGGGCGCCTGGCAGAGTGTGCCCTGGTATGCATACTCTTCGGGTGCGCTGGGATTGATAATAGTGGGTGCCATCGGCTACAGTGCACCCCGTCTGGGCCTGGTTGCCACTTTTACCATTATTGTGTCTTCCCAATTCGTTGTTGCAGCCCTGATAGATCATTTCGGTGTTTTGGGCGCGACAACCCGACCCCTTGACCTCTCGCGAATGCTCGGTATTGCGCTATTGCTGGCAGGTATCTGGCTGACGATACGTTGAGCACGAGGGGAAATCGTCAAAAAAATACGTGGGCGCATTCCTGGCAATATGAGGTAGCCCGACCATCAATAAGGAGAGACAATGGCTGCTTACCTGATTGGACACATTACGCTTAAAGATCCTGACCTGTGGCTAGTATATATTACCTGAATCTTGGGCATATAATAGGAAGGACATGATAAAGAATGGAACATCTTCTTGCGGAAGTATTCAAACGGGCTAATCGATATATCAATTAAACGGGTCCAGGACGACGGCACCTGCTGGTGCAGCGGCACCCAATGGCAGGGGCATACCGCCATGCGAATCAGCGTATCATCCTGGGCAACAAAAGCCGAGGATATCGAACAAAGTCTGGATGCCATTATGCGCATTGCGTCAGAAGAGGAGGCCGCCTGATTATGAAAATCCAGATAATAAAAGTCCCCTATGATTGCGGTTGCAAGGAACAGCGCCAGGGCCTGGGACCGGATCGCTTCCTCAAACATAATATCGACCGGGTACTTGAAGCTGACGGTCATCAGGTTCAAATCTCACAGATCGAATCCCAATCTGATTTCACCATAGAAGTCATGACCGCCTTCGAGCTCAACCGTCTTCTGGCCGATGAGGTCCGCCGCTCGATTGAAGAGAATTTTTTCCCCGTGGTTCTGTCAGGCAACTGCAACAGCTGCCTGGGCACCATCGCCGGGATCGGCCCTGACAACCTGGGGGTTGTCTGGTTTGATGCCCATGGGGAATTCAACACCCCTGAAACAACCCTCAGCGGTTTTCTGGACGGAATGCCCATTGCCATAGCCGTCGGGCGCTGCTGGAAATCCGTGGCCGGGACTATACCGGGATTTATCCCGGTGGCTGAAAAAAACTTCGTACTGGTCGGCGCATGCGACCTGGATGCAGAGGAACAACGCCGACTGGAGCAGAGTGAAATAAACCTTGTCCGAACGGTGGACAATGATGACACTGAAATCCTCAGAGGAATTGAAGCGGCGTTGATCGGTCTTCAGAACCGGGTGACCGGGGTTTATTTACATATAGACATGGATGCCTTTGAAGTCGGCGGGGGAGCCGCCAATCATTATGGCGCCGCCGGGGGGATGTCGCCGGATTTTATGATCCAGGCCATTGCGCTGGTCAATAATTACATTCCATTGCGGGGATGCGCCATCGCTTCCTACGATCCGGCATTCGATAGCAACGCCAGGTTTTTGGAGGCTGGAATACAAAGTATCAGGCAGATTGTATCTGAGGAAAAACTTTAGATTTCCAAACTAGAAGTTAGCTTCGTTACATCTGCCTGAGTATACGCAGATGGTTTAAAACAACTGAGACGGGATCCTGACTATTCACAGATAACAAACTGACAGTTTGATCGGTGGCTATTCGCGGTAAACGGGGTTTGTGGATAGTAAGCCCGGGATTGGCCTTTTGCAAAAAGTCGCAAAAGATTTCACCGGACATTTTCGCTGCGGCATACTCGCCCATATCCAGGGGAAGCTCCTCAATGGCTGAAGATGACGGATAGAATATCTTTTGCAGACCGGTTGAGGCATCCGCCAGGGTTTCAACAGTCCGGAGGAACCCTGTGACATAGTACTTAACAAAAGTGTTAAAGCGCTGTGAAGAAAACTTGCCTTTCGCTGCTCCGAAAATAGCCGGGGTGGCGAAGTAATATAAATACAGGGGCTTCGAACGATTCACAACCCTATTAAGCAGTCCTTGGGATGGTTCGATAACATTCAAAAGATGGCAAACAGCCTTAGCTCCGTGAGAAACAATTTCTTCTACTATCTGTTGAGCATCCTGTTGACCGTGATAATAAGTAATGATGACCTCGGCGCCTCCGGCTGCCAGGAGCTTGGCGGTGACTTCTCCTAAACCGCGCGATCCGCCGATAATCAACGCCCGTTGCTCTGAAAATTCTTCTGATTCAACTTCACCACAGATTTCTGTGAATGCCGGTTGTCCCTGCGGTTCGGGTCTAAAGACGGCTTTTATTTGTCCTTTCATCCCTGGCGCTTCAACATTCATTAAGAGCAAGGCTAATCGCTTGTTGCAATGGGTGACCTGATAATTCAGCTTTGGAATTCCGGTACTATTTGAACCAAATGCCAGATTGAGTCCCGAATAGATGGAGTGGCGTCCGGGGCATTCCATGCCGACCAGTCGAGTCGTCGCCAGCAAAGCGGCAAGCTGCATGGGAGGTAACACCCGCACCAGGTTGGGAAAAAGCCGCGCGGCGTATTCATTATCTAGATACAGGGAGAGATTGCCCGAAGCCGCTGCCACCTCGTCCAGGGAGCGTTCCCGGCATTTTTCCGACTCCTGAGATGTCGCCGGGAGAGTGTCTGTCTGCTGTTGCCCTGCGGGGCTCAAGACTATTTGAATCCAAGCGGCGGCCGTTTTGTAGGCCTCCAGTTGAATTTCGACCTGGTGTTCAGATTGCCGGTTAAAAATGCATTTGACGGCTTGCCCAACTCCTATGCCGGCCTGAAAATTGGCTTTGATAGTTACCAGTTCCAGAGATTGCGTCCGGGTTTTAAAAAAATGATCGACACTCCAAAACAAGGCATGCAGGCCATGAACGACTTGCCGCCCAAACAGGAGACGCCGGGCATGGACGGGATCCATGTGCAAAGGATTATAGTCTCCGGAGAGTTTCGCAAAGGCGAGCTGATCGTCAGATGAAAATACGCGCTGTGTCATTGTTTGTTAGGTACTAATATACAAGTTCAATGTGCTTAGGGACAGGAAAAGGCATCTTTCCATCCCCAATAAAACTTTCCCCCTGCTGCTGAAATCGGGGAGCCAGGCTTTTAAAAAAATCCAAACACGGCTTATTTTTGGGTGTGGGAATATAGCGGGCGTACACACCTTCTACTCCCAATTCCCGCGCATGGTGAATCGCGGTGGCAAGCATGGCTTCTTCAATTTTTCGCCCCATCACCCGACAGCTCAAAATAAAATCCACAATTTGAACGCTTTGGTCCTGAATTTCCAGACTTACGATCCCGGTTAAACCGGCATCACCAAATTTATCAGAGACGCGCAACGTCCAGAGCCTGTGGTGCTTGTCTTCGGCCCAGGCCATGAGTTCTGCTTCAGACAACCGCCTTGTGGAAAGATTCATTTGATTGGTTTTGTTCAGCAATTGCCCCGCTCTTTGCAGATTTGCAGGATGAAGTTCTTCAATCTGAACGCGAATACCTAAACGGGTTAACCATTCGTCCAATGAACCGACTGCTTTTTTCAGGGTTTGGCGCTTGTTTTCAGAAAGATACAGGGTGGTCCTGACAAGATCTTCCTGGCTCAGTGAGGGTATTTCAAAACACCGTAAGCTGAGAAGGGCCGATGGATAAAATAGAGGATCTTCCGGCCAATCAGGTACCAGCACCTCCGGCAGACTCTCTTTGACCCGTTCCCGTTCTGCGGGATTATCATCTATAAACACGGTAGACTGGGGCCCAAGATTTAATTCGGTCATCAGGTCAACGATATTTTGGGCCTTATCCAGCCAGTTAATTCGCCACCCGGCAAAATCCTCCAGCTTAAGCACCATTTCAGGATGTTTTCCGATCGCTTCCAATGCGACCTGCTCCTCATTTTTACTGGCTAGGGCCAGAAGAATCCCACGGTTCTTGATTGATTTCAGAGCCTGCTGAAAATCGACATAGGCTTCTCCGAGGTGATGATGACCTCCCAGTACAAGATTTTCCCAGCCAACATCGCCGACAATTCCGCCCCACAACGTATCATCCAAATCGAGGACGATAAGTTTGCGGGCATACCCCAGCAACCCGCTGAACGCCGCTTTGATATCCCGCACGGCGGACTTGAAAACCTCATTGCCAAATACGATTTTGCCCAAATACCATAGTTTAGGACTGAAAGCCTGGTTCCCTGCCTGCTCAATCCATTTGTGCGTATTGAGCACATAGATATTGGACGCCTTTTCTATATTTTCGGCCAGCCGCAAATTCATCCGCATGAGGGTATTCGTCAAGCCGATTTCGGTTTTCATGTCCAGCACCCCGAAAACACTTCGATAGGACGGCAATACCCAGGAAGGCACAAATACATACTTTACCCATTTACTTATGTTTGCCAGCAATGAACAATATTCATCTACCTGATTGAGCACGGTTTGCAGCGGGACCTGTTCATAACTGAGGAGGGTTTTATAAGCAGAAATAACGGACTGGGGCTGGGTCCAGATCACAGCGGCATCCGGTGAATTCTGCCAACACGGTGCATCTTTGTGTAACAGGGTTGATCCCGTCTGTCCAAAAGGGGCGACAATCGCCTTTATGGGAGGAAATTCCGGATCATTGGTGACATAACCGGCAAAATTTTGCAGATTAAAATCTGAGACAAGTACACAGGTATGTTGTTGCTTAGCCATCGCGTTTTTCGTTTAGCAGCCGTTGGATATATTCTGCAAGTGTGCCAAGGGTGCCGAAGACCTCTTTAACCTGGGACATGGTGCGGTCATCGGTTAACAGGATGGGCATGCCAAGCTCTTCGGCTGTCTTTTGTTCTGTCAGGACAATTAAATTAATCAATCCAGCTGAATCTAATCTTCCGGAATCACCTGTTAAGGGTGCCGCCAGGTTTTTCTCCAGTTGTTCCTCTGTCGACCGCAGCTGGTTGAGTTC
>Ga0265306_10000508_pt1 | contig 18523 bp, 16 predicted proteins | sample Helome_3_FD_192493 | JGI IMG/M metagenome (GOLD analysis project Ga0265306, IMG submission 192493) | Marine sediment microbial communities from subtidal zone of North Sea - Hel_20160420 (Illumina Assembly) | ecosystem: Environmental > Aquatic > Marine > Subtidal zone > Sediment ... | reverse complement strand
TGGAGAGACGACTCACTTCAACATGGTGGGGACCGTCGCGGCTAAAGCCGCTCCCACAGAATTCTGTCGCCACTCCCACCCGGATTGTGCCGGTGAGCAGCGCAGGGCACTTGAAGGGCAAGCCGGCGTGACGGGTACAGACATCGGCGCGCACGCGGTGGAGAGACGACTCACTTCAACATGGTGGGGACCGTCGCGGCTAAAGCCGCTCCCACAGAATTCTGTCGCCACTCCCACCCGGATTGTGCCGGTGAGCAGCGTGGACGACTCCGGCGGTGTTACGAGTGACCCTTCAGCCGCAGGAAATCGAGGAATTCGCGTCGAGTTCGTGGCCCGTACGTCAGGAAGGTCGGATCGGGTTCGTTGCGGTAGTTCTCTCGCTCCCGCGCCACCATGTCGCCGCCAAGGTACTCCTGGACCTCATCGGTGCTGAGCCGATAGGGCTTGCTGGCATTCAGGCCAAAAATCCTGGCGCGAAGTTCCGGGGTGATTTCCGGGTAGCCGTATTGTTCGCGGAATTCCGGGGCGATCTGGAAAGTCCGGAAGGCCTGGATCTGGTCCTGGGGTGACCCGTACCAGATCGAGTCTGTGCCCCAGACCACCCGGTCTTCGCCGACATACTTCAGGAGCTTGCCCATTACATGGGCGGCCTCTTGCGGATCGCGCATCAGGTAGCGCCAGGTGGTGCCGAGTTCGGCATACACGTTGCTATTGGGTGGAATGTCGTTTTCGATCAGGGACTGGATCAGGGAATCCACGCCAATCCGGTGGTCGCCGGGCGCGAAGGGTCCGTCCTTGTCCTTAATGTCGTAGCCCGAGTGATAAATGATGAAGTCGATGTCCGGATTCGCCTTCGCGGCCTTGCCGACGTCCCGGCAACCGCCGTAGAGCCGGTTGTCCCTGGTCATGAACGGGGTGGGCAAGGGCAGTCCCTTGTGAATGCAGATGACATTGACGCCCGTGTCACGCGCTTTCTGGATCAACGGGGCGCCGTACTCTTCATCGTCCAGCCACCAGCCCTCGGAACCGTCGACGCTGGCCTGCGTGTAAGTCTTCCAGGCACTGACATTCCACTGCTCGTGCAGCTCCGCCATGCGTGAGATATCGCCATCGATATTCGGCACCACCCTGCCGTGCACCAGGAGGCGGTGGTTGCCGTCCATGGCCTCGACCAGCTCGCGCGTCGCGGCGGCCTCGTCGTCTGTCAGGGGCATATCTTCGTAGGTCGTCGGCGTGAAGGTCAGGACGGCCATGTCCGTGTCGCTGTCGAGGAACATTTCCTTCGCGAATGCCTGGCCGGTGAAGCATTTCACATGGCCCCACTCACCGTCCGGGTCCAGGTAGTCGCACTTGCTTTGCGGCATGAATTTCAGGCCGGTGGCGGTAAACATGGACGGCGCACGCCAGCGGTCCACCGGGTTTACGTGGTGGCCCTGGATATCGAATATGAACTCCCGGCCGGTCAGGGCGGTATCGGCGGCGGCGGGTTCCAGCGCCGCAGCCAGGGGAATATCGAAAAAACCGCCCGTCTTGCCGGCAGCAGCATGCGCCTCGTTGAAGGCCAGTAGCGTGCTGGCGGCCCCGCAGGTGGAGGTCAGGAAACTCCGCCGGCTGACGCCCGCGCGTTTGGCGTTGGCGCCGGCCCGGTCGCTGGCCAGGGCATTGGCGGCACGGCTGCTACGTTCCAGCGGCCGCGGGGCGAATTCACCGTTGGTGGTGGTATCAACCTTAATGGGCAGGCGACATCCGTCGGGATCGTGGCGGAAACGCATTCCTTCTTCTCCATTTCGCGGCGTTGAATGCAGTGTCCGGTCACCCGGCGCCGCCCCGCAACCGCGGGTCCCCGGCTTGCCCACGGCCCGGATGGCCACGACCGGGCATTGTTTACAGCCGACGGCCTTTACCGGATAGTACGCCGCCTCGTGTCGTCCACCGCTGGCGGCAATTTCCCCGTTGCAGTTCCGTCGCCTCGCCCATGCCGATCCTGCTGATGACCATTCTGCTCTCCGGCCTGGGATTCGGGCTGGTGTTGCCGAGTTTCCTGTTCTTTGCCGGGAACCTGGGCGCGTCGCCCGTCGTTGCCACCACGATCATTGGCCTGTTTTCCGTGGGCCAGTTCCTATCGTCGCCCGTGTGGGGGCGGCTCAGCGACCGCTTTGGCCGCAAACCGCTGCTGGTGCTGAGCCTCGCCGGGCAGGTGGCGAGCTACCTGCTGCTGGCCTTGGCCGACAACCTGTGGATGCTGGCCCTGGCCCGCGGCCTGAACGGCCTGACCGCAGGCAACCTGCCGGTCGCGATGGCCTATGTCACCGACATCACGCCGCCGGAAAAACGGGCCGGGGGCCTGGGCCTGATCGGTGGGGCCATCAGCCTGGGATTTATTGTGGGCCCGGCGCTGGGCGGCGTGCTGGGCGGCTCGGATGCCGAGTCTGCGAACCTGTTCTGGCCCGCAATCACCGCGTCTGCCATCTGTTTTGCTACGTGTCTTTCGGCAATTATTTTTCTCCGCGAGAGCCTCACGCCGGAGCAGCGGGAGCGCGCGCGCGGTAATAGCGGCGAAAGCCAGCTGGCGGCAACGCGCAGGGTGTTTCGCAATCCGGCGCTGGCCTCCATGGTGCTGGTTGGTTTCCTGGTCTACACGGCCATGGCCCTGTTCGAAACCATTTTCCCGTTGTGGGCCGGCGCCCGTTACGGCTGGGGCCCGCGCGAGGTGGGGCTGATCTTTACCTACCTTGGCCTGCTGGTCGGGCTGGTCCAGGGCGTGCTGGTTGGCCGCCTCGTGCCGGTATTCGGCGAGGGCCGTCTCGTCACCGTGGGTTTGATCAGTTACTGCATCGGGCTGCTGGTCATGACCCAGGCGCCAACGTGGCCAGTGATGATGTTCGGGATTACCTTTACCGCCGGCGGGGGGGCGCTGTTCATTACCAGCATGTCTGCCCTGGTCACCCACCAGGCCGCGCCCACAGAGCGGGGCCTGGTGCTTGGGGTTTACCAGTCTGGCAGCTGGATGGGCCGGTCCATCGGGCCGCCCATATCCGGGCTGCTGTTCGCCAGCCTGGGCGTCAACAGCCCGCTGTTTACCGCTGCCTGCGTCATTATTCCGGCTCTCGTGCTGGTGGCCGTCAGCCGGGCACGCGGCCACTGACGCGGGGTGGTGGAGAATCCGTATTGGCCGCCGGGACGAACCCGCCTATAGTCTGGGGATAATTGCCGCGGCCTGAGACGCCCGGCGCGCTCGAGGAGTCAATACATGTACATCAACTTCTGGTATCCAATGGCTACCAGCGAGGAGCTGGAGGCGGACAAGCCGTTGAAGGTCAGGGCGCTGGCCCAGGATTTCGTCGTTTTCCGGGACTCGGAAGGCCAGGCGCATTGCCTGAGCAATACCTGCACGCACCGCGGCGGCTCGCTGTCTGGCGGCAAGGTGCGCGGTGACTGCGTGCAATGCCCTTATCACGGCTGGCAGTTCGATGGTGACGGCAACTGCAAGAAGATCCCGTCCCTGGGGCCCGACGGCAGCGTCCCCGCCCGCACGCGCATCGACGCCTACCCGGTGGACGAGCGCTACGGCATGATTTTCGCGTTCCTCGGCGAGCTGGGCGAGAACGAGCGCCCGCCGATCATGGACGTGCCGGAGTACGACAAGGAAGGCTGGCGGCCAACGCTGCAGCACTACGGCATCGTCGGTAACTACGAGCGTTCCATCGAGAATGGCCTCGACCCGGCACACAACGAGTTCGTGCACGACACGCATGGGTTTGGCGGCGAGGACGAGGAGTACAAGATCGGCGATATGCGGATCGAGGCGAATCCTGACTGGGCCTCGTGGGGCAACGGCTTCTGGCATACCTTCAACGCGCCGCCGCTGCCTGAAGGCCAGATGGCAAAAGGCCGTACCCAGGCCGGCGACCTGGAGGTCGGCACCGGTCATCACGGTCCGAATATGGTCTGGACCTACATCCATGCCAGCGAAACCATCTGGTTCCACCAGTACCTGTTCGAGCGGCCGCTGGACGACGGCAGTATTCACCTCTACCTGCTCTGCATGCGCAACGGCTTCCTGGAAGAAAAGAACGACGCCTACATGATCGAGCGTAACCAGTATGTGGCTGATCAGGACAAGGTCATAATCGAAGACCTGCGCCCGGTGCTGACACCGCCGACCAACACCAAGGAGTTCATGGTGCCGGCGGACAAAGTCATCCTGATGTATCGCGAGAAACTGAAGGAATGGGATGCACAGGGCTGGCGTATCGACCTGGACACAGTGCAACGCAACCGTATGAAGGTTGCTTATGCCATACCGGGTCCGGCGCGCCGCGAACAGAAGGGCTGGGTGCTGGAAGCTGTGCCGCTGCTGGCTCCGGAGATGGCCAAGGCCGAACTCAAGGCTGCCGGCTAACAGCTCCTTCGCAGGGGTTCTGACTGAACGGCCGGCTTTTTGCCGGCCGTTTGCTTATGGGGCAAGGACTATGGCCGACGACAAGAACAGTGAATCTGTAGATCGCCGCGAATTCCTCGCCGGCGCGACCGGGCTGTTGGCAGCCCTGTCTGCTGCGCCTGCCGATGCCGGTGGCCACACGGCAGCTGAGCTGCCAGACACTGCGCCGGTGGTGGTGCCGGGCGTCGAGGCGCTGCCTGCGCCTGACGGCGGTAAGACAACGGTCCTGGTGACCGGTTCCAATCGTGGCCTGGGACTCGAATTCGTGCGCATTTACGCCGGGCGAGGCTGGCAGGTTGTCGCGACATGCCGGCGCCCCGATGCCGCAGAAGAACTGAACGCACTGGCGAGCAGTCAGCCGGGCATCTTCGTCGAGGCGCTGGATGTGACGGATCACGCTGCCATCGATGCTCTGTCCGCGCGTTATCGCAACTGGCCCATCGATGTGCTGATCAACAACGCGGGCATCGGCGGCGGTTCAGAGAATCAGCTGTTCGGCCGCCTGAACTATCCGGTCTTCGACGAGGTGATGGCAGTGAACGCCATCGGGCCGATCAAAATGGCCGAGGCCTTCATGTCGCAGGTTCGTGCCAGTGAGACCAAAAAGATCATCACGGTATCGAGCAGCCAGGGGTCCATCGCGAGCGTCCGGTCACCGATGCTCTACTGGTATCGGGCCAGCAAGTCGGCGGTGAATATGCTGATGACGAATCTTGCCGCGCAGACGAAACGCCGCGGCGTGATCGTTGGCCTGGTAACGCCTGGCGCCACCGCCACGGATTTCATCGGGCCCCGGTTCCGCAAGGCAATACCGAACATTCGCCAGCCTGCCGACGCCACGGCAGACATGGTGCGCAACATCGACCGCTACACGATCGACACCTCAGGCACGTTCTGGAACTACGACGGCGACATCATTCCCTGGTAGGGGGCCGCTGCCGGCTCCTGTGCCGATTCAGCCCTCGTACTGCGCGATGCCCGCGAGGGAGCGCTCCACACCAACCTCCGTCTGCGCGGTCAGCTTGCCCGTACTCAGGTCGTACCTGGCCAGGGCACCGGCGAAAAAGTTGCCAATCAGGATGACGTCGTCGTCCAGGGACGGTGCGATGGTGGCCCAGCCGGGCCCGGGGAGTTCGAAGGTCTTGAGTTCGTCGCCGTCTGCACTCAAGTGCACCATGACGAACTCCTCGCGCGACACCGCCTTGATCATCAGCAGCGTGCCGTCAGGCCGATGCGTGGCCACCAGCACCATCTGCCGGCTTTCCGGCGTGAAACTCAACAGGTCAGGCAACTGCTTGTTCGCTTCCACGTCGTACTGGAAAACGGTGGGCCCGGTCTCGGAACTGTAGACCAGCGTTTTACCATCAGACGCGAGACTGGAGGTTGTACAGCCCAGGAAGCCCGTCATGCCGCCGGTGGTCTCGGTTTCGTACTCGGCCACCTTCTCACCGTCGAGCTTGAAGCGCCACACGTGGCCGTAGCCAAAGACTTCGGTGCCCGGCACATGGGACAGAGTGGTCCCCAGCGGAAAGCGACTCTCGCTGCCCACCAGGTGTTCGCCCATCAGCACCGTGCCGTCCGGGGCAAAGTTGCAGTTGGAGAACGATCGATCCGCAAAATGAATTCGCGGCAACTGCTGCCCGTCGGGGCTGACTCGCAGCACGCAGTGCGCGTTGCTGTCGAAGGCCCAGAGGTTGCCGTCCGGGCCAAACTTCAATCCGCCGACGAGGTGTGAGGTCCCTTCCGTCCACAGCACGCCCTTCTCGGTGAGATCACTGTTGTACTGGATGATCCGGCCCGGGCCGGCGTGGTCATCGTTCGGATCGTTCAGCAGCGTGGCGCCTGCAAAGATGTCGCCGTAAGCAAAAGGCTTTAGCGTGGATTCTCTGGTCATTATCGTTCTCCGGCGAATTCGGGGGATAGGATATTAGCGTCGCGGATGGCGGCGGAACAGTAGTGCGGTCAGGTCGTCCGGCTTAGATGGCTTGTTGGCTTGCGTACCGCACATGCGTTCCAGGGCAAGGTCCGCCACGCGGTTAATAGCGAGATGCAGGGGGCCGGCGCGCACGGCTGCAATGATCTCATCCTGCAGGACGTTGTCCGTGAGACCGTCGCTGGCCAGCACGAGCGTATCGCGCGGCGCCAGGGGCTGCTCGGAGCCTACCTCCACTCGCATGTCCGTGGAGCCAATCACGTTGAAGATCAGGTTGAGCTCCGTGTGCGCCATGGCTTCTTTCTCGTCCAGCAGGCCGGCCTCCATCGCAAAGCCCACCGGCGAGTGGGGCGTTGTGTAGAGCTTCAGCCTGCCGCGCTGGCCGCAAATCAGCACCACGGAGTCACCGACATGGTATGGGCGTACGTAGTCGGGCCCGATTTCTGCCAGGGCGAGGGTGCTGGCTCCGCCGCTGCCTGAATCGAGGATGGCGCGGTTGGCGGCCTCGATGCCGTCCAGGATAGCGGTACGCAGACTGCGCCCGGGCGGCTCGGCGCTACTTGTCAGCGCTTTACGCAGCGCCTTCACTGTCAGGTTCGACGCCTGCCTGGCGCCGGTCATGCCGCCAACGCCGTCGGCGACTGCCAGTACCACATGCGTATCGTTCACCGGGATGATGGCCGCCGAATCTTCGTTTGGGCGAGCTTTTTCCGCGTCGCCGATGCTGGCGGCTGCGACCTCGCCGGGGGCCGTCGTATAGACGTCCCGCTCGTCATCGCGGTCGCCGACGTACAGCCGGGGTTTGTCGAGCCCGGCGGCAAGGCGCTTCGATCTCTTGCCTCGCTCAGACACGCTGGCCCACCAGTTTCAACGGAATTTCCTCGAAAGCACGTTGCATGGCTACCGCGTTGCGGTAGCGCGCCTGGGGCTTGTATTCCATGCCCTTGCGCAACCAGCGCAAAACTTTCGGCCGCAGTTTGGTGCGAATTCGCGCGTAGCCCGGCGGTGGCCACTGGAATGGCCACTCCGGCAGTGCGCCGCTGAACAGTTCGTAGATCATCAGCGACAACGCGAAGACGTCGGATTGAAACATGGGGCGGCCCAATGCCTGTTCCGGGGCGAGGTAGCCGACGGTGCCTGAGCCCGAGCCCTTCTGGCCCGGGCGGATCATCACCTTCGAGAAGCCGAAGTCCGTCAGCTTCAGACGATTGTCGTCGAACAAGATGAAATTGTCGGGCTTGATGTCGCAGTGAATAATGTTGCGGCTGTGAGCGTGGGCCACGGCGTCGAGGGCCTGGACGGTGAAATCCAGTGCCAGCGCGGTGGACATGCGGCGTGTCATCCGGTCCGCCAGGGTTTCGTGGCCCAGGGGCATCGCAATCACGAACAGCCCGTCGAGGAAGCAGGCGTTCTGGATTGGCAGCACGTTCGGGTGCTCCATCTTGACGGACAGGCGAGCCTCGCGCCGAAAATCTTCGAGAAACGCGTCGGAAACCATGGTCGGATCGGCAATCTTCAGCGCGACCCGGATGCCGTGAATGGTGTCGTAGGCACGAAAAACGGTGGCGCGTGGGCCTACCGCCAGGCGCTTTTCAATCCGGTACTTCCCCAAGGCTTGCCGCGCGCGCGGCATTTTCGTTGTAGACACCCGTCGCCGTCCTTCGCTCTTCCCGAGGCGCCATTCTAGCCCGCAAGGCGGCACGGCTGTCGCGTAGAAAATGCGTCTGATGCCGGTCTCTGTCCGGGCCCCGTCTCCACAGCTACCAATGCCCCAGACAGCTGGTATTCTTTCGCCCCGAATCGGGCCCGGGAGTCCCGGCCCCAAGGTGGCCAGTTATGGAAGATCAGCTCTACAACGTCAACGTTGCCAACAAGCAGGTGTTGCCGTCACCTGCCGAGGTAAAGGCCGAGTTGCCGACGACGCCGGCAGCGGAAGCCACCGTGCTGCGCAGTCGTCGCACGCTGCGCGAGATTATGGATGACCGCGACCCCCGGCTGTTCACCGTGGTCGGTCCCTGTTCCATACACGATGTCGACGCGGCAATGGACTACGCGCAGCGGCTGAAAGACCTGGCTGATGAACTGCAGGACGTGTTGGTGATCCTGATGCGCGTGTATTTCGAGAAACCGCGCACGACGGTGGGCTGGAAAGGGTTGGTCAATGATCCGGATATGGATGATTCCTTCCACATCGAGAAGGGCATCAGAACGGCGCGCCACTTGCTGCTGGAGCTTGGCGGCATGGGCCTGCCCACCGCCACCGAGGCCCTCGATCCCATCATGCCGCAGTATTTTGGCGACCTGATTTCCTGGACGGCGATCGGTGCACGAACCACGGAGTCGCAGACCCATCGCGAGATGGCCAGCGGCCTGTCGACGCCCGTGGGCTTCAAAAATGGCACGGATGGCTCCCTGGATGTGGCCATCAACGCGCTGGAGTCTGCCCGGGAACCCCACGCTTTCCTGGGCATTAACCAGGAAGGCCGCAGCGCGGTGTTCCGCACCCGCGGCAACCGCTATGGGCACATCGTGTTGCGCGGCGGGGGCGGGCGGCCGAACTATGATTCCGTCAGTGTCGCGCTCACCGAGAATGCCCTCGATGCAGCCGGCTTGCCGGCCCATGTGGTCATCGACTGCAGCCACGGTAATTCCAAGAAAGATCCGTCGCTGCAGCCCTTGGTGGCGCGCGACTGCATCGAGCAGGTCGCCAACGGCAACCGGTCCATCATCGGGTTCATGCTCGAGAGCAACCTGCATGCGGGCAACCAGAAACTGACGGGCGACCCCGCAGCTCTCCAGTACGGTGTGTCAGTAACGGATGCCTGTATCGATTGGCCCAGTACGGAGGCGACCCTGCGCGAAGGGGCAGGCCTGCTGCGGCCGGTGGTGCGCGCCCGCAAGGCCGGCTGATTTTCGCAGACGCTCCGCCTGCCGTGGGTCAGCGCAAAATGACGGTCTTGCTGCCGTTGATGAATACCCGCTGCTCGATGTGCAGCTTTACCGCCCGGGCCAGTGTCAGGCTCTCCACGTCCCGGCCCACGGCCGTGAGTTCTTCCGGCGAATGCGTGTGGTCCACCCGTTCCACGCCTTGCTGAATAATCGGGCCTTCGTCGAGGTCCGGGGTGACATAGTGGGCCGTCGCACCAATCAGCTTCACGCCGCGGGCATAGGCCTTTTGATACGGGCGCGCACCCTTGAAGCCTGGCAGGAAAGAATGGTGAATATTGATGACGAGGCCTGCCAGCTGCTCACAGGTTGGCGCCGACAGGACCTGCATGTACCGTGCCAGCACAACGAGATCAGTGTTCGTATCAGCCACGATTTCAAGCATGCGCGCTTCGGCCTGGTCGCGGGTCTCCGGGGTGACCGGAATGTGGTAGTAAGGCACGCGATGCCACTCTGCCAGGCCGGCGAGGTCCAGGTGGTTGGAAATGATGGCCGGCACGTCCATCGGTATCGCCCCGGTGCGGTAGCGATATAGCAGGTCATTCACGCAATGATCGTGGCGCGACGCCATTATCAGTACGCGCGGCCGCACCTTCATGTCGTGGACTCGCCAGTGCATGGTAAATTTCTGCGCGATGGGTTCGAAGCGGCTGCTGAAGACGCCGCGAGAGAAAGTACCTTGCTGCGGCGTAAAGACCGTGCGCATGAAGAATTGGCCTGTATCCCGGTCGCCGAAATGTGCCGACTCCTCGACGAAGAAGCCCTGCTCGGTCAGAAAGCCGGCCACAGCTGCCACGATCCCGATCGTGTCCGGGCAGTCAACGGTGAGGATGAAGGAGTTGTCGTGGGAGGTCATATCCGGCTCGTCATAACGGCGCCTGAAGGCCCGCGATCGTGGCCGGCGAATCTTAGCAGAGCGGCGTGGAAAAACTGCGCCATCGGACATGTCCCTGGCAGCCAGGGTTGCTAAAATTGCCGGTCTGCCCCCGAGAACGCATCACGGAGACCTGCCCGAATGACAGACTATCGCGCCCCGGTAAAGGACATTCTTTTCGTGCTGCGTGAGCTCGCCGGGCTCGAGGCCGTCGGCAAGCTGCCTGGCTACGAAGAAGCGACCGACGACCTGGTTGAAGCGGTGCTCGAGGAAGCGGCCGGCTTCGCCGCCGGTGTGATCGCACCCATTAACTCGGTGGGCGACACACAGGGCACCCGGGTGGAGGATGACGGCGTGGTCGTGCCGGAAGAATTCAGGCTCGCTTACCGCCAGTTCGCCGAAAACGGCTGGGGAGGCCTGGCGCAGTCGGCCGAATACGGCGGGCAGGGCCTGCCTTACCTGGTTGGCCTGGCGGTGGAGGAAATGTGGCAGTCGGCCAGCCTGGCGTGGTCCCTGTGCCCGCTGCTGACGCAGGGTGCGGCGAGAGCCATTGAAGAGCACGGCGACGATGCGCTGAAAGCGCTGGTGCTCGAGAAGATGATCACGGGTGAGTGGACCGGAACCATGAACCTGACGGAACCACAGGCCGGTTCCGATCTGTCGACGGTGCGCACCACGGCGCAACCGGAGGGCGATGCGTTTCGCATCACCGGGCAGAAAATTTACATCACCTGGGGTGATCACGACATGACGGACAATGTCGTGCACCTGGTGCTGGCGCGGCTGCCGGATGCGCCGGCAGGTACGCGCGGCATTTCTCTGTTTGCGGTGCCGAAGTGGCTGATTCGTCCCGACGGCAGTCTCGGTGAGCGTAACGCTGTCCGGCCGGTATCTGTCGAGCACAAACTCGGGATTCACGGCAGTCCCACCTGCGTGATGGCTTACGACAAGGCCCTGGGCTATCTCGTGGGCGCACCGAACCATGGCCTGGCCTGCATGTTTACCATGATGAACCACGCGCGTATCGGGGTGGGCCTGGAAGGCGTAGCGGTTTCCGAGCGCGCCTACCAGCAGGCCCTGGCCTATGCACGGGACCGCGTGCAGGGGCCGGTCGCCGGCCGTGATGGGGCCATGCCCATCGTTCATCATCCGGATGTGCGGCGCATGCTGATGACCATCAAGGCGATCACCGAGGCTATGCGTGCCCTTACGCTGGTAACAGGTGCGCACCTTGATCACGCCCACCTCGACCCCGATGAGGCGGCGCGTGCCGCCCACGACGCGCGCCTCCAGCTGCTGACGCCCGTGGTCAAGGGCTGGTGCACGGAAACGGCGCAGCTGCTCACGTCCCTGGCCATCCAGGTGCATGGCGGTATGGGCTATGTGGAAGAGACCGGTGTCGCGCAGCATTATCGCGATGTGCGCATTACGACAATCTACGAGGGCACGACCGGTATTCAGGCCAACGACCTGATCGGCCGCAAGACCCTGCGCGATAAGGGCCGGGCCTTCCACGCGTTGCTGGATGACATGCGCGATACGCAAGCCCGCCTCGCCGGGCGCGACGAATTGCAGACCGTGGGGCTGGCCCTGGCCGACGGCATTGCGGCGTTAACCGCAGGCGTGGACTGGGTGCTGGAACACGCCAGCCAAGACCCGGTGGCAGCCGGCGCTGTGGCCAATAACCTGCTGATGCTGACCGGCGTCGTCGCCGGCGGCTGGCAGCTGGCACGAGCTGCCGACGCAGCGGCGGCGGCCCTGGCCAACGGGACGCCGGATCCGGGTTTCTACCGGGCCAAGCTGGCAACCGCGGAGTTCTACGCGCAGCAGGTCATGCCCCAGGCCGGCGCCTATGCCAAGGCCCTCAGCAGCGGTGCCGGCGCGGTGATGAGCGTCCCCGAAGAGTTGCTGTAGGCGCCGCCGCGGGAGCGGCTTTAGCCGCGATTCCCCACCCTCGCACGCCGCCCTGCTAAACTCCGCGGCCCAGCAAAGCCGGCCCCACAGGCCGGTCAGGAGACCGCGAGCCATGGGTTTCACCACCAGGCAAATACACAGCGGCGTCGAGCCCGACCCCGTCACCGGGGCCATCGTCACGCCGATATATCAGACCACGACCTACGTGCAGGACTCGGTGGACGAGTACCTGGCCAAGGGCTATTCCTATTCCCGCTCCGCGAATCCCACGGTTCGTGCGCTGGAGATGAAGCTCGCCGATCTCGAAGGTGGCGCGGATTGCAGCTGTTATGGCACCGGCATGGGCGCTATCAACGCTCTGTTCATGGCCTGTCTGAATGCAGGTGAGCATTGTGTGATTTCCGACGTAGCCTACGGTGGCACCTATCGGTTGGCGACGAAAATCTTCAGCCGTTTTGGCGTCGATTTCACCTTTGCGGACACCTCCAATCCTGACGCGGTCGCCGCCAGTCTGCGCGACAACACCTCCCTGGTTCTGACTGAGACACCAGCGAACCCGACGCTGAAGCTGACGGACCTGGCAGCGGTCTCGGAGCTGACCAGGGCGCGGGGTATTCTGCATGCGGTGGACAATACTTTTCTGACGCCTTATTACCAGCGGCCGCTCGAACTCGGCGCCGACCTGGTGGTTCACAGCACGACCAAGTACTTCGACGGCCATAACGCCACAGTTGGTGGCGCCGTCGTTGCCGCGACCCAGGACCTCGACGAGCAGCTGCGTTTTGTCCAGAACGCGACCGGGGCCATCATGTCCCCGTTCGTAGCCTTCCTGACGCTGCAGGGTTGCAAGACCTTGTCCGTGCGCCTGGACCGCCAGTCGGCGAGCGCTCTGGCCATTGCGCAATTCCTGGAGAGTCATCCGAACGTGAAGCAGGTTTGCTACCCGGGCCTGGAGTCTTTCGCCCAGGCGGATCTCGCCCGGTCACAGGCCAGCGGCTTTGGTGCAATGCTGTGGTTCGAGGTCGACGGCGGTGTTGCGGCGGGCAAGGCATTGATGGACCGCATCGACTTGTGGAGTCTTGCCGAGAACCTGGGCTCCGTGGAGTCGCTGATTACGCACCCGGCCACCATGACCCATGCCGACGTGGAAGAGGCGGAGCGGCGCAGAGTCGGCATTACCGACGGCCTCGTGCGCGCATCCGTCGGCCTGGAAGATACCGACGACCTGATCGATGCGCTGCAGGAGGCCCTCGGCTGAGAGCGGCATGCAGCAACCCCATCGCATCCTGGCCGCAATCCCTCCCAGCGAGTTGGGCGCGACAGTCGCGGCCCGGTCTTTCGACATTGCGCGGCGCTTTGGTGCCAGTGTGCACCTGCTGGGTGTCGTCTACGATCCGCATTTTGCCGGTGAGCGCTTCAGCGATTCGCCTGGCCTGGAGACGGCGCGCGCGCAACTCGTCGCCGCTCGCAGGGATCAGCTGCTCGCCTTAGCCAATGGCGACACGGCCGACGGCGTTGATACCTCAGTGTCGGCCGAGTGGTCCTACCCGGTGGTAGACGGAGTGCTGCAGGGGGTGGCTGACTACGGCCCGGACCTGGTCGTCGCCGGCACGTTTCACCACTCACCCTTGCAGCGCCTGGGTCTGGTCAATACCGACTGGCAGCTGATTCGCAAACTGGAACCACCCTTATTGCTGGTTGGCTCGGCGGCTGGCAGCGGCTATGGGCAGGTTATGGTGGCCGTCGATCCGGTGCACGAGCATGACAAGCCGGCTGCGCTGGATGAAAACCTGCTGAATGCCGGGCAGCTTTTTGCCGGGGCCTGGGGAGGCCGGTTATCTGTCGTGCACGCTTACCTGACCGGGGAGTACGTTCCTTTCGTGGCGCCGGGCGCTGCGTTACCGCCCCCGTTCAGCGGTGAGCCGCCGGAAACCGTGCACCGCAGAGCGCTGAACGAGCTGCTTGCCGGCCGTGACCTGCCCGAAGCCAACGTGCTCCTTGAGACCGGCGATCCGCGCCAGCTGATCCCGGAGACCGCTGCCCGCCTGGGTGCAGACCTGGTCGTCCTGGGCGCGGTGGCTCGCAGCCGGCTCAGGCGCTGGTTGATCGGCAGCACCGCGGAGAGCGCGCTGGATCGCCTGGAGTGCGACGTACTCATCCTCAAGCCCGACAGCCGTCCCGCCTGATCAGCCCGCCGTATCGGCCGGGTAGCTGGTACGTAGAAATGCGGATCGCGCCGCGTCAGCGAGCGCTTGAAAACCTTCTGATAGCCCCCAGATATCCGTCAACGTGCCGGGATTGCCCCGGCCAGAGATAAGCTTTTCGGAGGTTAGACAGATGAGCGTAGTGACCTGGAACCCGTTCCGCGAACTGGATGATATGTTGAGCCGCTACAGCCGCGTGGGCGGCCGAGATGTGCTGTCCGCAGAGGGCCAGCGCTCGGTGGGGTGGCGACCCGCGGCGGACATTGCCGAAACCGACAAGGCCTACATCATCAAGGCCGAGTTGCCGGAAGTGCGCAAGGAAGATGTCGACGTTAGCGTGCATGACGGTGTAATTACCATCAAGGGCGAGCGCCGCTACGAGAAGACGGATGACAGCGAGCAGCAGCATCGTGTCGAGAGTTTCTATGGACAATTTTCGCGCAGCTTCAGCCTCCCGTCGGACGTCGATCAGGGCGGGATATCCGCAGAGAGCAAAGATGGCGTGCTGAAGGTTTACCTGCCCAAGGTTGAGGCCGAGCAGCCCAAGTCCATAGATGTAACAGTGAACTGACATCCGGTCGTCTGACCGAAGTGAGGGGGCCGCGAGCCCCCTCATTTTTTTGTCGGCCGCAAGCTGGGCTATGCTTCGCTTATGGTCCGCTTTCTCCCTTGCCTGCTGGCGCTGATTCTTGCGTCGACCTCCGCCGCGCAACCGCCCGGCAGCCCGCCCGTGCCCGAACTGCCGCCCCTTGGCGGCGCTACCTACAAGCGCCCGGTGGTCGTGGGGTGGGAGGAAGGCGTGCAACCCTCCGCACCGCGTGGCTTCACCGTCGAGCGCTTTGCGGAAGGTTTTGACAGCGGCCGCTGGCTGTACGTGCTGCCGAATGGCGACGTGCTGGTGGCCCAGTCGCGAACGGAGAGCATGGGCGGGTTTCCGCCCGACGTGATCGAGGCGCTGACCGCGCAGAATGCCTTCGGCCCATCGGCCGACAGCATTATCCTGTTGCGACGGACGAGCGAGGGCATCCGGCGGCATACCTTCGTTGAAGGACTTAATCAGCCCCTCGGGATGCTGTTGCTCGGCAACCATTTCTACGTGGCGAACACCGATTCCCTGCTGCGCTTTCCGTATTTGCCGGGCGCCGTGCGCCTGAGCGGCCAGCCGAAGAAGATTCTGGAGATCCCCGCCGGTGAGGATGCGAATCCCTGGAACAATCACTGGACCCGCAACGTGATTGCCACACCGGACGGCAAGACCCTGTACCTCACCGTCGGTTCTGCGACAGACGTGAACGCCGACGGTAACGAGCCACCGGAACGGGCTGCGATCTGGACGCTGCGCCCCGACGGCTCGGCTAAACGTCTGTATGCCACCGGGCTGCGTAATCCGGTGGGCCTGGCCCTGGATCCGGCAACCGGCGACCTGTGGGCGACCGTCAATGAGCGAGACGGGATCGGCGCTGATGTCCCGCCCGACTACCTGGCGCGGGTCGTGGACGGTGCGTTCTACGGCTGGCCCTACGTGTATTTCGGCACCTACCCGGATCCGACCTGGTCGAAGAAAGATCCCGTCGCCGTGGCCGAAGCCGCAAAGCGGGCACGGGTACCGGACCTCGCCCTCGGCGGGCACTCCGTGCCGCTGGGCCTGCTGTTTTATCGGGGCAAGTCTTTCCCGTCCAACTATCGTAACGGCGCCTTCGTCGCGCGCCGCGCAGGCGTGGGCCGCGCCACTTTCATCGGGCCGGACGTGGTATTTCTGCCCTTTGCGGACGGCTCGCCGACCGGAGAGATACAGCCCTTCCTGACCGGTTTTGTCGAGGACGACGCGAAAGGCACCGTGCGGGGCCGCGCCGTAGGGCTCGCCGAACTGCCGGACGGCTCACTGCTCGTGGCGGATGACGGTGCCAATATCATCTGGCGCGTGAAGTACGCTATTCCTTAAGAATCCTACGGAAGCCCGTAACGCGAGAACAAGTCGCGTTTCTTTCCCAGCACCTTCGCGTCGAAGAAGCGTTTCATGATCTTGCCGCTGGTCAGCCAGGCAATGCGCTTCCCGGGTTCTTTGTTCGCAAGCACTTCTTCCACGATCCACGGCGTTGCAGTGTCGACGTAATCGCACAGGGTGTTCAGCAAGGGCTTGACTTCCAGCCACTCGTCCGCGGTCAGATGCTTCTGCTCGTCGAACCAGTTATCGCTGATCAGCATGCCCGGGCTAATGCTGCCAATCATCAGGCCCTGATCCTTGTTTTCTTCCAGCAGGTACTTGGTCAGCCGCCAGATGCCGGACTTGGTCGCGCTGTAAACCCCCATTTTCGGGGTCAGCCGGTTGCCCTGGAAGCTGCCGCCAAGCATGTTGTAAAGCGCCCCGTGGCCCTGTCTGCGCATGCCGGTCACAGCAACCTGCGAGCCGAACACGGCACCCTTCAGATTGCTGTCGATCAGCGTATGCACCAGGTTTTCCGGCAGGTCATGAACAAAGAATCGCGCCGTGGCATGGCCGGCGTTGTTGATCCAGATATCGACACTGCCGAAACTGGCGGCGGCGTGGTCCCAGAGCCCCTGTACGTGCGCCTTGATGCTGACATCGCAGGCAATCCCTGCGGCTTTTCCGGGGCCCAGTTCGCTCAGTTCGGTGGCGATGCGTTCGGCATCCGCCTGGCTGCGGCTTGATACTGTGACGTTGTGGCCGCGGCGGATAAATTCTTCCGCAAGACCGCGGCCTATACCCTTGGTGCTGCCGGTGACCACGACGTTCGCCATTGTTCCAGTCTCCTGCCGGTAATCTAGGCGAGTATCTCGCTCAGATGGTCGCGTTCAATTCGTTGCCACTCCATCTTGAACCAAGGTGTAAAGCGGTCCGGCTCTGCGGCCATTTCTGCACTCAGCTCCGTGGGCGTGACATAGCGGGTTGCGGCAATTTCGTCCGGGTGACTGATCGCTACACCGCAGTGCCGGCCAGCGTATACCCAGCAGAGTTCCCGTTCCGAGCCAATCTCGCCAAAGGGTGCGTGGTAACTGAACTTGTAGAGAAAACGCGGCGCGCAATCCAGGCCGAGTTCTTCGCGAATCCTGCGATGCACCGCAGTCTCGACGCTCTCGCCTTCGCGCGGATGGCTGCAACAGCTGTTCGACCAGTACATCGGCCAGAGGGGCTTCAGTTCACTGCGTTGCTGCAACAGCAGTTCGCCCGCATCATTGAACAGGAAGGCGGAAAAAGCCCGGTGTAATACGCCTTCACCCGCGTGGCAGGCCTGTTTGGAGGCGAAGCCGATTTCCCGGTCCTGCTCGTCTACGAGAATCAGCGATTCGCCGGGGCTGGAGACCGTTTTGTGAACCGTGTTCAGCGCGCCGATCCCGCTTCGAAGCGCAGGGTGCGGAAGCCGCGCCGCTCTATGGCTGCCTGGACCGCATCGGCATTGTCCTGGCACAGTGCAATCATGGCGCCCCCGCCACCGCCTCCGGTTAACTTGGCGCCCACCGCGCCGGCCCGGCGCGCGATGCCAATCAGTTGCTCGAGCTCCGGCGTAGATACCTGCAGCGCGTTGAGCAGACCCTGGCAAACGTTCATCAGTTCGCCCAGCGCAGCCACGTCGCGATCCTGCAGCGCGGACACTGCCTGCAGGACAAGCGCATCGATGTCGTCGAAGACCTTCTCGTAAAGGCGCGGATTGCGGTCGCGCGCTTCCCGCACCCGGGCGACCGTCTTCGCGGTGAGCCCTTCCTTGTGTGTCATGCCCACCACCAGAGTCAGGGGCTCCGGGACATTCAGCGGTTCAATCAGCGGCGGCGAGCCCTTGCGGAACAACAGCGGCTGGCCATACGTGGCCACCGTGTTGTCGATGCCACTGGGCTGACCGTGGGCAATTTGCTCCGACTCGAAGGCCAGCTGGTTCACCTGTTCGTCCGACAGGCCGAGCTTGAAGTGCAAATCCAGGGCGCGAACGATCGCCACCGCCAGTGCCGCGGAGCCGCCCAGGCCCATCCCGCGCGGTACGTCGGGGAATACCTCGATACGGATCGGCCGATCGCCCAGGCCCAGCTGGTCCATGATGGCGCCTGCGGCCCGCTCGAAGGACCGGCGCTGTTCTGGCGCCTTGGCCAGCTGGTACTCGATGCCCCAGCGCGGAATCATCAGCTGCACACCCTGGTCGCCGTCTTCCACGACCGCGCGCATGGCCAGCGGAATCGGCACTGCGAGGGCGTGGCGTCCG
>Ga0265306_10000506_pt1 | contig 18559 bp, 22 predicted proteins | sample Helome_3_FD_192493 | JGI IMG/M metagenome (GOLD analysis project Ga0265306, IMG submission 192493) | Marine sediment microbial communities from subtidal zone of North Sea - Hel_20160420 (Illumina Assembly) | ecosystem: Environmental > Aquatic > Marine > Subtidal zone > Sediment ... | reverse complement strand
ATCTCGGTCAGCTGATTCTCAAATCCCTGTCTGACAAAGACGGTGTCGGCAACGGCCTGGTGCTGGGCCTGTGCGTTGCCTTTATCGGGCTCGCTATCGACCAGGTGCTGCGAACCTGGGCCAATCAGAGAAAACAGGCGCTGGGCCTGGCGTAACGCTGACATTTCAGTGGCTGCAGTGAGGATAGAAACGTGATTAACAGAATTCTGGTTGCAACCGATGCGTCGGAGGCTTCGAACCGCGCATTGGAAATGGCGACTCAATTTGCCGTGCTACACGACGCTGAAATGCTCATCATTCACGTTATTCGCGATATGCAAATACCCTTTGAAATCGATGAAATTCCGGAACTGGAATTCCATCAGATTGAATCCTTTAACGATGCGCGCGAGGAAATCATGCGCAAGATCGCTGAATCTATCTTAAGAACCGCGAAGGAAAAAGCAGAAAAGGCCGGAGCTAAGAAAGTTAATACCGCGATCGGAACCGGTGATCCCGCAACCAGTATCCTGGGCTTTGCCAAGCGATCGAAAATGGACATGATCGCGATGGGAACCCGGGGCTTAAGCAAGTTGAAGGGCACGATTTTAGGCAGTGTCTCGCGCAAAGTTGCCGACAATGCTGAGACCAGTTGCCTGATCGTCAGATAATCTAACGCTAAGGATTCAATTCATCTGGCCATATTAAAACAAGTGCTTATCACTAATGCAGAAACAGGTAACCATCACGTTGATACTGCCTGACTTGTGAAGCGTCAGGCTTTAAGTTCATCACCAGGTCACAAGCTCATTTGGTAAATGATCGATTCGATTCGTGTAGACAACGTTGCTCGAACCGTCGACGAAATCGATGCGTGAAATCGAGGTATTGTGAAAAGTCCAGTTGGCCACCCAGTGATTGTCATAATTAGGTTGATGCCGCACCACACCCATTAGCTCATTCACAAACTGATCGATGAAGTCACCATGGGCGACCATCGCAATACAATCGTCGCTATTACTTAAACGCTGCCTCGCGTCAACGACAACTTTTTGCATGCGCTGAAGAAAGGCCGACTCTGTCTCGACTGGCCGACTCCACCAGCCGTCATCATTCAGCTCGCCCGGCAGCTTGAGATTGGCAAATCGGTGCTCGAAATACTCCCGGCCGGGACCGGGCAAGCCCTGCAGATTGCCGTTGGCGTCGACGTCGTAAATACCGTGTTTTTCAAATATATCGGGCAGTGCCTCAAGCTCCAGGCCGCAGGTCTTTGCAATGTACTCGCCGGTCAATATCGAGCGTGTCATCAGGCTGCAATAGACATGGGTCAAACCGAAACTGGTTTCTTCAGCCTGGTTAAACGGGTGTTGGCGCGGCTCCGCTTGCGGATGGGCCAGGTGCTGGCCCAGTATTTCAGCCTGGTTGTGACCAGTAGTGGTAATTTCAGGATCCGGGAGGCGATCAGGATGATCGTCGCTACCGTCCCAGATGACATTATTTTCCGACTGCGCGTGGCGAATCAGGTACAGTCTCGCCATGTCTAGCGCTCTATTCCAAGACGCTCGGCGGCTTGTCGCGATGTCGCCGGTTCGCGGCCAATTTCACGTATAATGCGTACCGCGCGCTCCACCAGTTGCAGATTACTGGCGTATTCGCCCTGCTCGATGTAGAGGTTGTCCTCGAGACCAACACGGCAGTTACCGCCCTGACTCGCTGCCTGTGCTACGATCGAAAATTCCATGCGCGATATGCCGAACGCGCTCCAGTTGGCGTTATCCGGCAACAGACCTTTCATCACGCTCAGGATTTCAGGCGTCGCGGGTGACGCGTGCGGAATCCCGAGGCAAAGTTGAAACATCGGCTCCCCATCGATCAAACCTTCTTCAATCAGGCGACGGGCAAACATGATATGCCCGGGCTCGAACACTTCAAGCTCGGGCTTCACCCCGAGTTCGCGTATACGTTGTGCCATGATGCGTAAATGCGCTGGCGTGTTAACGAAAATAGTTTCACCAAAATTAAAAGTACCAACATCCAGAGTGCAGATATCCGGGCGCAACTCGGCAACATGATGCAGGCGTTCGAGTGGTTGCACCAGGGTGGTTCCGGGACCACCGACGGCGGCGTCATCCTCGCCCGGTGCAAAGCGCGCGCCTTCGCTGGTGGTGAGATTGACCAACACGTCGCTACCGGAATCGCGAATCCGCTCAACCACCTCACGGAATAAGACTGGATCACCGGAGCGCATTCCGGTAACGGGGTCGCGCACGTGGATATGTACGATGGCGGCACCCGCCTTCGCGACCTCGATACAGTCGTTGGCAATATGCTCGGGCGTGATCGGATAGTTCGGATGCTTGCCCTGGTTATTGTGACCGCCGCAGACGGCGCAGGTCAGGATGACTTCGTTCGACATGAAATTTTACTCCCCCTTGAAATCCGGCGACCGCTTTTCATTAAAGGCCCTGACCCCTTCGCGTCGATCGCTGGTTGGCACGGTACGGTTATAGGCTTCAATTTCAAAAGTCAGCCCTTCGGCGAGTGACATTTGCAGCCCACGATGAATCGCATGCCTGGCCTGACGCACCGCGATCGGTGCATTGGCGGTAATACGCGCGGCCGCCTGCAGGGTTTCATCGAGCAGTTGCTCAGGTGCAAACACTTCGTTCACGAGCCCCCAGGCCTTTGCTTCGGCGGCATCGAAACGACGTGCGGACATGATTAATTCCTTGGCACGACGCTCACCCAGCGCGCGCGCCAGGGTTTGCGTACCGCCCGCACCCGGAATGATACCGAGACTGGTTTCAGTCATCGCAAATCTCGCGTTTTCTGACGCATATACAAAGTCGACCGCCGCCGCGAGCTCACAGCCGCCACCATAGGCAGCGCCATTGACTGCCGCGATCAGCGGTAGCGGACAATCGATGACGGCACGGATCATGCGCTCATAGATCAGGTGCTGCGCAGTCCAGGCCGCATTACTCATCCCGTCGCGCTCCTTCAGGTCGCCACCGGCACAAAACGCGCGCTCGCCGGCACCGGTCAGGAGGATACAACGAATGTCGCCCGGTGCCATCGCCAGGTGCTCGAAGCAATGCATCAGGTCGGTAGCCATTTGCGTATTAAACGCATTCGCCACTTCGGGTCGATTCAGGGTTACCTGCAGAACATGGGGCAGCGGATTCGACAGCGCGAGCGTGGCATAAGTTTGATCGGTCATACGCGGTGGTAATTTGGCTCCAGCTTGGGCACTATATAGTACTTGATAAAAACTTTGAGGGGGACCAAAACATGAATCCGAATCAAGACGACAAAACCACCACCAAACACATGATTATCACCTTCGTGCTGTTCGTAGCACTCGGGGTATTTTTGATTATCGGCGCCAATATGATTGGCTAGAAACCGGGTAGTCGGATTTTAACTCGCATACAGCCACGGGCAGTTCCCGAGTCGGACGCACCCTTCAGCCAGGTTGTGCTGGACGACCAGTATGCCTTTCTTGCCGGACTGGTAGCGGCCGACTTCCCCGCCGGCCTCGCAGTGCTCGGAGATGTCGCGGCCGAAACTCGTGCGGTGTTATCCACCATCGGCAGCATTCTCGATGAGTTAAAACTATCCCCAGAGCGTATCGTCAAGGTCGATGTCCACCTTGCAGATCTCGATGATTTCGACGCGATGGACTTGGCCTATCGCGAGTTCTTCGCAGATAATGCTTACCCGGCGCGCACCACGACAGAATCAAAACGCCTGTTTGGCGATAGCAGAGTGGAAATTACCTGCCAGGTCAGGCGCTGAATCCTCAGTCGACCGCCCAATCCGCAATCATCAGTGGCGGCGGGATCTTCGCAACGAGCTGCGACCTACCGGCTGGGTAACCGTTATCCCGGTCATGGCTTGCAGACCCGGGCCAGGTAATTGCCAAATTGCCACAGGTTGCGTTCGATCGGATGATAAGCCCCGACAGGTAGAACGGCCGACGAACTACCCCGGTGTAAGGCTTCGACCAGTTCACGATCTTCCTCATTGGCAACTTCAAGGTATTGCCTGAACCGGGCGAGCCAGTCGTCATAGTCTTCAGCCGCCACCTCGACCAGCACCTCCGGCGGCACCGCCAGACCCCAGGTCGCCTGCATTTTACCGGTCCCCAGCGGCTGTACGGTTATATACCAGAGATAGTCCGGCATCAGGGTTACCAGGTGATTCGGAAAGACGCAGAAATCAACCATCGTGCGGCGCCACTCACCGCCAAGACGGTCGTTTTCTGGATGCGCCGCACCGCGCCCGGAATCTGCCTGTTGGGCGGCGTAATGGTAACAATAGTAATCGCTGTCTTCGCCACAGACGTAGTCTTCCAGCGCCTTGTTATGCTCGGCGAAGGTTTTGCCATGCGCGCTGGGGACATGGTAACTCTCGGTAAAATTTTCGATCAGGTTTTTCCAGTTGGCCTGCCACACCATGCTTTCGCGCAACACGGTCTGGTAACACGCCATGTCATAGCGACCCACCACCTCCCGTAACGGTGCGAGCACTTCGCGGGGTTGCGTAGTCGGTTGCTCCGCGAGGGTGACATACAGGAAACCTTCCCAAACACTCACCTGCAACGGACGCAGTCGATGCTGCGCCGGATCAAAACCGGTTTTCATGTCCATGTATGGCGCACGCACCAGCTCGCCCGAGATAGCGTAAGTCCAGGCATGGTAACGACAGGTAAAGCGTTTTGCTGAGCCCTTGCCAGCCGGCACCAGGCACGCGAAACGATGCGCGCAGGCATTCACAAAAGCCTTGATCTGATTGTCCGACTGACGCACCACGAGCACCGCTACACCGGCAATTTGATGGGTCAGAAAATTACCGGGGTCACATATTTCATCTTCCCGGCCGACGCAAATCCATTCCTGCTCGAACACGGCCCGTCGCTCGCAGTCGAGAAACTCAAGCGAATGATTTACCGCGGCGGGGAGTGGATGCGCCTCGGCAAATGGTGTCGCCGCAGTGGACTGCAATGCTTGCAGTACCGTAGCCAGCGGTGTATTGGTATGCGGGTTTCGATGCATTGCGCAAGCATAATATAGGCTCTGGCAAATATTAACTGCTTTATACTTGATCGACTTGTAACCGGGGGATGACCAATGATCGAACTGTGGCGCCTGAGCGCATCTGAAATATCCAGCCGCGTCGCCAAACGCGAAATTTCGGCGACCGAAGTAACCGAACACAGCTTGCAGCGACTGCAGCAGGTCAATCCACAGATCAATGCCGTGGTGCAGCAGATGCCCGATAGCGCCCTGGCTTCCGCGCGTACAGTCGATGACCTGCTCGCCGCCGGCGAACCAGCAGGCATACTGGCCGGAGTTCCGCTCACTATCAAGGTCAACATCGATCAGCAGGGGTTTGCCAACACCAACGGTATCCGCATCCAGCAGGCGCATATGGCGGAACAGGACAGCCCGGTCGTCAGCAACCTGCGCGAGGCTGGTGCGATCATCGTCGGCCGCACCAATACGCCGGCCTTTTCAATGCGCTGGTTTACGCGTAATTCGTTGCATGGGCATACCTTGAATCCACGTAATTCAAAACTTACCCCGGGTGGATCATCGGGCGGCGCCGCGGCTGCGGTGGCCGCCGGAATATGTGCAATCGGACACGGCACCGATATCGCCGGGTCGATTCGCTATCCCGCCTATGCCTGCGGATTACACGGCCTACGCCCGAGTTTCGGCCGCATCCCGGCGGTCAATCTGTCACTTCCCGATCGCCATATCGGCGCGCAACTGACCGCGGTCTCGGGGCCGATTGCGCGTAGCATCGAAGATCTCCGGCTAGGCTTTGCAGCCATGTCTGCGGGAAGCGAACTCGATCCCTGGTGGGTGCCCGCGCCTCACGAGCAGGCATTGCCGCCAAAACGCGTCGCCATGTGTATTTCGCCCGACGGTCTGCAGGTCACAGACGAAGTCGAGGCCGCGTTGCGCAGCGCAGCGCAACAACTGGAGGATGCCGGCTGGAGTATAACCGAAGTCGATTGTCCGCCGATGCGCGAACCAATGCAGCTGCAGCTGCTGCTATGGATGTCGGAATACCATTACAATGGCGGCGCCGCGGTCAAACGCGAAGACGATCCGGACGCTAATTTTGTTTATGCGCAGCTCTGCAAAAACTGCCCGATACCGACGCTACAGAGCCTGATGGAGGCTTTACAGCAGAGACTGACGCTTTCCCGCGCCTGGCAGCAGTTCCTGACCGACTATCCCATCCTGCTGTGCCCGGTGTCTGCCGAACCCCCCTTCCCCGACCAACTCGATGTCGAATCCGCGGCATCATTTCGCCACGTGCTCGAAGCGCAGATGACGCAGATCGCGCTGCCCTTCATGGGCATGCCCGCGATTTCGGTCGCCACCGGCAGCGATGCCTCGGCGCCCATGGGAGTGCAGTTGGTCGCGGCACGTTTTCGCGAGGACGTCCTGTTTGCCGCGGCAAGCGATATCGAAGCCCGCAATCCGCCGTGCGAAATTTCAGATCCTGATTGAATACAGCCGTTTACGGGTGCAGAATATCTATCCTTATTGAGTAACCGGAAATAAACCATGGCCACTGGCTGGGCACGCGATGGCGCGGTACAGGAACAGATCGACGCCAGCGTCGAAGATGCGGTCGAGCTGGCACGCAGTCGCTTACCGACGGGTGAGAGTCTTACCCACTGCGAAGAATGCGGCAACGATATTCCCGAGCCTCGACGCCAGGCGATCCAAGGCGTTCGCCTGTGCGTTTCCTGCCAGCAGGAACTCGATCAGCTACAGGCCGACCAGCACGGTATCAACCGCCGTGGTAGCAAGGACAGCCAATTGCGCTAATTGATGAATGATTGAGAGAACCACCATGCCATCCAGTCGCGACCAGACCGAAATCATCAATCATTCGCAATACCCCATCGACGATCCGAATGATCCCGCGCGTCAGGCAATAATTGAACAGGTAAAATCCGACCTCGCCGACGATGGTTGCGCGGTCATCCGTAATTTTTTCAGCCCGGGCGGTCTCAGCACCCTGCTCGCTGAAGCCAACGCACGCAAAGCGCAAACCTACTATTCCGAGCGCAAGCAGTGTAACGTCTATCTCAATGATGGCGATGTGGATTTACCCGCAGATCACCCGCTTAATACTTTTATTCCGCGTACCAACGGATTTATTACCGCCGATTTATTTGGCGACGAAACTGCCGCACACCGGCTTTATTACTGGGAACCGTTAAAACAGTTTCTCGCCGAGTGCCTGGGTAAACAGGAGCTGTTCATTTACGAAGACCCGGTATCCAATATGATCGTCAACGTCGGCAAACCCGGGCAGCAGTTCAACTGGCATTTCGACACCAATGAATTCACCATCACCATGTTGCTGCAGGCAGCGCAAAGCGGCGGTATTTTCGAATACGTTCCGGACCTGCGCAGCGCACAGGACGAATGCTACACCGAGGTCAAGGGCGTGCTCGATGGGGACCGCAGCCGGGTCAGGCAACTGGAGCTCAACGCCGGCGACCTGCAGTTTTTCCTGGGCCGCTTTTCACTGCACCAGGTCACCGCGAACACCGGCAATGACTACCGCCTGTTGCTGATCATGTCGTTCAGCGAAAAACCCGGCATGATCGGCAGTCTCGCTCGCGTCAAGGATCTATACGGCAAAGTCACCGGCGCGCATACGAAAAACAAGGTGCGCGCCGATAACCTGGTCGATTAAAGCTTGTTGTTGGCGGCTTGTTCACGCGCCGGGGGAGTCGTCGGTATCCTGCCCGGGCGTAGGATGAATCTTCTCCCACTGGAGGAAGTTGTCGATATCACTTTTAACCGAGCTGATTATCCAGCCAATCAATGCGGCATCATCGACGAAGCCAAGGGTAAGAATAAAGTCAGGAATCAGGTCGACCGGCATCACAAAATAGGTAACTGCCGCGATTATCGACAGCAGGCTTACCCACGGAATATCTTTGTATTGGCCAGTCGCGTAAGCCCGCAGCAGTCTTAAGCAGGCCATTAGCGAATCCCAGACTTCCGTCAGGCGACCCCGCTTCGAATCCGCCTTCTGCGACGCCTCGTCCAGCAGGTCATTCAGCTTGTCAGCATCATTCGCGTATTCCGCGGCTCGATTCTTTGCCGACCTGAAAGACGAACTTGCTTCCACTTTTTCACCAGAGACCTTTTTGCTCACTTACTTTTCCCAATTCAGGCTGACGGCTTAATTTCCGGCAGGGGTCGCGCACCCGCGTCGTTAAATCCCGTGTCTACCAGTTTCATCGCCCGAGTATGCAGTCCTTGATCACAAATGCAATTATGCCCGGTATAGCAGTCACCTCGGGCAACCAGGTCAGAGAATTGGACATTTGCCATCAGCACTCGATTCAACCCAAATTACGGTTGCCGGGAAACCAGCTAAAATTGATCCAATTGCAGTTTCATTCCGTAACCAATTGCGGTCTATTAATTCTGACGAGCCCACGATGAAACTGAACACGCTTGTTCTTGCCGGCGCAATCGCCCTGCCGATGCAGCAGGAGGGGAATTGGCAACTACTGGAATATAATCGCCTCGATGCCAACCAGGTAATTTTCACCGACCAGGGAATGACGGTAACGGTAGACCAGTCCGCGAGCCCCATTATCTATCCTCTCGATAACCCGCAAACGGTGACCAGGGTTACGGTGACCGGCAACCTCAGCAGCCTGTTAAACGTACCAGCCGAGCGTCAGGGACTGCAGGGCAGCGATGACTTTACCCTGAAGATCGGTCTGGTCGTAGCCGGTGATAAAACGCTGAACGGGCTGCAGAAATTGTTCAGCGCGAAATGGATTCGCAAACTGTTTGACCTCGCACCGGAAGGCACCGGTATAGATAAAATTTACTTCTTAAATGCCGTCCAGTACAAAAGCTTGCTCGGCCAGCAGCGCCAGCACCCCTTGTCCGACCTCATTTACGAAAACAACGTGTGGCTGTTGGATAAGACGGGAGATTTTACTCTAGACTACAACCTCCCAAATCCTCAAAAGGTAATTGCCGTCTGGCTGTCAATCGACGGCGACGACACTCGATCCAGCTATACGACGACGATCAAAAGCCTGCTGCTAGAGGGTTAGTTCAAAGCAAACCTGTTCGCCTCGAGCGGGCAATTCAGGTGCCAATCGACCATTAAACAGGCAAAGTTCACTTTCACAGCTTCTACGATTCGTTTCAACAGGGTGAGGACTCGCTAACGCCGGTAGCGGCATAACGACCAGGCAGGGTTAGAACAACTCGTTCAGCCGATCCAGTATATTGCCCCAGCCACCCTCGTGATCCGAGCGTGCTTCCTCGTGCAGGAATTTCGCATGGGTCAGCTCCACGCGGGTCGTCATCGAATCGATTTCAGCGAAGTCGAGCGTTACCGTACTGTCGTCGGTCGAGTACGGTGATTCCCAGCTGAACCTGAGGCGGCGCGGACGGTCCAGTTCGAGATAACTACCGGTATGCGGTATGCGATCGTCACCCACGTGCATAATAATGGTAAAGCGCCCGCCTTCACGCGGATCGTTCTCGACCTCGGGTTGCGGCATGCCGGGCGCCGGCAGGATAAACCGGGTCAGCAGTTCGGGATTCAGCCAGGCATCGAACACCTGCCCGATCGGCGCATGAATGGTTTTGGTTATGTTGACGGTCAGGTCGGTCATTCCTCTTCTCCTTCATTGAGTACATTTTCGAGTTCATCCAGGCTCAACGCCCAGATGGATTGCAGTGAAGCGAACCAGTTCGACACCTGCTCGACCTGCTCCAGATCAGCTGCTATCAGGTGGGTTCTGCCGACAGTGGTACGTTTTACCAGCCTGGCATTTTCGAGCACCTTGATGTGCTTTGAAATCGCGTTAAGTGACATGGCATAGTGATTGGCGAGATCGGTGACGCGACTGGCGCCCTGTTGGCACAGCTGGGTGAGTAGCGCACGGCGCGTAGTATCGCTGACCGCCTTCAGCAGTCTCGACAGTTTTTCGTTATCTATACATTCAACCATAGAGTTGAATATTAGGGGAAATGAAATATCTGTCAACCATTTGGTTGAATTAACTATTCTGACTCTTGCCCGCTCCAGCCCTGAAACGCGCCAAGCGTTGAGTTCCTTGCCGGTAGATAATCGACAGCGGCCTGCTCATGCCTTTGCCACGCGCGTTTATCACCACAGAAGGTATCGCGTGTATGGTGCCGAATTGATTCATTTCCACTGACTGGATCAGGTAAGATGCAGAAGTTCGCAATTAGTGATAACTACCTGGCAGGTGACCATGACAGCTAAACCCGAATCCCGGGTTACAACCAGCCACTGGGGCGCCTTTCACGTCCTCACCAGGGATAACCGCATCGTCGGCACCGCGGCTTTTGCACCCGACCCGCATCCGTCCCGGATTGCGGACAGCCTGCCCGCGGCGGTGCATCACAAAACCCGGGTGGCGCGTCCATCAATCCGTCGTGGCTGGCTCGAAGGCGGCGATCGCGCAAGTGATTTACGTGGTCGCGATGAGTTCGTCGAACTGCCCTGGGATGAAGCGCTCGATATTACCGCCACCGAACTGCAGCGGGTAATCGACGAGCATGGCAACGAGTCGATTTTCGGCGGCTCATACGGCTGGGCCAGCGCCGGCCGATTCCATCATGCCCTCGGCCAGGTGCATCGATTTCTGAATGTCACCGGTGGTTATGTCTCCTCCCTGGCAAGCTATAGCACAGCTGCCGCCCAGGCGATTATCCCGCATGTGTTCGGCATGCATTTTTTAAAGTTCTCGTGGGCATTTCAGAATGCCTGGCCCACGATCGCCGATAACACGCGCACGCTGGTCATGTTTGGCGGTATCAACCCGAAGAACTCACAGGTTAGTATGGGTGGGGTTACGCATCACGAAACCGATGGCTGGTTCAGGGAATTCGATAAACGCGGCATTCGTCGTATCAACATTAGCCCGCAAATAACCGATACCCCGCCGGGAGCCGAGTGGCTGGCGATAATTCCCGGCACCGATACCGCAATGATGCTGGGAATCGCTCATGCACTGGAATCCGGCAAACTGGTAGATCGAGACTTCATCGAGCGCTGCACAACGGGCTACGATCGATTCCGCAACTATCTGCTCGGTGAATCCGACGGCGTTGCCAAAAGCCCCGAATGGGCTGCCGGGATTTGCGGTATCGATGCCACATCGATACAGGAACTGGCCCAAACCATGGCGACTACACGAACCCTGATTACCGTCGCCTGGTCATTACAGCGCGGACAGAACGGTGAACAAGCTTTCTGGATGGCTGCTACATTGGCAGCAATGCTCGGCCAGATCGGCCTGCCGGGCGGCGGCATTGGTTACGGTTACGGCGCAATAGGTGGTGTTGGCGTGGCGGTTAAACGCATTGGCGGCCTGACGCTGCCGCAGGGTGAGAATCCGGTTGCCGATTTCATCCCGGTGGCGCGCATCGCGGATTTGCTGCTAAATCCCGGCCAGGCATACGACTTTAATGGCCAGCAGCGCAAGTACGCCGACATTCGCCTGGTTTACTGGTGCGGCGGCAATCCCTTTCATCACCACCAGGACCTGAATCGCCTGGAGCAGGCATTTAAACAACCCGAAACCATTATCGTCCATGAGCCTTGGTGGACCGCGACCGCGAAGCGTGCTGACATCGTATTACCCGCTACGACGCCTTATGAACGTGAAGATATTGGCCGGGCCCAGGGCGATTCTTACCTGTTTCATATGCCGCGTTTGATCGATCCGGTCGGCGAGGCCAGGGATGATTACGAGATCTTTACCGATCTCGCCAGACGCATGAACCTCGAGCAGGAATTCACCGAGGGGCGCAGTGCCGGTGACTGGTTGATCCATCTCTACGACCAGTTCAGGCAGGAAACCATGGCCGACGGCATCGATCTTCCCGACTTTGAAGAATTGCGCCGCCGGAACTGGATCGATTTACCGGTGCGTGGCGCAGAATATGTGGAAACGCCCTTTGCCGAATTCCGCAAGGATCCAGTCGCCTCACCGCTTTCGACCCCGTCGGGTCGAATCGAAATATTCTCAACAACGATCGACGGATTCGGCTACGACGAATGTCCAGGCCACCCCTGTTGTCATGCGCCTGACGAATGGCTTGGCGCGCCGTTGGCGGCCGAATATCCATTGCACCTGGTATCGCCACAGCCGGGCGATAAACTGCACAGCCAGATGGAAAGCGCGATTGCCGATTTGCCCGGAGCACGCCCCACCCCGATTGAAATCAATCCCACGGATGCCAGTTCGAGAGGGCTTAACGATGGCGACCTGGTAAAAGTTTTCAATCAACGCGGGGGCTGCAAAGCGCGTGCGCATATCAGCACGAGCATCCGTCCCGGCGTGGTCTCACTACCGACCGGTGCCTGGCTCGAAACGGATATCGATGGCACCGATGCCCAGGGCAACCCGAACATATTGACGCGTGACCTCGGCACCTCGCGTATCGGTCAGGGCAGCAGTGCCCATACCACACTGGTTGAAATCGCGCGGCTGGTCGCTGCAAAACAGTAATAAAACGGTCACCGACCCAGGAGGCACTAATATGACAGGCCAACAACACATATCAGACCTGTTCCGACTGGACGGCAAGGTCGCACTGGTCACCGGCGCCAGCAAAGGCATCGGCGCAGCGATGGCGCGCGGTCTGGCCGAATCTGGCGCAAAGGTCGTACTTAGCAGCCGCAGGCAGGAAGCGGTCGATGCGGTCGCCGAGACCTTCAGAGTTAATGGACTGGAAGCTACCGGCATCGCTGCCAACATGGGCGACATCGACGACATCCAGTCGCTCGTCGACCAGGCCGTCGAGGTTTACGGCGGTCTGGACATCGTCATCAACAACGCCGCCGCCAACCCGGTTTTCGGGCCGATTCAGAACACCGATGAGCGCGCCTTCGACAAGATCATCGGTGTTAATTTGAAGGGTCCATTCGAACTCTGCACGAAGGCCTATCCAATCATGAAACAGCAGGGCGGCGGCTCGATCATCCATATCAGCTCGATCGGCGGGTTGACGCCCGAAGCTGGCATCGGTATTTACAGCGTCAGCAAGGCGGCAATCATCAGTATGACCAAAGCCATGGCGCAGGACTGGGGTGCAGACAATATCCGTGTCAACGCCATCTGCCCCGGATTGATAAAAACCAAATTCAGCGAAGCCCTGTGGAACGACGAGAGTTCGTTGGATCGCTTCGTCAACCGGATTCCGCTGGGACGTATCGGTGAACCAGGGGACATAACCGGGCTCGCGGTTTACCTGGCCTCCGCTGCTTCGGCATATTGCAGCGGTGGCATATACCTGGTCGATGGCGGTTATGCGGCTAATTAATCACTACCCAAGGCTTGCTTGAAAAGGAAAATAATATGAAACAAATTCTAGGCACCATGACTTTCGGCGACCAGGTCGAAGAAGACAGTGCGCAGGCACTGATTCAACAGTTTACCGACGCCGGCAATTATGAACTCGATACCGCTTACGCCTACTGCGATGGCCGTACCGAGGAAATGCTGGGCAAGCTGCTGCCCCCGCCAGCGCGCGACAAACTGTACATCGCATCGAAGGTAAATCCATGGAATGACGACGGACTGCAGCCAGACCAGGTCAAAAAACAGATGGCCGAGATCCTGCGCCGCCTCGGCACCGACCGGGTCGATTTGCTGTACCTGCATTCACCCGACCTCGAAACGCCGATCACGCAGACACTGGAAAGCTGTTTCGAATTATTTCAACTGGAAAAATTCAACCATTTTGGACTCAGTAATTTCGCATCATGGCAGGTCGCCGAAGTGGTAGAAATATGTCGCCACAATGGCTGGATGCAACCCACGGTTTACCAGGGGATGTATAACGCCCTGACACGGGACGTCGAGCGTGAATTGTTTCCATGCCTGCGCAACTATGGCATCCGCTTTTATGCCTACAACCCGCTGGCCGGCGGCATGCTGACCGGGAAGCACCTGGACATGAACGATATCCCCGACAGCGGCCGTTTCAATGCCGAACGCGGTTACCTCGACCGCTACTGGAAACAGGATTACTTCGACGTCTTGCAGGAGCTGCAAACGGCCTGCCAGGAATTCGATTTAAAACCCGTCGAGGTTGCTATGAGCTGGCTGGTGAATCATTCCCTGCTCGACGCGAGTCTGGATGACGGCATAATACTCGGCGCCAGCAAGGTCGAGCACCTGGCGCAAAACATGGCGGCCTGTCAGCATGCACCTCTGGACCAGTCGATCCTCGACATACTGGATCGGGGATGGGAAATCATCAAACCGGACTGCTTCAGATATTTCCGCCCGTAAATTTCACAGTATCGGCGCCGAACCTTCCGAATTCGTTGACGTGGCGACTATCTGGAAGGTAAAGGCAGAAAGCCCAAACAGAAAAATTGACCATAATTCATTGCTGTTGCTTCATTCTTCCGCGGCTATACCAAAGCCTGCTCGGTCCATCTGGATGACTGCGCTCTATCCACAGCAGGTGCAGATTGCGTTGTCCATCGAAAGCAATTGACGAATGGGACTGTTCGGCCCTCCCACTAGCGACGGGTGGCGCGTAATCCTGACTCCATTCCAGGTCCGGGTTATAGGCGCTGATCCATATGTCAGAGTCACCGCGCCTGAAATCGTCCCAGGCGATGACGAAATCACCGGCCGGATTGCCTGCAGTCGCCGGGTTGTAATGCGGTTGTGTATCACCCTCCTCGCTGTGCACCTTTTCATTCGGCCCGAAACTCTCACCGGCGTCGGCACCGAGTGCGGCGAAAATACCATAGCCCTTGCCGCCTCTGCGCTTGTCCATCCAGGCAGCCAGGATTTCATCTTGTGCAAATGACGCCAGGGAAACCCTGGTGACACCGCTACCCCGGTCATATTGATTTCTGTTGGAATAAAATTCATTAAGAGTTTGTGGCTCGGTAAAAGACTGCCCGGCATCCTCGGCATGACTGACCAGTAAACGCGTATGCCCGGCACGCCGGTCTTCCCAGGCGACACAAAGTCCAGCACTGTTGACCGCGATAGCAGGAAACAACACCGCCGTTTCCAGGCCTTCGATTTCGACTGACTGAATAGATTCGACAATAAGCTGGTTAGCGTTCGCTACCCGCAGTGCCGCGACCTTGACAAACCACTTGCCACTGTCCTGTTCACGCCAGCTTGCATAAACATGATCGTTAAAACTGCCGATACTGACGTGACTGGCCGGTGCCGGACTGAGCCTGGTGGCTTCAGCCAGACCATCCGCAGTCAGTATTCTGGCGAAAACGGATGCATCCTGTTCAAAGGCTAACACGAAGCGAGTACCACTTATGGCAGCGATGGCCGGTTCATATGCCTCGCTGCCACTACTCGCCAACAGGGCTGTGGGGAAGGTTTCCTGCGTCAGAGATTTTAGCGTGACATAGATTTGTGGGGCCTGACTGCGATTGTCTTCCCAGACGACAGCAACCGATTCACTGGTGACGGCAATATGTTTACGGCCCGAACCGTCAAGATGTTGGTAAACAGAGTCAACTGGCGGACCGGTTACGGCGATCCGCTTATCGAAAGCCCAGCGCTCAGACGCCTGTGCCTGCAAAATGGACAGAGCAAGGCATAATCCAGCAAACCTGAATCTCATTGCCGGGCCATAAACTCTTTCAACGGCATCGACTTGTAATGGTTCTCGAGAATGTAATCACCGTACAGGTTCATCTGGGCTACCGTTTGAAAGCCCGCTTTTTTAAACAGCGGCTTCTGCTCGGGTGAGAAATAAATAAATGTGGGCGTACCGATAATTCGGCTGCGTGTTGCAAATTGCATCTCGGTAGTTCTTTCTCCATTACCGAGCCTGATGCGATTGCCACTTTCGGTATCGACATAGGCGAGCACAAAGGCGGTGTTGTATTTTGCGCTGAGAAAGGCATCGCTGAAAACTTCCGCATGCATTTTACGGCAGGTAGTGCAGCCGTAACGACCAAAATACAGCAGCATGGGTTTGTTTTCGCTGCTCGCCAGTTCTGTCGCTTCGGTCAGCGACAGGAACTGGTAACCCTCGGGTGGGGCGGCCAGCAGTGTATCGATCGACAAGACTAAAAATATAACCATGACGACCGGAAGCCGGACAAAGGATGAATGTTGCATGATTCCCGTGTTGGTCAAAATCGGAAAAAAAGGTACCTTTTTGGTTCTCGCCAGTCAAGGACCGTAACTATCGTTCCGATTGACTATCCATGTATTCACGAGCAGCTCACAAAACACACCACCGGAAAGCGTAAGGACAAGTATTTGGCGCATTGGGATTAGCGGCCCCGGTAAATAAACGCATATAAAACGTTTCAAATTCAACGCAAGGAATGGAAATGCCAGCAGAGCTACTTATAATTGTCGCGATATTCGCGATAGTAATTTTCTTTTTTTTAAACTCTGGCAGTAGTACTAAGAAGTCTGCTGTAAACTTTTCCAGGCACAAATGGAAGCCTGTTGCAGCCACTTCCAGGTGAAAAAAGAAGCCGCTTGATGCCGCGCCCCCAGGCAGTTTCATAAATACCAAAAAAAGACCGAAATAACTTCTTGATACTCGCTTATCCACATAGAATATACGAATGCTTTATCACTTACTCATCAGGAACCTGTTTTGTTCACTGCTTTGCTTCGGGCTGCTGAGTTTGCAAGGTGTTGCCTTCGCCCAGGTGTATAAATCCTACGATGCCGACGGTAACGTTGTTTTCAGTGATAAACCGACACAGCTCAGTAAGGAAGTTGAAATAACCAAACCTAATGTGAGCGATTCATTCGAAATACCACCACCCCCGCCAGCTGACTCCCCGCTTGAAGCTAAACCTGAGACGGAGCCTGGGCCCGAACCGGCAACGCAGCCGATTGCGGATGACAATTCCGCTGACACTAATAATGATGGCAGGGTAAGCAGGCGCGAAAAAGAGGAACAGCGTAAGAAAATTCGTGAAAAGGCGAAAGCTGTCGAGGGGGGCCGGGAGTAATACTAGCATTGACGTTTCAAAGTCGAGTGGCTTTGCTGGGTCTTTTGATACCGCTGCCTCATCGCGTTTGAGCTTTAGTTTTCCCGTAAACAGACCCCCGTAAAATCCTGGCAGGGAGCAGTTTTTGGCCAACAACCGTCGCCCAGATAATTATGAAAAGCAGCCGTTAACTGGTCTTGCCCCGATTCAGTGGACACACAATTAGCGGCCCGATTTATTTTTCCAGTTCCCCCATGGATCGATGTCTCCATCATCAGAGCGGCTTGCTGATTCCGCCAACTCATGATTATCCTTCTCACTATGAATATTGTCTCGCTCATTGGAACGCTTGTTTTGTTGAGTGTTAAAGCTCTTGCCAGAGCGACGTCCTGCATCCAGATCCCATGCAGCCGCTTTCACTGCACGCTCCTCACTCAATTGCTCAGCATCCTCAAGGCTCAGTTCAGCAGGCGCACCTGGGGTTTGATCATCTGGAACAATTCGATCCCTGGGAGGCAATGTAAACTGTTCTGACGATGCTTTAGGTAAGCTTTTAAATTCGTACAAATAGAAAGCTTCGACCTTTTCACGCGCCCAATCTGTTTTTTTAAGAAACTTCACACTGGATTCAATGCTCGGATTATTCTTAAAACAATTGAGGTTTAAATAGGCGAAGAGAATCTGAAAACCATAGTGATCCACTATTTCGATCAACAAGTTTTTTAAACCAACTCCATTCAAAGGGTTACTCTTGTAATTGATCTCGGTGTTCATACTAATGTCCGGTATGTAGTGCAACGCATCATTATACCTGTCACGACACAGACAAAATATAGCGTTGCATAAGCCATAAAAACGGCCAGGTTAGTAAAAGGGGCGTAGTATTGTTGCAAGTAGCCTGATAGTAGGATTTACATAAATCTGGAATCATCGGATGAAAGCCAACTGGAGGGGATGCATCATGCAAACAGTGGTGACCAGGGCTGCCCTGGCAGCGCTTCTATTTACAGGGATAATCGGGTCTCACATCGACTATGGCCTGAACTCTGCACAGGCTGCAGGCAAAGACAGCCCAGTAACCTGGGTGAAGACCGGTCTTTGCGAATCCGATCAGACTTTCACCATTGTCCTGCACGGCGGCTCCGTGTTCTGGCGTGGCAACCATGCGCCTAAACTTCCCGTCATGAAGCAAATACTCACCGATGCGCGTTCGGCCCTGTCCTCGGGCGCACGGGCGATCGACGTCGTCGAGGCGGTCATTACGAGTATGGAAAACTCTGGTCTTTACAATGCTGGGAAAGGTGCCATTGCCAACCAGGCCGGGGTGATCGAACTGGATGCCTCGATCATGGACGGGCGCGAACTAAAGGCGGGTGCCGTGGCCGCGGTCAAGGCCGCGCGTAACCCGATCATTGCAGCCAGACTGGTAATGGACAAGTCCGAACACGTCATGATGGTGGGACCGAATGCGGACCGATTCATCGCGCAGAATGGTGGCGCCGTTGCAGATGCTGCCTACTATCTCCACGGCGGAGAAAACTTCAGCGATGTGCCGTTGCCAGATGACACAGCG
>Ga0265306_10000505_pt1 | contig 18565 bp, 19 predicted proteins | sample Helome_3_FD_192493 | JGI IMG/M metagenome (GOLD analysis project Ga0265306, IMG submission 192493) | Marine sediment microbial communities from subtidal zone of North Sea - Hel_20160420 (Illumina Assembly) | ecosystem: Environmental > Aquatic > Marine > Subtidal zone > Sediment ... | reverse complement strand
TGAAATATTCCCTAAAAAGTCCTTTCTGTATTCCTCACGGATTTTTAGGGTATCTATTTCAATCTTTTTGTCCTTGGCAAATTTTTCTATCTCCTCCGTCAGAGTTTTCATATCTGTTGTAACAGGATCCGCAGCAAATGAAGACGACTCCAACAGAGAAACGTCATCATAAATTTTCTTAATCCTCCTGTAGATATACTTTTCGACACGGACCTGAATTATACTAAAAGATATTGCAAAAATAAGCAGCACAAAAACCAATAGCATAAACCAGTTGTCTTCAAACTGATTTTTGTAAAAAAGGAAAACACTTAAAGATAATGCTATAATAATAGTGATTAAAAGAGCGGAACGGAATGCAAACTTGTATGACTTTTTTAACTTTTTAGCCATTATAATACAAACTTATAGCCTACACCCTTCACAGTTTTAAAATGATTATCCCCAATTTTTTCACGAAGTTTTCTAATATGTACATCGATTGTTCTGCCTCCTACCACAACTTCCTGACCCCAGACTTTATCCAATATCACTTCTCGCTTAAAAACCTTGTCAGGTTTTGAGGCTAATAATGCCAATAGTTCAAATTCCTTCCTTGGTAGTATAATCTCTGCTCCCTTGTTGATTACTTTGTATTCTTCACGGTTAATTTCAATGTTTCCGACCTTAAGTATATCTGCACTCTGATCCTTATCTTCACTTAATCGTCTTAACAAGGCCTTAATCTTACTTACCAATAATTTGGGTTTTATCGGTTTGGTAATATAATCATCCGCGCCGGCGTCAAAACCTGCCACTTGAGAATAATCCTCTCCTCTAGCGGTTAAAAACGTAATTATAGTATCTTCTAATCCTTTTGTATTTCGAATTATCTCACAAGCTTCGATCCCATCCATTTCTGGCATCATAACATCCAAAATAATCAAATGTGGAGTCTTTTTCTTTGCCTTTTCTACACCTTCAATTCCATTCTTGGCGGTAAATACTTTATATCCCTGAGAAGAAAGATTATATTTGAGAATCTCCAAAATATCCGGTTCATCATCCACCAATAAAATTTTAATATCCTGCTTTTTCATGGTTTGTGGTTTGATCTATCCGATCAAAAGTAAAGATAATACTAATATGCTTTAATTAGTTAACATTGATTTAATGATGATAACATTAATATAACACCAAAGAGTCAAATGTTAGGATAGTTAAAGTTTCATTCCAATTTAAATGCTCATAATTATGTATTTGGTCGAATTTTAATCATTTTACAAATTCATGGAGTATGATGGAGAACTAAAATTTCTATATTTGTTATAATTAGTTTGTTGAATAGTGTTAATGAAGCAATTCTACCTCGTTTTATTCTTTCTTTTTATTTCTTTCAGCTACGGTCAGGATGTGCAGAACGACAGTGGCGAGATAGAAGGTTTTAAACTATATCCAAATCCTGTTACCAATGGTAAAGTTTATATACAAACTGCATTGAATGCCCCGAAAAGAATACTCATCTTTGATGTTTTTGGCACTCAAAGACTTGAAACAACAATTCTAAGACAGGAGTTAAATGTCTCTAATTTAGTTGCCGGAGTTTATGTACTTCGGGTAATTGAAAAAGATAGAATGGCAACTAGAAAATTGATCATTAAATAGATTTACTTCTTCAAAAAAACTCCGTTTAAAATTGCTCATAAAATTTATTCTTCTCGATGAAATGCATATTTCATCGATGAACGTTGCAGTCATAAAAGTTTACCTACAAATATTTAGCTTTCACAACAATTTCTGGTAGGAGAATAGCTATTATTCTATATTTACCTAGTTGATCCCAAATCAATATTGATGCAAAAAGCCTACTTATTTTTCTTACTGGCCTTTACTTTAATACTTTCCGGACAGGAAAAGCTTCCTGCTATCGATGAAAAAGATCAGGAATCTTCTTATTTTACACTTTATCCAAATCCGGCAACTGATGGCATCGTTTATATTAAAACTTTAAATAATAAGAGCAAAGATATAACCGTATACGACTTATTTGGTAAAATTGTACTACAGGACCGAATTTCAACAAATCTTCTCAACATAGGAAGACTTTCACCAGGTGTTTATGTAATTCAAGTGATTGAGAATAGCAAAACAATGACCAGAAAACTGGTTATAAAATAGCATCAAAAAAACATCCATTATTGTGCTCCCTGAAGGAGCTTTTTTTATTTTAACTACTTTTGTAGTCTTCAAGTCGATATGGATATCAACAGAATTTTTGAGATAAAAACTTCGTCTCAGTTCAACAGGATGGCGCTGGAAATTTTTAATTTTCAATATGACAACAATCCCATTTATCAGAAGTTTTGTAGTTATCTGGGCAAATCCAGGTTTAATGTAAATTCAATAGAAGAAATTCCCTATTTGCCGATTGAATTTTTCAAATCTAAAAAAGTAATAACTACTAACCAAAAACCGCAGATTGTTTTTGAAAGCAGTGGCACCTCAGGACAACTTGTAAGCAAACATTATGTGGCAAGTCTGGAAATCTATGAAAAAAGTTATCTGAAAACCTTTGAACATTTCTATGGAAACATAGAAGATTATTGCGTGTTGGCATTATTACCTTCATATATGGAACGTGAAGGTTCTTCGCTTATCTATATGGTAAAAGATCTTATTGAGAAAAGTAATAATCCGAAAAGTGGCTTTTATCTTGATAACAAAATTGAATTATTAAAGACCCTCCAAAGCTTGGATGAATGTGGAAATAAAAGTATCCTTATTGGTGTTTCCTATGCCCTTCTTGACATTTCAGAGAATCATTCAATGAATTTAAAGAATACCATAATTATGGAAACTGGTGGTATGAAAGGCAGGAGAAGTGAATTGGTCCGTGACGAGCTACATAGTATCCTTAAATGTACTTTTGGACTTGAAGATATTCACTCGGAATATGGAATGACTGAACTTCTTTCTCAGGCGTATTCAATAGCTGGCGGGATATTCAATTGTGCCCCCTGGATGTCGGTCTCGATACGCGAAACAGATGATCCTTTGACGACTGAAACTTTTGGTGAAATTGGAGGAATAAACATCATTGATCTCGCCAATATTTATTCGTGTTCATTTATTGCAACACAGGATCTGGGAAGGGTTTATAAAGATGGCAGCTTTGAAGTATTAGGCAGATTTGATCATTCAGACATTCGCGGTTGCAATTTAATGGTGCTCTAGTATTGAGTACTAAATATTACATAAATTACCGGCCAATACTTTTAGGACTTTCTGTTCCCATCAACTTATCCCAAAATGTGAAGTATAGTCCAAAATTATAATTGAACTTTCTGTGATGTTTATCGTGATGAGTAGCGCCAATGACCCATTTCCCAAACCATTTCCCATATTTTCCGGAAGGATATATTTCAACTCCGGCATGATTAATTGTTGCTGAAATAGTCATGATTAGCAGCGTAAACAAAAAAGCATAAAAGTGAAGGGGTAAAAACAAAACTATAAACGGAAGAATAATAGCCTGCAACACCGTTTCCAACGGATGAAATGAGAAAGCAGTAAATACGGAAGTGTGTACACTTTTATGATGAATCTTATGAATATACCTATAAACAGATGGTTTGTGCATCCAACGGTGTATCCAGTAATAATACGTGTCCTGAATGAAGAGTGTTACAAAAACTCCTATTGGTATATACCATAATGGGTAGGCATTAATATCCAGATAGATAGCTGTAAAACCTAAGGACCATAATAAATAAATGGATATTGCAAAAAATGCAAAAATCAACCCACTTATTGCCGACCAATACAATTCTTTGAATAATTGCTTTTTCTTTAATGGCGTATGATCTAATATTCTCTTATCAAATTTTTTTCGGAATAAAATGAAAAAAGTATAGTGATATGCTCCTGAAACTATCAAAAAGCGTATAAATATGATAAGAAACAGTGTAAAAGTCAGAAGTAGGATGGCACTTAAGTCAAAAAAATCAATTTCATTCATTAATATTTCCAATTTATTCCTTTACAACAAGTATAAAATAGTTCTTTTTACCTCGTTGAAGTAAAACATATTTGTCGTTTATCAAGTCTGTTTTCGTAATCAAATAATCTTCTTTTACTTTTTCCTTATTAACGGAAATTGAATTTTGTTTCAGTTCTCGCCTTGCTTCCCCATTAGAACCTAAAAATCCTGTTTTGGCAGCCAATGCTGCAATCATATCCAACCCGTTATCCATTTCGGATTTAGGGATCTCCGCTTTAGGGACACCCTCAAAAATATCCAGAAATGTATTCTCGTCTAAACCCTTAAGATCCGTAGAAGTTGATTTTCCAAAAAGAATAGAACTGGCAATCAACGCATTTTCAAATTCTTCCCTGGAATGAACAAGAATGGAAATTTCTTCAGCAAGGCGTTTTTGCAGAATTCTTAAATGAGGTGCCTTAGACTGCTCTTTAATCAAATCATCAATTTCATCTTTAGACAAAAACGTAAAGATTTTAATGTATTTTTCCGCATCTTCATCTGATGTATTCAGCCAGTATTGATAAAACTTATAAGGCGAAGTTCTATGGGCGTCTAACCATATATTTCCGCCCTCTGTTTTTCCAAATTTAGTTCCATCGGCCTTTGTAATCAGTGGGCAGGTAAGTGCATATCCTTTACCTCCTCCAATTCTGCGAATAAGTTCGGTCCCTGTAGTAATATTTCCCCACTGGTCACTGCCGCCCATTTGAAGTGTACAATTATAATTCTGAAACAGATATAAAAAATCATACCCTTGAACAAGTTGATATGTAAATTCAGTGAAAGACATACCTTCCTTTTCATCTGTTGACAGTCTTTTCCTGACAGATTCTTTGGCCATCATATAATTTACGGTAATGTGTTTCCCAACTTCACGAATAAAATCCAGGAAAGTGAAATCTTTCATCCAATCATAGTTGTTAACGAGTACCGCTGAATTAGGTGCCTGGTTTTCAAAATCAAGAAAACGCGACAATTGATCCTTTATCGCCTCCTGATTCAATCTCAATGTAGTTTCATTTAATAAATTTCTCTCTGTTGATTTTCCTGAAGGATCACCTATCATACCTGTAGCTCCGCCAATCAAAGCATAAGGTTTATGCCCGGCAAGCTGAAAATGCCTTAACATCATTACACTTACCAAATGGCCAATATGAAGTGAATTTGCAGTTGGGTCTATCCCTACATAGGCAGATTGCATCCCAGTAAACAAATGCTCTTCGGTTCCGGGAGTAGCATCGTGTACCATTCCCCTCCATTTTAGTTCCGAAACAAAGTTTGAAGTCATTTTGTAATCCATTAAAATAGTTGTTGCAAATATAATAGAAATAGCCATCAGCTTAACTCATTGAATAAGTTTATCCAACCGAAATGAGTAATTTAGCACCATGGTTTTAGTCACGGGAGGAACTGGTCTGGTAGGTTCTCATCTTTTATTTCATTTACTCAATAAGGGCTCATCTGTTAGGGCTATTCATCGAAAAAATAGCGATATTCAAAGCGTAAAAGAGATATTCTCATATTATAAAGAAAATCCGGAAGCGCTATTCAACAAAATTCAATGGATAGAAGCTGATATTAATGATATCCCGGCTCTTGAATGTGCCTTTGAGGATGTTAATTTTGTATATCATTGTGCTGCATTAATTTCGTTTGATCCAAATGATTTCAATTCTTTACAAAATATAAATAAAAAGGGTACCGAAAATATTGTAAACCTATGCATTGATAAGAATATCAAAAAATTGTGTTACGTAAGTTCCATAGCTGCTATTGGCAAATCTATAACAGGGGAACTGGTGAATGAAGAAAATGAATGGAATGATTCTTTTACAAATGCATATGCAGCTTCAAAACACTTTGCCGAAATGGAAGTCTGGAGAGGTGCTCAAGAAGGTCTTTCTATGGTTATTGTTAATCCCGGTATTATTGTAGGTCCCGGATATTGGGAAAGTGGTAGTGGGGTACTTTTTAAAACCGTTGCCAAGGGTATGCGATATTACTTCCCGGGTGGTACTGGATTTATTGCAGTAGGTGATGTGGTTAATATAATGGTTCAACTTATGGAATCTCCTGTCAAGAATGAGCGCTTTATTGCTGTTTCGGAAAATTTGTCGTATAAGAGTATTATTGAGACAATCTCACTGGGGTTTAACAGGCCATCGCCAAAAGTAGGGTTGAAATTTTGGCAATTAGAATTTTTCCGGAGAATGGATTGGGTTTTAAATGTGTTTATAGCCAAAAAAAGGAAGTTAACAAAACAAGGTCTTAGATCTTTGCGTCACCCTCAGGTGTATGACAATTTAAAAGTACAGGAAGAACTTAACATCGAATATGAACCAATACAAACATGTGTTGCTTATGCATGTAAGAAATATATGGAGGCTCATTCTTCCTCCTTCACCTAATTTATGCTGTCCTTTTTACGCTCGCCCATTTTTGTAAAACGCTCTTTCTCTTTTATAATCCTGTATTCTAATTTCTTATATATATCTTCATATTCTAAAGGTAAGGACGCGTAATACAAATCACTAGAAACAAACTGTATGCTATCAATTTGATATTTATTGTAAATATATTGCATGGGGTCAAAGTTCTTATTCTCCATTATCTGAGGCCCCGAAGATTTAGCTGAATTTATAATAGCCAGATCGTAAAGGATATCAATCATTTTCTCTTTGGGTATAAGATTGACGGGCTTTTCAATGACATCCTCGCCGCATGAGAAAAGAGTACTTACTATTATTAAGAGGAAAAGCTTACGCATCATTATCTGTCAAAGGTTAGCCTTTTGGCATTTCTGAAACTGGAAAATTGCCCTTTATCATAAGCTAAATGTCCATTTACAAAGGTTTGTGTGACTTTTGTTCTAAACCTATTACCATCAAAGGGAGACCAAGCACATTTATATAAAATATTGTTCTTATCAACTGTCCAGGGTGCGTTCATATCTACTATAGTCAAATCTGCATAATAGCCCTCTTTTATAAAACCTCGTTTCGAAATTTGAAATAGCTTTGCAGGATTATGGCACATTTTTTCAACTACTTTCTCAGCAGTAATATTTCCTTCATAAGTTTTTTCCAACATAGCAGTTAATGCATGTTGAACCAGGGGGCCACCAGAGGGTGCATTCACATAATAGTTATTCTTTTCTTCCAAAGTATGCGGTGCATGATCTGTTGCCACAACATCAATTCTATCATCGAGCAGAGCTTGCCATAATTGATCTCTGTCTGCAGATGTTTTAATTGCAGGATTCCACTTAATTAACATTCCCTTTTCCGAATAATCCTTATCTGAAAACCAAAGATGATGAATACATACTTCTGCCGTAATCTTTTTTTGTTCTAAAGGAATGTCATTTCTAAAAAGATGGGTTTCTTTGCCGGTTGAAACGTGAAAAACGTGCAATCTGGCACCTGTTTTCTCGGCAAGGGCAATCGCGCGGGATGAAGAAAGATAACAGGCTTGTTCGCTTCGTATTAGAGGATGGTATTCCACAGGTATATCATCTCCATATGTTGCTCGATATTTCCGGGTGTTTTCTCTAACGGTTTTTTCATCTTCACAATGGACGGAAATAACCAGTTCTGTATTATTAAATATTCGTTCGAGTACTTCTTCATTATCCACCAGCATATTTCCTGTCGATGATCCCAGAAATAGTTTTATGCCTGAACAGGCATATTTATCAAGTTTCTTTATTTCCTCCAGGTTGTCGTTTGTCCCACCAAATAAGAAGGAATAATTAGCGTATGATTTCTTCGAAGCCAATTCAAATTTTTGCTCCAATTTTTCGATTGTGGTCGTTTGCGGATTCGTATTAGGTTGCTCCATATAGGAGGTTATACCACCTGCAATGGCCGCCCTGCTCTCTGAAGCTATATCTCCCTTATGTGTTAGACCAGGTTCTCTAAAATGTACCTGATCATCTATTATTCCAGGTAAAACAAAATTCCCGCCAACATCCAGAATCTCCGCTCCGTTTGAAGAAAGATTACTGCCAATTTTTGTTATAATCTCATCTTCAATTAAAATATCAGACTCAATTCTTACCCCTTCATTTATGATTATCCCATTTCTAATGAGCGTTTTACTCATAATTTAATCTTTAGTAAATAAACTTTTAAATTTCATCTCGATAACTCCAAATATGGCCTCCCAGATAATTGAAGAACTCATCTTGGATTTTCCTTTCTCCCGATCTGTAAAAATGATGGAGACCTCTTCAATTTTAAATTTTTTCAGGTATGCTCTAAATTTCATTTCAATCTGAAAAGCGTATCCAATAAATTTTACAGCATCCAGGTTAATAGCCTCTAAAACACTCCTTTTATAACAGACAAAACCTGCTGTAGGGTCATGAATTCGCATTCCTGTAATTAATTTTACATAAAAAGAAGCTCCATAGGATAACAAAACTCTATAAAGTGGCCAATTAACCACATTTACTCCTTTCTTATAACGCGATCCAATTGCCAAATCTGCACCATTCAAACAAGCTCTGTATAATCTTTGAAGGTCTGAAGGTCTGTGAGAAAAATCGGCATCCATTTCAAAAACATAATCATATTTTCTTGCTAATGCCCATTTAAATCCATGAATATAAGCAGTGCCTAAACCAGATTTCTCTTTTCTTACTTCGAGAAACAACCGCATGGGATATTTCTTTTGTATTTCACTGACTTCATTAGCAGTACCATCCGGCGAATTATCATCCACAATTAGGATATCAAAATCTTTTTTAAGTTCAAAAACCGCATCTATGATAGCCTCAATATTTTCAATTTCATTAAACGTTGGAATTATTACTAAGCTATCTGACATTTGGTTTTTAGCAATTTCAACAAAAATACTACTTTAAAAGGTCTAGCAGAAAATACAAAAGCAATTTTATCGTTTCCTTAAAGGAATTAATTAGTGCTATTATTTGTAATTTTGAATCGAATCGGTAACCGGAATGAAACTCAGACTACCCAGAATTTTCCTTTATTTATTAGCATTGATTTTTATACTAAACCTATTTCAAGGTTTTTTTACTGAGCTAATATTTGATGAAGCTTACTATTGGTATTATGCCCAACAAATGGCGTGGGGATACTTTGATCATCCACCAATGGTTGCTTTGATCGTAAAGATTAGCAGCCTGTTTTTTAGTGGAGAGCTAGGGGTTAGATTTATAAGTAGTGTGCTTTCTGCAGGCACTTATTTAATCCTTTGGTTTTTAATTGACAACCAAACAAAGAATAAATATATACTCCATTATTTTATATTGATTTTCTCAATGACCCTTATCCATGCCTATGGATTCCTAACACTTCCAGATACCCCATTGCTTTTCTTTACTGCATTATTCTTATTAATATATAAGAATTTTTTAAGGTCACCTTCCATTGGATTATCAGTTATTTTGGGACTTGTAATGGCTGCTTTAATGTACAGTAAATACCATGCTGTCCTGGTTATACTATTCGTGTTGATATCTAATCTGCGCCTTGTCTTTAACAAATATGCCTGGCTTTCTGTGCTAGTTGCATTAGTATGTTATACTCCCCATTTTATATGGTTAATCAATAATGACTTTATTCCTATAAAGTACCATTTGTTTGAAAGGCCAAACAGAGTTTATGAATTTGGAGATTTTACGCTGGGGTTTTTTGTTAACCTTATTGCTCTTTTCGGATTAACATTTCCATGGATATACAGAGCCTTATTAAAAACAAAAGAAACCGATAAATTCAATAAGGCTCTTCTGTTTTTAATCTATGGTATTATTGCATTCTTTTTTATTTCCAGTTTTAGCAGACGTATTCAAACACAATGGTTAATTGTTATTTGCATTCCAATGATCGTAGTAGTATACAATCAATTACTCCGGGATAGGATTACCAGAAAATGGATCTTTATTCTCGGAATAGCTAATATTTTAATTCTTATGTTCCTGAGAATAGGTTTGATTTATTCCCCTCTTTTTCCCATTGTTTATGAAACGCACGGAAATAAAGATTGGGTAAATAATATTAGCTCACAAGTAGGGCCAATTCCTGTAATATTTGAAAATTCTTATACCGAAGCACCAATGTATACCTTCTATTCTGGTAATACCTCCTATTCACTCAATAATATAAAGTACAGGCAAAACCAGTTTACGATAGACGAGTCTGAAAATCTGGTTCAAGGTCAAAAGATAATTTATATCTCCAAATTTATGGATGAGGGTGACATCTCTTATTACAATGCAAAAGGGCATAAGTATTATGGTGTCTATATAAATAATTTTGAATCTTTTAGAAAGTTGAAAACAATTATTGAAGAGCCTATTGAACTATTGGATAACAAATATTTAAACTTTAAAATATACAATCCATATACAACCGATATAGAACTATCCAAATTAAAATTTGGGGTGGTATTTCTAAACAAATACAAAAACTTCAGAGAAGTTCAAAAAACTGAAGCCAGCCCATCACAAGAAGAGATGAGGGTACTCAAATCTAAAGATACAACGAGCTTTAAACTTCTAATGCCAGATCCAAAAATAAATGACGCATACTTTTTTAAGATAAGTATTTCTGAAAACGGACTTTATTGGGGTTTAAACGGGGAAAACGTTAAATTGCCATAATGGAACCTGTTCAAAGAGTAATCAATAATATAGATTGGATAACCGTTATTATCTTTTCCAGTATACTATGTATTGTTATTGCAAAGAATCTATTTTACAACAGGTTCCTGAATTTCATGATACTCCCTTTTAATAACAAGTATATTTTTATGTATAATAAAAAGGACAAACTAATAAATTGGTTCAACATCTTTTTTACAATATTCCAGCTTCTAAATTTTTCACTTTTTATCTATTTAGCTTCAAATATTTTGTCTAATTCACAAAGTGACCTGCATCCTGTGATTTTTTCAATTATTTTGGGATTTCTGTTTTTATTTTTATTTGGAAAAATATTACTTCAAATGGGGAGTGGTTTTGTCTTTAATAATAATAAGATAATATCCGAATTCATTTTTAAAAAGCTATCCTACCTTAACTTCTGCAGTATCATCATGTTAGCGGCCAATATAATCCTTTCTTATGTATTTAAAGATTCCAAAATAGTAATTTTTATTGCTATTTTCCTGATAGGAGTTGTAAATGTTATTGGTTGGATAACTGTAATAAAAAACTATCAAAAATTAATCTCAAGCTACTTTTTCTATTTTATTTTGTACCTTTGCGCACTTGAAATTGCACCCTTTGTAATCATCGCGAATTATCTAAAAGACCAAGGTATATGAAGGTAAAAACAATTTTGGTATCACAGCCAGAACCAAAAATGGAAAATTCTCCATACCTAAGGCTAATTGAAAAGGAAAAAGTAAAGGTAGACTTTAGGCCTTTCATACATGTTGAAGGGGTAAATGCCAAAAATGTAAGGCAGCAAAAGATTGATCTTAAAGATTATACGGCAATAATCCTTACGAGCAGAAATTCTGTTGATCATTTTTTTAGAATAGCTGAAGAAATGCGTTTTAAGGTACCTGATACAATGAAATACTTCTGCCAATCTGAGGCAGTAGCTTATTATCTTCAGAAATATGTTGTTTACAGGAAACGAAAAATTTATGTAGGCAAAAGAAATTTTAGTGAATTACTTCACTTATTTAAAAAATATAAGGAGGAATCTTATTTACTGCCTTCGTCAGATGTATTAAAACCGAGCATCCCTGAAACCTTAAACGAACTGGGAATTAATTGGAATCGAGGTATTTTTTACAGAACTGTTATAAGTGATCTTTCTGATTTAAGAAATGTCTATTACGACGTTCTGGTATTTTTTAGCCCATCGGGGATAGAATCATTACTCAAAAATTTTCCTGACTTTGAGCAAAATGATACAAGAATTGCGGTCTTTGGAAATTCAACAGTCGTCGCGGCAACTGATGCAGGCCTGCGAATAGATATAAAAGCTCCTACCCCCGAAACTCCTTCCATGACTATGGCTTTACAGAAGTATATTACCAGCGTCAACAAAAAATAAAAACCTAAATAAAAAGGTCTCAATTACTGAGACCTTTTTATTTAGTAGTTATAACGCTGGGGTCCTCCTCGCCTGATTTCTTCGCTGGCATAAGATTCGAACTTTTTAAAATTTTCACGAAAAGCATTGGAAAGTCTAAATGCAGTATCATAATAGGCTTTATCATCATTCCAGGTTGCTCTCGGACTTAAAACATCAGTAGGAACACCCGGGCATGTTCGCGGCTGTGCTACACCAAATACAGAATGAATGTGGTAGTCATCATAGGTATACAATCCTAATTCACCATTAAGTGCAGCACGAATCATTGCTCTTGTGTATTTTAATTTCATTCTCGTTCCTACCCCATATGGGCCGCCTGTCCATCCCGTATTAACCAACCAAACATTAACCTGAGATTCTTTCATTTTTCTGCTTAATCCTTCTGCATATTCCGCCGGATGCAAGGGCATAAAAGGCGCTCCGAAACAAGCCGAAAATGAAGGTATAGGCTCTACCACACCCGTCTCGGTGCCAGCCACCTTTGCAGTGTATCCGGAAATAAAATGATATGCGGCCTGGCTGGGAGTTAATTTTGAAATTGGGGGTAATACCCCAAAGGCATCTGCTGTAAGGAAAAAAATGTTTTTAGGATCTTTTCCAATTGAAGGTATTTTTATATTGGAAATATGATCAATAGGATAACTTACCCGTGTATTTTGAGTTATAGAAGTGTCTTCATAATCCACATTCCCTTCAGAATCCATTATAACATTTTCCAAAATTGCCCCTTTCTTAATAGCAGCATAAATTTCAGGTTCTTTTTCGGTACTAAGATTGATCACCTTCGCATAACAGCCTCCTTCGAAATTAAAAACAGTGTTTTCTTCGGTCCATCCATGTTCATCGTCACCTATCAATTTTCTATATGGGTCGGTGGATAAAGTTGTCTTACCGGTACCGGAAAGTCCAAAAAATAAGGCGGTATCTCCTTTTTCTCCAACATTAGCTGAACAATGCATCGGTAGCGTATTCTTATATAAAGGCAAAATAAAGTTTAATGCAGAGAAAATTCCTTTCTTAATCTCTCCGGTGTAACCGGTACCACCAATTAAAGCAATTTTTCGGGTAAAATTGAGAATAGCAAAATTGTGTTGTCTCGTTCCATCAACTGTGCTATCAGCCATAAAACCGGGGGCATTTATTACAGTCCATTCAGGCACGAAATTCGTTAAATCCTTTTCCTGTGGTTTAAGAAACATATTGTAAACAAACAAATTAGACCAGGGGTATTCGTTAATAACCCTCAAATTTAACTGGTAATTAGTATCTGCACAGGCATAACAGTCCCTAACAAAAACTTCCTTGTCCTTTAAATAAGCAATCACTTTATCATAAAGTGAATTAAATTTCTCGGTAGAAAAGGGAATATTAATATTTCCCCACCAGACTTTGTCTTTGGTTATATTGTCTTTAACAATAAAACGATCCATAGGAGAACGTCCGGTGAACTCTCCGGTGTTAACCGCTAAAGCTCCGTTTGATGCCTCCCTGCCCATCCTGTGTTCCAGGGTTATCCGGTGTAGTTGATCAGGATCTAACTGGTATAATATCCTATTGGTTTCCAAGCCGTAATCCTCTAAAGAAATCGATTTCATTTTTATGCTCTTTATTACCATTTATTTTGAGTACTTGTTGCTAAAAACTTGCTAAGTTCTGAATCAATAATTAATGGCTTGCTACTTGATTAATTGAATTTTCTATATGCTCGATAACCTAAGAGCAACCAACCAATAATCAAAAGAAGTCCTCCAATCGGAGTGATAATGCCAATTATTTTAAAATCAAAGCCGGTCAGGTTATTTGTAGCTAACAAATAAATTGAAAATGAGAAAAAAACAATCCCTGCAACGATGAAATAATAAATCAGTTTCTTCTGTTCTTCTGGAATACTTTTCACACTTCCAAGAATAAGTAATAGCAAGGCGTGATACATTTGATAAGTAACACCGGTCTTAAAAGTCTCTTTCTCACTTACAGATAGTAGATTCTCCAGACCATGAGCCCCAAAAGCACCTAGAATTACAGCCAATACCGCAAAGAAAGCCCCTGTACAGAAAATTGTTTTGTTCATAACTTAAATGGCCATATTTTTGACAAATGTAACAATTTGATACCTTAGTCCTCGCAATACTTCAAATAGAAAATAAATTAAATGTTACGTAAAATACTAGTCATTGGGGCCGGCAAATCAACCTCCTATTTGTTAGATTACTTTCTGGAAAAAGCAGATGCAGAAAAGCTACATTTAACTATTGGGGATCTGAACCCCAAGATAGTTTCTGATGAAATAAAAACCCATCCTTCATGTAAAGTAATAAAGTTGGATATTTTTAAGGATGACGAAAGAGAGATGGCCATTAACAACTCAGATATCGTAATTTCAATGCTCCCGGCACGCTTTCACATGAAAGTTGCTGAAGACTGTATTCGATTAAAAAAACATTTGGTTACTGCCTCCTATATTAGTGAAGAAATTAAAACCTTAGACGCTTCTGCCAAAAAAAATGGCTTGGTATTTATGAACGAAATAGGTTTAGATCCTGGTATAGATCATATGAGCGCTATGCAACTTATCAATAGAATTAGGGACAAGGGCGGCAAAATGTTATTATTTGAATCATTTACCGGCGGCCTGGTTGCTCCGGAAAGTGATACTAATCTATGGAATTACAAATTTTCATGGAATCCCAGAAATGTTGTTATTGCCGGACAAGGGGGAGCTGCTAAATTTATACAGGAGGGCTCGTACAAATATATTCCTTATCATAAACTATTCAGGCGAACTGAATTCATGAAGATAGAAGGTTATGGTACCTTTGAAGCATATGCCAACAGAGATTCTTTGAAATACAGGGAAGCATATGGTCTAAAGAATGCACTAACACTCTACAGAGGCACAATGAGACGTGTTGGTTTCTCTAAAGCCTGGAACATGTTCGTTCAACTAGGTATGACAGATGATAGTTATACAATAGAAAATTCCGATGGAATGTCCTACAGGGAATTTACTAATCTTTTTTTGCCCTATTCACCAACCGACTCGGTTGAACTCAAACTCAGGCACTATCTCAAAATAGATCAGGATGATATTATGTGGGAAAAACTGCTGGAATTAAGCCTTTTCGATTCAAATAAATCTATTCACATAAAAAATGCTACTCCGGCTCAGATGCTGCAAAAAATATTGGAAGACAGTTGGACCATGGCACAGGATGATAAAGATATGATCGTCATGTACCATAAATTCGGATATGAATTAAACGGAAAAAAACAACAGCTTGATGCAAATATGGTAGTGATTGGCGAAAATCATACACATACTGCAATGGCCAAGACAGTTGGCTTACCGGTGGCTATTGCCACCTTACTGATATTAAATAAAAAAATTACAACTCCGGGTGTCCAGATTCCTATTTTAAAGGAAGTTTATGAACCTATCTTAAAAGAACTCGCAACCTATGGAGTAGCTTTTAAGGAGTATAAAAAACCCTATTTAGGTTATAATCCTGATTCTGTGGCAGGTTAATATTTGAAACTAATTTTGGTATCTTTAAATATTAATTGCAAGTCAGTTCATGAAACTAGGTAATGAAAACATAAAAATTGATGGGATTGATAAAAAAATCCTAAGGTTCCTAATGCAAGATGCCAGAAAACCAATATTAGAAATTGCCAGAAATATTGGAATCTCTGGTGCTGCAATTCACCAAAGACTGCGAAAACTGGAAAAGTCCGGTCTTATTGCCGGATCCAAATTTATTGTGAATCCAAAAGTTCTGGGTTATACTACTATGGCCTATATAGGTATTTTTCTGGATAAGGCCATGAGTAATCCTATAGCTGTTAAGCAATTGGAGAAAATACCTGAAGTCCTGGAATGCCATTATACTACTGGTAATTGGTCTATCCTTGTTAAAGTTTTATGCAAAGACAATGAACATCTTATGTATTTGTTAAACAAAAATATTCAGCAGATTGAAGGTGTTTCCAGAACAGAGACTTTTATATCACTGGACCAACAAATAGACCGTCAAATTACTATTTAGTATTTCAACAATATTCCTGAAGTGAAACTAATCTCTTCCACCGAATACCTGAAATCCCCAGTATACCAAAGATGCCAGAGAGCCAATTGCGGCAACAACGTATGTTCTTGCGGCCCATTTCAAGGAATCTTCAGAACCCTTGTATTCTTCCTGTGAAACTATATTCTTCCTTTTTAGCCATGCCAACGCCCTGTTGCTCGCATCATATTCAACGGGGAGCGTAATAAAACTAAATAAGGTAGCGAACCCCATCATGATTAACCCGGCCACGGCAATATAAAAACCGAATTGGCCTCCTTGTCCCTCTGTTGAAGCAGCCAATATTAGCCCTCCAAAGACTACCCATGTAGACATCCCTGATGTAACACTTACTACAGGAACTAATTTAGAACGAATTGAAAGCCATTCATAGGCCTGGGCATGCTGAACTGCATGGCCACATTCATGGGCAGCAACAGCTGCTGCTGCTGCGTTGCGCTGGTTATAAACCCCTTCACTTAGATTAACAGTTTTGGTTTTTGGATTATAATGATCCGTAAGCATTCCGGCAGTAGAGACTACTTTCACATCCCTGATACCATGATCACTTAACATTTGTTCTGCAATTTCTGCACCACTCATACCATTACGCAAACGCACTTTGGAATAATAATTAAACTTCCTTTTTAGCTTGCTACTTACTAACCAGCTCACCAGTGCAATGGCACCTAGTAGTATATAATAAATTGTCATAATTTCGTTTTTTGCTAATTTAAAAGTATATATTAAATAACAAAAACCCGGCCAATATTGAGCCGGGTTCTTTATACTGACAAAAAGTACATTTAAACGGTTACCTCATTCCATTTAAAAGCTTCCAAGATTTCCTTATAAACTACTTCTCCATGTACGATGTTCAGCCCTTTCTGTAAAGAAGTATCCACTTCACAGGCCATTTCCCAACCTAAATTTGCAAGTTTAAGGACGTATGGCAATGTCACATTTGTGAGAGCCATGGTAGAAGTATAAGGTACCGCCCCGGGCATATTAGCTACGGAATAGTGTACCACATCATTAATTATATAAATAGGGTCTTCATGCGTAGTAGGTCTTGTAGTCTCCACACACCCGCCTTGATCTACGGCTACATCAACAATAACAGTTCCTTTGCGCATGTCTCTTAACATATCCCTCGTAATGAGTTTAGGTGACTTTGAACCTTTTAATAATACTCCCCCAATAATGAGATCATGAGTTTTTATATGCTTTCTTATATTGAATTCATTAGAAAACTCAGTTACCACATGGCTGGGCAATACATCATTTATATAGCGAAGCCTCTTCATATTCACATCTAAAATTGTAACATGGGCGCCAAGACCAGCTGCCATTTTTGCAGCCTGTGTTCCAACAACCCCGGCACCTAATACCAGAACTCTGCCAGGTGCAACCCCGGGAACACCACCCAATAAAACTCCCCTTCCTTTTACCGGTTTCTCCAGATATTTTGCTCCCTGTTGAATGGCCATTCTACCCGCTACCTCAGACATTGGGGTCAATAAAGGTAGTGTTCCATCTTCATCTTCCACAGTTTCATAGGCGATACAGACTGCTTTACTATCTATCATCGCCCTAGTTAAAGATTCACTGGAAGCGAAATGAAAATATGTAAATATTAGCTGTCCTTTTTGGATGTATTTGTATTCCTCTTCTATGGGTTCCTTTACTTTGACAATCATTTCGGCCATTGCATAAACCTGACCTATGGTATCTAATATCATCGCTCCGGCTTGCTTATAATCCTCATCAAAAAATCCGCTTCCCTCACCCGCACCAGACTGAATGTAAATCATATGATTGCATTTAACTAGCTCAAATACCCCAGCGGGGGTCATTCCTACCCTGCTTTCGTTGTTCTTAATTTCTTTAGGTACCCCTATAATCATTATGTTAGATTTTTAAGTTCATATCAAAAATGTAACAATAATCATTGATAATGAAATAAAATCGACAAAATGTAGGGTAAATGTTCTAATTATAACATTTTTTAATGTTTTACCCCTATAAAAAAAGGGGTCCATCCCATATAAACATATATTTTATTTTTTTATTATAAAAAAAAGGGGGGGCAGAAAAAGTATAAATGGAATTATTTGACTATTTCGCTTTAAGATGGTGTAAAATTGCTTACAAGTTCTCATCTGAATCAATAAATATGCGAAATGGGATAACGTTTTTTCACGATAAAGGAATGTTAGACAAGAATTATCCTACGATATTCACTATTTTGCCCGGTACCACAATCACTTTCTTAGGGATACGACCCTGAAGTTGTGCCTTAGTTTTTTCGTGAGCCATAACAGCAGATTCTATTTCTTCTTTTCCCATATCCAAAGGGAGTTCAATCGTGAAACGCATTTTACCGTTAAATGAAATCGGAT
>Ga0265306_10000502_pt1 | contig 18618 bp, 20 predicted proteins | sample Helome_3_FD_192493 | JGI IMG/M metagenome (GOLD analysis project Ga0265306, IMG submission 192493) | Marine sediment microbial communities from subtidal zone of North Sea - Hel_20160420 (Illumina Assembly) | ecosystem: Environmental > Aquatic > Marine > Subtidal zone > Sediment ... | reverse complement strand
GGTATTCATGGTTTGTAGGTTCAGGAAATAATATTGGTGTGTTATTTTACACGCCTTGTATGCAAATGTCCGTTGATGAAAATAGGGAAACGATGAAGTTCTTCAAAGTTATTACGATACTGGTGGTATTGCTGGGTACGTTACCTGGACCCGCCGCAGCGGTTACCGTCGAGGATCTGTTTACGGTGGAGTTGCCGGTTGCTGACCAAACTACCAGTTTAAGGCTTGATTCCTTCAGCGAGGCTTTCAAACAGGTAATAGTTAAAGTTAGTGGCTCGGATGAAGCCCTGCGCAGTCCAGCATTTGAACGGCCCATCCAGGGCAGTGCCCGCTACGTCAAACAATTCCGCTATCTTAGCCGTAATTTGGCGGATGACGAGGAATTTGACGCGGGGCGCCTTTACCTGCGCATAGACTTCAATCAGCAATTAATCGAAAGTTTGTTGCGCGAAAATAATTTCCCGGTGTGGGGGCGCGAACGCCCGAATACCCTGTTGGTGATTTCCTATGATGTAAATGAAAATATCAAACTGGTTGCCGATGACTCAACGCCTGACCTGGTCGACGCGCTTGATCGGGCCGCTTCGATCCATGCAGTGCCGGTATTGTTCCCGTTAATGGACCTCGAAGATATAGCGTTGGTCAAGATCAGCGATATCGTTTCACGCCAGTATGACAATATTAAAACCATGGCCACGCGTTACGCGCCTGATGCGCTGCTGGTAGGTCAGATTGTGGGTCGCAGCGGTAAAGGCTGGCAGGGTGACTGGGACGTTCGCTTTGCTGAGCAAATTTTCAAGTGGAAATTTGAGGCTTCTGCCAAACAGGTGGTCATCGACCAGGCTATCAAGCATCTTGCCAAGGTATTGGCGCTGGAGTATGCACTGGAAGACCATCGGCGTATTGAACAGTCGCTGTTACTGAGCGTTTCCTCGCTCGAGGGTATCGATAATCTTATCGCGGTGCAGAAGTATCTCAAATCCTTGAATGTGGTCGATAGCGTGCGGGTTGCACTGATAAACAAGGACGTCATCACTTATCGTTTGCAGCTGCGTAACAGTCCTGAGGACTTACAGCGACTAATCGATTTTGGCGAGGTTCTGGAACAGGAGAATTTTCCCCAGGTGAGCGGTGAACGTGAGGCTCAGATTATTATGAACTATAGCTATATCGGCCGCGGAGCGAGCAATTAAACAGATAGCACTACCGCTTTCGTTAGACCGTCAGTACAGCTTTGAAAATTTCATCTCCGACCGGGCCGATTTAATTGTTGCCAGCCTGAAGGCACTGATACAGGGCGATGGAGAAGCTCAAATCGGGCTTTGGGGAATGACGGCCAGCGGCAAAACTCATTTGCTAAATGCCAGCGCCGATTATGCGCGCCAAAAAAGTGTGGCATTGCAAATCTATGATGCGCGGCAACTATTGCAATGCGATGCGAATGAGTTCGAAGGATTTAGTCATTGTGAAGTGCTGGCGATCGATAATATTGACGCGATAGCAGGAAATATGGAATGGGAAGCCTGTTTTTATCAGGTAATCAATCGCTGTCGAGATGGGGATTACCGGTTTGTGTTTGCGATGACCCATCGACCAGAGGATCTCGAAACAGCGCTTGATGATTTTCGTTCTCGATTGCAGTGGGGGTTGATGTTGCAAATGCCTGCCAGCGACGATATCGAAATTCGTCAGATTTTGCGCAAACGAGCGCAATTGATCGGCATCGAATTAGCGGAGGATGTTATTTCTTATTTAATGACCCATCATGCACGCAACCTCGCCACGCAAATGGCTATTTTGCGTCGCCTCGATGGAGCCTCCCTGTCGCAACAGCGTAAAGTTACAATACCATTGATCAAGCAGGCGCTGCTGGAACCCGGTGAATAGCCCGCGTGCTGCATGGAGGGAACGAAATCGGGAATGAAAAGCATGTCAAATTTCCCCCAACCTTATTTTGATCAATGCCCTGAATAGTTCCAGGCGCTGTCTTCGTGCAATATACGGGCTGGCTTATTGCTGCGCTTGCTGTCCCAGGTAGCGGGCATAGTAGATACTTGTCAGAAACAGTAAAATGCTTGAGACAGTGGTGCCGAAACCATAAACACGCAACTGCGGATTCGAGACCAGTTCGCTAATACCGACACAGAAATAAACCATCGTCATGTAACCAATCCATCGGTAGGTATAGCGTTGATTGTTCAGTAAACCTTTAAGCGGGAATAGCAGGGGCAGGGATAACAATAGTACCCAGTAATAATCCACCCCCAGATCAGGCCAAATCAGCCCGCATTGAAAAACAAACAAGCTGAACCAGGACAACAAGCTCATGACTTGGAGCGGGTGCATCCTGAGATATCTCATTAAAGGGACGCTAGTTTGCAGGCGAGATCAGCAATACGTTTACCTAATGCCCTGCAGGCCAGACGTTCATGCTCGCTCAGCTGCTGGCCTTCCTGGCCAGCGACATGGCTGGCGCCATACGGGGTTGCCCCTGATTTCGTCTGATTAATTGCTGGTTCAGAGTAGGGGATGCCGGTTACCAGCATGCCGTGATGCAACAGTGGCAACATCATGCTGGTCAACACGGTTTCCTGTCCGCCGTGCATACTCGATGTCGCGGTAAATACACCCCCCGGTTTGCCAATCATTGCTCCGCCAAGCCACAGCGAGCTGGTCTGATCGAAAAAGTATTTTAACGGTGCCGCCATATTGCCGAAGTATCCGGGGCTGCCAACCACTAATCCTGCACAGGTCTCCAGATCGGAGATACGGGCATAGGGCACGCCTTCGCTGGGAACTGTCTCCACACTCTGCTCGGTGGTCGCCGATACTGCCGGAAGGCTGCGCAACAACGCCTCGCAAGCCTGGTTAGAATCGACACCAAGGCTAATCTGTTCGGCCATACGCGCGACACTGCCATGCCGGCTGAAATAAACGATCAGTATTTTATGCAATGAGATCCAGCACTCTGTCAGGCGGACGGCCAATTACCGCCCGGTTTCCCGAAACCACGATCGGGCGTTGTAACAATGCCGGGTGCTGGCAAATCGCGTTGATAATTTCATCCTCCGATAACGCCTCCCTGTCCAGCCTGGCATCCTCGTAAATCTGTTCGGTCGTGCGCAGCAGATCACGTGCAGAGATGCCTAACATCTCGATAATTTTCTGCAACTCCTGCCGCGTGGGTGGATTATCCAGATACTCGACAATCGTGGGGCATAAATTCCTGTTTTCCAGTATCTGCAGCGTTTCGCGAGATTTGCTGCAAGCGGGATTATGGTAAATGACGAGCCTGACATTACTCATTTCTGGGCTTCTGGTGATCGAAATTGACGATGTTTTACCCTAACGATGTCGTTTTATCAATAGGCTGTTGTATGCATTCGCCGAGGATGCCTGATCAGGATAATTTTTCACTTTCGAGCAAAGCCTGGAAACTGGTCTATAATGCTTCGTAATTGAGTAATATTTACATTAAAAACTTGCTCTAAAGGGTTGATCAATGTAGTCTTCTTGGCAAAATGGGCTCTCAATAATTATTAGTACTAAATTCAATAAACGATAAGGTTCTCGGAGAAAACAACAGATGAAACCAACAGAACTCCTCAAGGTTGCGGCGATTGCCGTTTTAACGTCCGGCATGGTCGTCGGCTGTCAGCAATCGACTGATGAAATGACCACCGTGGTGGAAGAAGAATGTCAGGGCGCAACCCCTGAAGTTCGAAACGCTATTTATGCAGCCAAGCTCAAGAACGCGCGAGCCAGAAACCTTGGTGCTGAGTGGGAAGAAAACGCCCAGTTAATCGCAGAAGCTGAGCAGGCAGCTGCAGACTGTGAAAACGAGCGTGCCATGACCCTGGCTAACAAGGCCGAAGATGCGGCTGCAGAGGCCATCGCGGCGATGCAAACCGAGGTCGTGGTTGTCGAGGAAGTCGTAGTCGTGGAAGAAGAATCGCCATATATCGGTGGTTACCTGGTTGTCGGTGGCGATAACCTGTGGAACATTGCCGGGCAGGACACCATTTACGGAGACCCTTTCCAGTGGCCGCTAATCTACAAGGCTAACTCGGGTCAAATCAAAGATGCCGACCTGATTTTCCCTGGGCAGTATTTTTATATTCCTAAAGCCAAGGGTGCCGACCGCGCCAACGCGGTCGCTCATGCGAAGAATAGAGGCGCCTGGACAGTCGGTGAAACCGAGGCATCCGACCTGGATTATCTGGCCCAGTAGAGCGCCATCTGTCAGATCTAGAAAGCCCGCATATAGCGGGCTTTTTTTTGTGCCTGCTTTTTTGCCTCGCCAGTTATTTCGGAATAATATGAACTAAACACTGGAATAATTCTCCTGGTTCCAGAAAGGATTTGAGGTTTGAAGTCTGTTTTTATGATTCGAGTATTATTTACCCTGCTGTTTTTGATTGTCACACCGCTAACCGCGCTAGCCGTAGATATGCCGTTGACGGATGTGCATGGAAATAAAGTTAATTTAAGCAGTTTCCAGGGCAGGTGGCTGGTAGTTAACTACTGGGCTACCTGGTGCCCTCCCTGCATCGTGGAAATGCCTGAACTGCAGTCTTTTCATGACCAGCATGCCGCTACCGACGAAGCGATGGTTATCGGGATCAACACTGAACTAATCGGCAAGCAGCGCTTGCTGGAATTTCTCGAAGATTATTTCATCACCTACCCGATTTTTGTGTCGAAGCCAATCCAGCAATCGGAATTAGGCTTGATTCCCGGGTTGCCAACAACGTTCCTGGTAACACCGCAAGGCAAGGTGGTAGCTCGGCAGGTAGGACCGGTCACGCGGGAGATGATCGAGCAGTTTATGCAGAACTATCAATCGCAGTAAATCTGTTCACATTAATCTGCGCTGCAACTCCCGGAAATCCTGCTAACATCAATTGAAGATTGGCTAAAGACTAAAATGTGACTAAATCCGCCTGTACCCTGGACTGGATACTCGAGCAACTGGTATCGCAGGATATCGTTGAGCAGGAAAAGGCCAGCATGGTTACCTCGCTGGTTTCCGCCCAGGATAGAAACAACCTGCACCCCCTGGAAATTATTGCCAGCCGAGACTGGAATAATAAATCCCAACCAGAGCAGATCCTTAGCCTCGATATGCTGACCAACTGGCTGGCCGAACAGTCTGGACAAAATCGCTATCACTTTGATCCCTTGAAAATGGACGTTGCATCCTGCACCTCCATAATGTCTTACGCTTACGCATCACGCTTCGGTATTCTCGCGGTCGAGGTGACGGAAAAAGAAGTTGTAATCGCGGTTACTGATCCCTACAACCTGGAGTGGAAGGATGAGCTTGATCGTATCGTCAACAAGCCGATTTCCACGGTGCTGGCAAACCCGGGCCAGCTCAAAAGCTACCTGATTGAGTTCTACAGTGTCAGCAGGGCAATGGAAGGCGCAGGTAACAAGTCCCTCGGTGAATTACCGGGCAATATCCAGAATCTGGAACAGCTGATCGAACTTGGCAAGACCGGCCAGGTGGATGCCGATGACCAGCACATTGTCAGTATTGTCGACTGGTTGATGCAGTATGCGTTCAGTCAACGTGCCAGTGATATTCATATTGAACCGCGCCGCGAGCAGGGCAATGTGCGCTTTCGTATCGATGGTGTTATGCACCAGGTATATGAGATTCCAGCCAATATCACGGCCGCAGTGGTAAGCCGTATCAAGATTATGGGGCGGCTCGATGTGGCCGAGAAACGGAAACCCCAGGATGGCCGCATCAAAACACTTTCCCCTAATGGTGCCGAGATCGAGTTGCGCCTGTCGAGTATGCCGACCGCGTTCGGAGAAAAACTGGTACTGCGAATTTTCGATCCTGAAGTGCTGGTTAAGAATTTTGCTGCACTGGGCTTTGAGAAAACGGAATCAGATACCTGGAACGAAATGATTTCCCGCCCTCATGGCATTATTCTGGTGACGGGTCCGACAGGGTCGGGAAAAACCACGACGTTGTATACAAGCCTCAAGCACCTGGCTAAACCGGAAGTGAACGTTTGTACTATCGAAGATCCGATCGAACTGGTTGAACCCAGTTTTAACCAGATGCAGGTGCAGCAGAAAATCGATCTGGATTTTGCCACCGGGGTGAAAACCCTGTTACGTCAGGACCCGGATATCATCATGGTCGGTGAGATAAGGGATCGGGAAACCGCTGAAATGGCGGTTCAGGCAGCGCTCACCGGGCACCTGGTTTTATCCACGCTGCACACCAATGACGCGCCGTCCGCAATCGCGCGTCTCACTGAAATCGGGGTGCCACCTTACCTGATTACCGCCACCCTGATCGGGGTCGTGGCGCAACGCCTGGTGCGCACATTGTGTCCACATTGTAAACAGGAGACAAATCTGGACCTGCTCGATTGGCAGGCTTTGATCAAACCGTGGACAACATCGCCACCGGCACATATTTCGGCTGCCGAAGGCTGCCTCGAATGCCGACAGACCGGTTTTATCGGACGGGTCGGAATATACGAAATGATGCCTATGAGCGATGATTTAAAACGTCATGTTAGCGATAATTTTGATCTGGTGAAATTTCGTAAGGCCGCGCTTCGACAGGGCATGAAACCGCTTAACCTTGCCGGCGCGCAAAAGGTGGCGCGTGGTACGACGACCATCGAAGAAGTTCTCAAAGTAGCCCCGCCACGCTACGACATTTAGTTTTTATAGCAGAATGAAATCACGCTTCCCTGTGTTCTGCCTGGTATGGGTGGTGTTGTTACTGCAGGCCTGCAGTGAAACTGTGAATTCGCCCGAGGATGAGATCCGGCTTTTCGTTAAATCCGGGGTGACAGCCGCAGAAAATCGTAAGCTCGATAATTTGAGAGATTTAATTCATGGCAATTATCTCGATCAGAAAGGTTATAGCAAGCAACGACTTGGCGGCCTGTTGAGGGCCTATTTCTTCAGGCATAAAGATTTGTATCTTTTTACCAAAATCGAAGAAATCGACCTGTTCGCTGAAAACCAGGCCACAGTTCGGCTTTACGTGGCGATGGCGGGGAGTGTAATCTCCGATGTCGATGCGATTGCTGCATTGCGGGCGCAGATCTATCAATTCGAGCTGCAGCTGATAAAGGAGGATGACTGGTTGCTGCATCACGCGAGTTGGAAGCCGGCGAGGGTTATTGATATTGAGTAATGCCCTGCTAACAAATGATAGTTCGAAATAGAGAAGTCGATTGATTCGACGGCATGTCAAAAAACTGGTAATCGTTGTTTTACTAATTACGTTAGGCCTGGCGATGGAAATCGCGGGACTGCTTGATGCCAGACAACTTCTTGCGGTCGCCCGCGAATTTGCGCAACATTGGTGGCTTGTTCCGGTATTGATCCTGGCGCAGATTATCCTTTTTACCTTTGCTTTGGCCGGGTCTGTTTTTCTCTGGATCGTGGCGCCACTCTACGACCCCGTGATGGCGACTTTTATCCTGGCCGCGGGTGGCGCGTTGGGGGGGGTGGGTGCTTACCTGTTTTCGGGTTACCTGACCGAGGAATGGAAGACAAGAATAAAGAACTCGCGCAGTTACAAATTGCTGCAGGCGCAGGACAATTTTTTATCGCTGTTTGCGATGCGGGTATTTCCCGGGTTTCCACACTCCCTGGTCAACTACAGTTCCGGTATCTTGAATGCAAAGCTAAGTCATTTCGTGGTCGCAGCAGTACTCGGAATTGGCATCAAGTCGTATATTTATGCACGTGTGATCGACAGCGCAACCGATTCGCTGTCACTGGATATGCTCCTTGATATATCGGTGTTTGGCCCGCTGGTACTTTTGTCGGTGATTAGCGCACTGGGCGTTTATATCAATTATCGGATCTCGACAAAACCGCGCTAGAACTGTTGCGACTCCTGATCATGCCGACCTTTTGTGTTCCTGCTACCAAAAGGCCTGGTAACAGGACCCGATACAACACAGCGGATGTCATGACTGTTAGCTGCTCAGCCTGGGGAATCCGAACGGGGGGCGGGTAGCCTATCCAAACATAGATCTGAAGAATACTTGGTATATACTAGGTGTGTTCGACGTATTATTTATCAATTCACGCAACATTTGTTGCAGGCAAAAAAACAATCATCGTATTAAGCCATAACTATCGGGAATATTGTGTCTAATCTTCTTCTCTTGAAAGGGATATTTAGTGCGCGACGGATTTTATACTGGTTCGCTTTTGCTTTAGTCCCGGCCGCATTGTTTTATGGTATTGCGCTTGAGGTAATGTCGTCGGCAGGATTCAGCCTCAGAGAAATTTTAAGAGACCCGGCGCAGCAGACGGGACAGTCCAGTTTTCTCGGGTTTGTATCTAATATCGGTGTCTGGCTATGGGTTTGTTCAGCTGCAATTTGTTTGTTTAGTGCCGCGCTTGGTGGATTTGGCAGCGAGCAAAAACAAAGGCAGTTGCTTATCCTGATAGGCGCACTCTCCCTTGCTCTCGCCGTCGACGATTTTTTTCTGATACATGATCGGTATTTACCTCAAAGAGCGGTTTTTATTTTTTATGCTTTGTTTGCAATCACCTTGCTGGTTCGCTACTTTAAAAACATCATGGAAATAGAAGGCTTTGGGTTTTTATCGGCCGGGGGTCTGCTGGCTATGTCCATATTCGTTGATTTGCATCAAAGGAAATTTTCCTTTGATTACGCACAGGTGCAAACCGTAGAAGAGGGCTTCAAGTTTGTCGGCGCGGCTTCCTGGTTATACTTCAGTTATCGACTCGCCTCATTCCGCTTTACAGGCTCTGCGGACAGCAGGCGACAAAACCGGGAATCCTGAATTTTTCAGTTATCGCCTGTATCTGCTTCGCCCGATTGCTCATCCTGATAATGTCGAGGGTGCCGAATTCCTGGCGACTAATGTTATTGCTTAAACCAGCGCTTGTGTAGAGCCTTAACTACCTTATTCGGATAAACTGTCTTGCCGAGGCTGCCATTGTAACGCGCCAGTGCGCGCCCCAGGTCGTGCGGCTCCATGTCGATATAGTATCTTAGTATCGTACAGCCCATGCGCAGGTTAGTACGAATCTTGAACAGGTTCTTATCCGATATACCGATTTCGTTGAGCCAGAAAGGCATGACCTGCATCAACCCGCGGGCGCCCGAAACCGAAATCGCATACTCGTCAAAATGACTTTCTACTTCTATCACTGCGAGCACCAGTTCAGGCTCGATGTCGACGCGTCGGGCCTCATAATGAATCAGTTTGAGCATATCAATTCGTGTTTCGGGATTCCGCACGAATGTTTCAAGTCGGCGCGACATGTCGAGGAGCCATACCTGCGCGTCAAAGCGATCTTCAAATCCAGCATCGGATTCGATGGCTTCTTTTAGAAGTTTGCGTAGTTCCGGATCGGTTGAAGCATGAAGCGGATGAGCCGCTGCCATTACCAGCAGGGCGAAGCTTATGATCGTAGCAAGCTGTTTTATCCGGCAGCGCATTGGTTGGGGTAAAGCTCGTCAAGGAAGGAGGCCAGCTCATCGAGTGGTACCTCCCTGGCACTGTCATCGCTGCGACCCTTGTATTCAAACTGTTGTGCCCCGAGGCCGCGTTCACTTAATACTATTCGATGTGGCACACCAATCAGTTCCATATCGGAGAATATGACCCCCGGGCGCAATGGGCGATCGTCGAGTAGAACTTCGAGCCCACGAGCAAGACAATCCTGGTAGAGACTGTCGGTCGCCAGTTTGACCGCCTCCGATTTATAATAATTGATTGGACAGATCGCTAGCTGAAAAGGTGCCAGTGTTTCGGGCCATACAATGCCATGTTCGTCATGGTTTTGCTCGATCGCTGCCGCGACCACGCGGGTAACGCCAATACCATAACAACCCATAAATGGAGCAACCGTCTTGCCCTGTTCACCGAGCACCATAGCCTGCATCGATTCAGAGTATTTCTGGCCTAGCTGAAAAATATGGCCGACTTCGATGCCACGCAGAATTTTTAGCCGTCCTTTTGCATCGGGACTCGGGTCACCATCCACCACGTTACGAATATCAGCCACTTCAGGTTCAGCACAGTCCCGTCCCCAGTTAGCGTTGATGAAGTGTTTATCATCCTGGTTCGCTCCGCAGACGAAGTCGCTCATGATCGCGGCGCTATGATCGACGTAGGTCTTGATATCTAAACCAAGCGGTCCTATGGAGCCGATATCGTTACCGAGCCGCTGTTTTATTTGTTCGCGTTGGGCCAGGCGCAGCGGGCTTGCTATCCCTTCGAGTCGCTCCGCCTTGAGTGCGTTAAGTTCGTGATCACCGCGCAATACCAACGCCACCAGATCATCATTTTCAGCTTCGACGATAAGCGTTTTCAGGCATTGCTGCGCACTAAGCTTAAGACCGTTGGCAAGGTCTTCAATGCTGTACATGCCTGGCGTGTCGACGGTCTGCAATTCAGCGCCGGGCGCCGCGCGCTCGGCACCTGGTGGTAGCGCTTCGACCGTTTCAATATTGGCAGCAAAATCACCCTGATCCGAAAACGCGATTGCATCCTCACCTGAATCAGCAAGCACGTGAAATTCCTGCGAAGTACTACCCCCGATCGCGCCCGAATCGGCGTTTACCGCGCGGTAATCAAGGCCGAAACGGTCGAAAATGTTTATGTAAGCCTGATTCATGACATCATAGGAGCGTTGCATCGCATCTTTGTCAATATCGAAAGAATAGGCGTCTTTCATGATGAATTCTCGCGAACGCATTACCCCGAAGCGTGGTCTGATTTCATCCCGAAACTTGGTCTGTATCTGATAAAAATTAACTGGTAACTGGCGGTAGCTGTTGACTTCGCGCCGAAAAATATCGGTGATTATCTCTTCATGTGTAGGTCCCAGGCAGGCATCGCGCTGGTGTCGGTCGGTGAAGCGTAACAACTCGGGTCCGAACTGCTCCCAGCGCCCCGACTCCTGCCACAGTTCCGCGGGTTGAAAAGAGGGCATCAGTAACTCGAGTGCACCTGCGCGGTTCATTTCTTCGCGAACGATATTTTCAACTTTACGCAGGATGCGTAAACCAAGTGGCGACCAACTATAGATTCCGGCGGCATGGCGGCGGATCATGCCGGCCCGCAGCATAAGTTGATGGCTGACGATTTCAGCATCGCCCGGGGTTTCTTTCAGTGTGGCCAGGTGGAAACGGGAAGCTCTCATAAGAATTCAGACACAGCGTATATGCACCAGGTAATCGATTTGGCGCATTATAGTGATTCCACCAACGGTTAACAGGAAATTAAGTGCTGTCGCCCTTTATTGGCAGAAACGTTCGATTTCAGATTCGGCCTGAACTCTGCGTTCATCGATTTCTTCGGTAGTGAGGTAGCGCGTGGAGCCATCTGCCAATTTGAGTTTTACCCGGCTGCTACTCTGAATTATTTCCAGTTCATTTTGAGCGTTGTCACAGGCGGCTTTGGCCTGATCTGCGGGGACAGCATTGCCGTCGCCGTTGGTGGCCACGGGCGCTGCGTCACTGCCTGGCGAAGAGAGTCTGGGTAGTGCTTTACCGGGGTTGCTGGGTGCTGATTGTACCCACACATCTTCGGTTTTTGCGGTAATTGGCGGTGCGTCACCGTAGAAGACGTTGCCATCAGCATCGGTCCACTTGTGAATAGATCCTGCGGTCAATGACGTTGAAGCCAGTAACGTCAGGTAAATCAAATAGCGCATGGTGTTCCCTATTTCCGCTTCAATTTTTAAAGTCTACGAATCCAAAGAATAGTTGTCATCCAGATATTTACAATCTTTTTTTAATGCTAACTCTGGATAAACAGGTCGTTTCCAGCGACTATCATTAATCATTTTTATCTGTTCTGTAGGTATCTATAAAAACAATATATAATGTTTGCCCGAATAAATGGGTTAATTCACGCGATGAGTGACCGCAGACTCAAAGTTTTTCATACCGTTGCCAGGTTGCTGAGTTTTACCAAAGCGGCCGAAGCGCTGCATATGACTCAACCAGCGGTCACGTTCCAGGTTCGTCAGCTGGAAGAGTATTTCAACACCCGCCTGTTCGACCGCACCCATAACAAGGTTAGTCTGACGTCGGCCGGAGAGCGCGTCTCGGAGTTTGCTGAACGTATATTTGATCTGTATTCCGAGATGGAAAATACAGTACGGGATTTGACTGGTGAAATCAGTGGCGCCATTACTATAGGCGCGAGTACCACGATCGCAGAATACATGTTACCGGCTTTGCTGGGCGAATTTAAGAATCAATATCCGGACATTAATTTACGACTCAAGGTTTCAAATTCCGAGGGAGTTGTATCGATGGTGGAACATAATGTGATCGATCTAGGCCTGGTCGAGTCCCCGGTAAGTAACAAGAATCTGATAGTCGAGGTTTGTCATGACGATCAATTGGTCGTGGTGGCCGCCCCGGATCATGAACTGGCAAAACGTGGGAGCAAGGTCAAGGCTGCCGATATTGTCAGGTATCCATTTGTCAGTCGCGAAGAAGGCTCAGGTACACGTGATTTCATTATGCAGTATCTAATGGAAGCAAAGGTAAAGCCCAGTGATATGAACTTTTGCCTTGAGCTTGGCAGTCCCGAGGCGATCAAGGGTGCGGTTGAAGCCGGTATGGGTATAACGATTATTTCTCGCTCGATAATCGGCAAGGAATTGAAATTGAGAACGCTGTGTGAACTGCAACTCGATCCGCCACTGAGCCGACCTTTTTCGTTTGTGCGCCAACGACAGAAATTCCGTGTCACGGTGATGGAAAAGTTGCTCGAGTTTGCGCAGTCCTATTTTAGTAAACATGCCTAGCGCCCAGCGGAGTGTTAAGGCCGAATTATTGAATCATGTTTGATATTTTACGACAGTGGTATATCCGCCACTTCACCGACCCGCAAACGGTGATATTTGCATTTATCCTGATTGCTGGCGGACTCCTTGTGTTTGTCCTCAATACTCATTTGATGCCAATCCTGATCGCGCTCATTATTGCTTACCTGGCGGAGGGAATGGTGATCTGGTTGCACAAGATCAATCTTGGGCGGACCACGGCAGCGAGCATCGTGACTGCCCTCATGATAACTGCGATCCTGCTCGCATTTTTCGTTTTGTTGCCGCTGCTTTCGAGGCAAATTAGTGAACTGTTCCGTGAAATGCCGAACATGCTGAGCAAGGGGCAGAATTTATTATTGCATCTGCCGGAAGAGTACCCAGGCTATGTTTCCGCCAGTCAGATCGAGGAAATATTAACCCTGGCACGCATCGAGCTGACCTCACTGGGGCAACGCGTGTTGAGCCTGTCGTTGTCGTCGGTAGTCAGCATAATCACTTTTCTGGTTTACATGATTTTGCTGCCTTTGATGGTATTCTTTTTTTTAAAGGACAAGGGGTTGATTATTCGTTGGCTCGCGGACTTTCTGCCTGAAGAGCGCAGACTGCTGCGTACCGTGTGGGCCGAACTCGATATCAAGATCGCGAGTTACGTGCGCGGCAAGGTGATTGAGGTGTTGATTGTCTGGTCGGCGAGTTATGTAGCATTCGTACTGATGGGCCTCAACTACGCAATGTTACTGAGCCTCGCGGTTGGGCTATCGGTGATAATTCCATATGTCGGCGCTACGGTGGTTACTATCCCGGTAGCGCTTATTGCATTTTTCCAGTGGGGATTTACAAGCCAGTTTGGCTGGCTGATGGCGATTTATACTTTCATCCAGTTTCTCGATGGTAATCTGCTGGTACCCCTGCTTTTTTCAGAAGTGGTCAACTTACATCCGGTTGCAATTATTGTCGCGGTTGTATTCTTCGGCAGTCTGTGGGGCGTGTGGGGTGTGTTCTTTGCCATTCCGCTGGCAACCCTGGTTCAGGCAATAATCAAGGCCTGGCCATCACAGGAATTGATTACCGAGTAACTGGCGACAGCTGTCCGGGATATTGAAATCCTGTTTCGAAATCAGACTAAGGAATGCGCGGTAGCTAGCGCGTGGTAATTTAGATACCCGTGAGAGCAGGAAAAACTTCTAAATGCCCGCTTTTCTTTATAACATACGCCCCTTAATTGGCCATGGGGCAGCAGAGGTTATTCATGTTTAAAGGCAGTATTGTGGCGTTGGTGACACCAATGCTGGGTAACGGCGATGTCGACTTCTCCCAGCTCGAAGCATTGATCAATTTGCATGTGCGCGAGGGTACACAGGCGCTTGTTATAGCCGGTACCACGGGTGAATCCGCCACGCTAAGCCATGCAGAGCATTGCGATTTGTTGCACAAAAGTTACGAGATAATCAATCGACGCTTGCCAATGATTGCCGGAACAGGCGCGAATTCAACCGTGGAAGCGATCGAGCTTACCCGGTGTGCCGAGGCAAGCCGGGCGGAAGCCGCATTGCTGGTTACCCCTTATTACAACAAACCAACCCAGCAGGGCCTTGTTTTGCACCACCAGGCGATAGCCGATGCGGTTGATATCCCGCAGATTCTGTACAACGTACCGGGTCGTACGGCCTGTGACATGCAAGCCGATACTGTCGCCGAACTGGCGAAGGTGAGTAATATCGTAGGTATCAAGGAAGCCACTGGTAGCATGGAGCGGCTGGCCGATATTAAACGCCAGGTAGACGATAATTTTGCTCTGCTGACCGGCGACGACTCGACGACCTGTGAGTTTATTCTTAATGGTGGCCATGGTGCGATATCCGTTACCGCCAACGTGGTGCCCGCTAAAATGGCCAATATGTGCCAGCTCGCACTGGAAGGCAAGGTAGCCGAGGCCCGTGCAGCCGATGCGGAAATCGCCGAACTGCACCGTTTGCTTTTTATCGAATCTAATCCGATACCTGTCAAGTGGGCTGTGTCCCAGATGGGGTTTGGTGAATTGAACCTGCGCCTGCCGATGACGGTTCTCGACGAGAAGTATCAGCAGCCTCTCAAAGAAGCACTGGTTGCTTCGGGTGCCTTATGAAAATTTCGCGAATTTTCGTGCTTGCATTACTGGCGGTGTTAGTCGCAGCCTGTGAAAGCGGTTACGATTATCGGTACGGGGATTCATCGGTCGGCAAGTCGCTGGAACTGCCCCCCGATCTTGCTGGGGTGCAAGTCGAGTCCAAGTTCGAACTGCCGACCACTATATCGGGTGATGATGAAACGGCGAAGGACAAGATACCTGTGCTGGCCAAGGTACAATCTGTTCAGCTGGAGGGCAGTGGAGACTTTTACTGGCTGGCGGTTGAGGAACCCGTAGATAATCTCTATCAGAGTGTAAAAAATTTCTGGGCGTCTGAAGGCTATCGATTGAATGTTGACGAGCCTGTTATCGGTTTGATGCAAACCGAATGGGTATATAAGAGCGAGGGTGCTGAAGAGGAGAGTAGTTCATGGTTTGGGAAGCTGTTCACTTCCGAAGACCTGTCCGCCACTCAGGATCAGTTCAAGACCAGGATCGAACGCAGTAAAACAAACAATTTGAATCGAATCTATATTGCACATCGTGGCACAGAATATAATTACGAGCTTCCTGCCGACGGCCCGAGAAAGGAAGATATTAATGTTAGTGAATGGAACTTTCGGCAGCCGGAACCCGAACTTGAAATCGAAATGTTGGCGCGCCTGATGATATACCTTGGTTTGCAGCAGGGTGATGTCGATCAACAGCGGGAAAACCTGAAACTCTTTAAACCCAGGGCAAGCCTGTATGTTGATGCGGATGAAGGTTCGCCTTACCTGATATTAAATGACGTTTACCAGATCGCCTGGAACCGGGTGTTTCATCAGCTTGAGCGAATGAATTTCGAAATTATCAGTTCCGAGTTTGACAGCGGGTTCTCCAATGAAGGCGTCATATTCATTAAAGCTCCCACCGTTGAAATTGAATCGTCAGGTGAATTCTTTTCTTTTCAATCAGCAGGAAAGAAGGGATCGGTGAAATTTACGCTGGTTTTTATCAAAGAGAGCAATCAGTCGACCCGACTGGTTCTGGAAGACGACAAGGGTGAATCCGATACTTCTCCGGCGGGGTCCCGATTCCTTAACCTGTTGTACCAAAAAATCAAGTAATCATTATGCGCATAGCGTCTTTAGGCAGCGGTAGCCGGGGTAACGCCACCCTGGTGCAGTATCGGGATACCACTTTGCTGGTAGACAATGGGTTCTCGTTAAAGCAGTTCACGCGTCGCCTTGAACGCCTGGAAATTGAGCTCGATGTGATCGACGCAGTATTGCTTACGCACGAGCATGGCGATCACAGTGGTGGTGTCGAGCGCCTTTGTGCCAGGCATGATATTCCGCTGTGGACGGCGGTTGGCACCGCTCGCGCAGCGCTTAGTCCGGGTTTTGAGTATCAGCGGCTGGTGGCCGGTCGTGCCGTCACCATAGGCGGGATCGAAATTATTCCGGTCACCGTGCCGCACGATGCCAGCGAACCCCTGCAATTTATTTTTCATCAGCTCGATAATGGCAAAAGGCTTGGCATTCTGACCGATACCGGACATATAACCCGCCATATCGTCGAGGCCTTCAGTAGTCTCGACGCACTTTTGCTGGAATTTAACTACGATGTGGAGATGTTGGCCAGTGGTCCATACCCGGATATGCTAAAGCAACGTGTTGGCGGCAATCTGGGGCACCTTTCCAATCAGCAATCCCTCGATTTGCTGCGGCAGATCGATACCGACAGCCTGAACTGCCTGATCGCAGGACATATTTCAGAGAAAAACAACCGATCATCTATTGTCGATCAACTGATTCGTCAAATGGAGGATGTTCCCGTTCCAATACTTGCCGACCAGGAAGCGGGTTTCGACTGGATATCTATTTAAAGAGACTCATCAGAGTCTTTGTCGAACTGGATTAAAGCGTAGGCAGAGTGATTGTGGATCGATTCGAAATTTTCCGATTCGAGTACATACTGCCGAATCCGGTCGTCCTTGTTCAGTTCCCCTGCTATATCGCGCACCATATCTTCGACAAACTTTGGATTATCATAGGCCCGTTCGGTTACGTACTTTTCATCAGGCCGTTTGAGCAATCCGTAAAGTTCACATGAAGCCTGTTGTTCGACAATATCGATAAGTTCTTCTATCCAGATGAAGCCACTGGTTTTTGCATCTAGTGTGACATGCGAGCGTTGATTATGGGCCCCGTAGTCTGAAATAGACTTGGAACATGGACACAGGCTGGTTACTGGAATCTGCACTTTGATTCGAGTGCTGGTAACACCAGAATTGATTTCACCAATCAATGATACTTCGTAATCGAGTAACGACTCCACCCTGGATACGGGAGCTTGCTTGTTCACAAAATAGGGGAAATTCATTTCGATATAACCTGATTCTGCCTCGAGTAGCTCGGCCATTTCCCTGAGCATTTCATTAAAGGAGGTATAGGATATTTCCTTTTCATGATCGTTAAGAATCTTTACGAAGCGCGACATGTGGGTGCCTTTGAACTGATGCGGCAGGAACACAAACATGCTAAACGTGGCTATGGTATGTTGTTGACCGTCTGAACGATCTTTGACTATAACCGGGTGGCGGATGTCCTTGATGCCGACTTTGTTGATTGCGAGTTCCCGGGTGTCCGCGGTCCCCTGAACATCGGGAATCGTCGAAACCGGGTTAGTTGCTGGTTCACCATTCATTACTAAATCCTGATACAAGACATGGTTGCATTGCTGCAGCTTGCGATAAGAGTTACACCTGTGGTGGAAACCCGTAGCATGGCAATAACCGAGCAAAATGGTTGGTTATTATACTGCGCATCCAGTCTAAGGCAAATATTCATTGAATGATTATCCCACTAACCATCCCTGATGGCGATAGCGGGGGAGTCAACGATAATCTAATTGTTTGATCACAGACAGGTAGGTAACGAAATCGATGATTTCGCCTTTGGACTGAACCAGCCGAACGGAGGCCGGAATCAGGGAGTAGGTAAGTCTATTGTTACTATTATGCTCTAAGCGGGTGAAACGTCTTCAGCCTGTGGGCCTTTGGCACCATCGGTAACCTTCATGGTTACGGCCTGGCCTTCCTGAAGGGTTTTATGGCCTTCAGACTGAATGGCGCTGTAATGAACGAAAACGTCTTTTCCACCTTCTTGCGAAATAAAACCATAGCCTTTGGCATCGTTGAACCACTTAACTGTGCCGGATACTGTTTCTGACATGATATTACTCTATAGCTTGATGATATTTTTGTCGGATTTTCTAGCCCAACAGGACTTATTGTAGGATAAACCCTGTGCGGAAGCCATTATTTAAACGGATTCGAGCATATGTACAAACTGGTAACAGAACACATTGCATTAAATTCGATGCAGTGCGGCGGACCGGCTAATCCCGGGTAAATTCGAGAATCGAATGACGCAGCGTTACCGGATCGAGTCCATAATCTTCAAGCACCTGTTCCCGGCTGCCCTGCGATGGAAACACGTCGCTGAGGCCGAGACGTAAAACCGGGATACTAATTCGTTGCTGATTGAGAAACTCGAGAACCGCCGACCCCGCTCCGCCCTCGATACTGGCGTCTTCCAGGGTTACCAGGTAATCATGACTGGAGGTCAAATCCATAATCATCGATTCATCGAGAGGCTTGATAAAGCGCATGTTAACCAGGCTTAAGTCCAGGGCTTCGGCGA
>Ga0265306_10000501_pt1 | contig 18632 bp, 15 predicted proteins | sample Helome_3_FD_192493 | JGI IMG/M metagenome (GOLD analysis project Ga0265306, IMG submission 192493) | Marine sediment microbial communities from subtidal zone of North Sea - Hel_20160420 (Illumina Assembly) | ecosystem: Environmental > Aquatic > Marine > Subtidal zone > Sediment ... | reverse complement strand
CGGGCTGGATTTTTAGCATGCTGCTGGGTGCGTGAATGATACAATATCTGACGCTACATCAAATAGTGGTATTTCAGTGAAAAGCAATAACCTCAAAGAAGCAGGCCTGAAAGTTACACATCCGCGTAAGCGGATTCTGGAGATTCTGGAAACCAGGCGCGACAAGCATCTCACAGCAGACGATATCTATCGATGCCTGGTGGAGGCCAAAGAAGAAATCGGCCTGGCGACCGTCTACCGGGTGCTGAATCAGTTTGAATCTGCCGGCCTGGTAGAGAAGCACAACTTTGAGAGTGGCCAGGCATACTACGAGATCGACTCCGGTGAGCACCACGACCACATGGTCTGCGTGGAAACCGGGAAAGTCACCGAGTTCATCAGTGAAGAAATCGAAGCGGCTCAGAGAAAAATTGCCGAAACACACGGCTATGAAATAGAAGACCATAGCCTGGTGATCTACGTACGCCCCAAGTCCTGATCAGTGACGAACCGACGCCAGGGCCAGTAATTCGCCGGCGTGGGCGCGGCTTTGATCTGAAAGACGTCCTCCCAGCATTCGTGCAATTTCATCAATCCGCTGTGCTTCGTCCAGCAAGCTGGTTTCAATGCGTGTGCGTTGATCATCGGAGTGTTTTTGCACCTGCAACTGTTGATCTGCAAATGCCGCGACCTGGGCAAGATGGGTGACACACAGGGCCTGGCCATTTGCTGACAGGCTTTTGAGCAAGGCGCCAACGGCATTTGCTGTATCACCGCCGATACCGGCATCGATTTCGTCAAATACCTGGGTGGCTGCGCCACCGCCTGTCCTGGATGCAACCTTGATGGCCAGGCTGATACGGGACAATTCGCCGCCGGAAGCCACTTTGCGTAATAAGCCAGGCTGAACCCCCGGGTTGGCGCTGACCAGGAGTTCCAGCTCATCGTTGCCCCTGGCGGAAGGCCTTCTTGCTTCATCGTAGTTAACCTGGACATCAAACACACCGCCTTCCATGCCCAGTTCCTGCATCAGGGATGTCACGTCCTGTGCCAGTTTTTCCGCTCTGGCTTTGCGCTGGCCATGAAGCTGCTGCGCGGACTGCCGGTAATCCTGCAACGCGTTGTTCAGTTGCTGCTCAAGTTCGGTCAAGCGGCTTTCCAGGGAGTCGGCCAGATCAAACCGCTGTTTCATCTGGACCAGCACTTGCTCAAGCCTGTCCGGCTCAACCCGGTGTTTGCGTGCCAGATCATGTTGCACGCCCAGTTGCCGTTCCAGCTCGGAAAGCCGCTCGGGGCTGGCATCCATACGAGACTGGGCAGACTGAATGCTGTCTATTGCTTCGGTGCAATGGATGAGTGCACTGTTGAGTAATTCCAGGGCGGCAGCAATGTCCTTGTCCAGATCAGCGTGCAACGAAAGTTGTGCGGCCGCGCGATGAAGTAACGGGCCGGCACCGGTTTGTTCTTCCTCGAGTGCCGCCAGGGACTGAGTCAGTGCTTCCACTAATTCGCCGCCGCGCGCCAGCAAGCGATGCTCCGCTTCCATCGTCAGGAATTGATCGGCACTGATCATCGCTTCCTCGAGCTCACGAATCTGGTATTGGATTAATTCCCGGTCACCGGCATCCAGCGGATCCTCGCTGAGCAGTTCCTGTTTTTGCCGCTCAAGACCGGCCCAGGTGGCAAAACAATCGCGGACTTTTTCAAGCTCTGAATCATGGAAGCCGCCGGCATCCAGCAAGCGGAACTGCTCATCGTTTCGTACCAGCAGAATGTGTTCATTCTGGCCATGAATTTCCACCAGCAGTTCTCCCAGTTCCGCCAATTGCGCCAGCGTCACTGCAGTGCCGTTGATCCAGGCGCGAGACCGGCCGTTTTCGCTGATCATGCGGCGCAACAGGCATTGCTCATCATCATCCAGTTCGGCATCCTGTAACCAGGACAGGGCGGGACTGGTGGATTCCAGTTTGAATTCAGCGGTCAGTTCAGCCTTGTTCGCGCTATCGCGCACTGCACTGGTATCCGCCCGTTTTCCGCTCAACAACCCCAGGGCGTCGACCAGGATGGATTTGCCCGCTCCGGTTTCGCCGGTGACGCAGGTAAATCCGCCAGAAAATTCCAGGTCGAGGGAATCAACGATGGCGTAATCGCGAATTTGCAGAAAATTAAGCATGTATGTCTTGAGAACGAAGCCGATACAAAGCTAGCACGCGAAGAATGATCGGGCAATGCAGAAACGGTAGGAGTTTCGCTTGAATCGTGGAGCCGAAACCCCATATTGCCGTTTGATTACTAAACAGATAACCGAACTATTGGAGACGCAGAACGTGACCGATAAAAAGGAAAACCCGTTTGAAGAGCCGGTTGAGTTCGACATCGGGGTGAACGGAGATCCCGAAAGTTCTGACGAATTCGACTCTGAGTTGGCCCAGGCCGAGGATGAGCTGGCAAGGCATCGCGAAGCCATGCTGCGCATGCAGGCCGAGATGGATAACTTGCGCAAACGCCTGATGCGTGACCTGGAGCGGTCCAGGAAACTGGCCCTGGAAAAAGTCATGAAAGACCTGCTGCAGGTGTGGGACAGCCTTGAAAGAGGCCTGGAGGTCGATGCTGAATCCCTGTCCGTCGAATCGCTTGTCAAAGGGCAGGATTTGACCCTGCGCATGCTGGAAAAAGTCATGCAGGATCACGACCTGGAAGTCATTGACCCGGCAGGCCAGCCATTCAACCCTGAGTGGCACCAGGCAATGACCGTTTTGCCGTCTGCCGAGGTTGCGGAAAACACGGTTCTGGAGGTTCTGCAGAAGGGCTTCAGGTTACATGAGCGCCTGATTCGTCCTGCCATGGTCGTGGTCTCCGGAAAAGCCTGAGTAAACGGCCTGTAAACGTTGAAATCGGCCTGAACAGCCCCATTTCTGAAGCATCAAATTATTTAGTTTTGTTGGAGAATTAACACATGGGAAAAATCATAGGTATTGACCTGGGAACCACTAACTCCTGCGTAGCCGTAATGGAAGGTGGCCAACCCAAAATCATTGAAAATGCGGAGGGTGACCGTACCACTCCATCCATCGTCGCCTTTACCAAGGACGACGAAGTACTGGTTGGGCAGCCGGCGAAGCGCCAGGCCGTCACCAACCCGGCGAACACCCTTTATGCCGTTAAACGGCTGATCGGGCGCAAGTACAGCGAAAGTGTGGTCCAGAAGGACAAGGACCTGGTGCCATACACCATCGTGGAAGCCAAGAACGGTGATGCCTGGGTAGAGGCCGATGGCAAGAAACTGGCGCCGCCGGAAATTTCAGCCCGTGTGCTGATGAAAATGAAGAAAACCGCTGAAGACTACCTGGGTGAAGAAGTGACCGAGGCGGTCATCACGGTACCTGCATACTTCAACGATTCGCAGCGCCAGGCGACCAAGGACGCCGGAAAAATCGCCGGCCTGACGGTCAAGCGCATCATAAATGAGCCCACTGCAGCTGCACTGGCTTACGGCATGGACAAGAAAGGCGGAGACCGCAAGATAGCTGTCTATGACCTGGGTGGCGGTACGTTTGATATTTCTATCATCGAAATTGCCGACGTTGACGGTGAGCATCAGTTTGAAGTGCTGGCAACCAACGGCGACACGTTCCTCGGTGGTGAAGATTTCGACAAGCGGGTCATCGATTACCTGGTCGGCGAGTTCCAGAAAGAGCAGGGTTTCGATCTGCGCAATGATCCGTTGGCTCTGCAGCGCCTCAAGGAAGGCGCGGAGCGGGCCAAGATCGAATTGTCGAGCACAGGCCAGACCGAGGTAAACCTGCCATACATTACCGCTGACGCCAGCGGCCCGAAACATCTCAATATCAAGCTGACCCGCGCCAAGCTGGAAGCGTTGGTAGATGACCTGGTGACGCGCACTATCGGCCCTTGCCGTACGGCGCTCGATGACGCCGGCCTGAAAGTTACCGATATCGATGACGTGATCCTGGTGGGTGGCCAGACCCGGATGCCCAAGGTCCAGGCAGCGGTTGCCGAGTTCTTTAGTCGCGAACCACGCAAAGACGTGAATCCGGACGAAGCAGTGGCTGCGGGTGCTGCTATCCAGGGCGGCGTGCTGACCGGCGATGTGAAAGACGTGCTGCTGCTGGACGTCACCCCGCTGTCGCTGGGTATCGAGACGCTGGGTGGAGTGATGACCAAGCTGATCGAGAAAAACACCACGGTGCCGACCAAGGCGTCACAGGTGTTCTCGACTGCCGAGGACAACCAGACTGCGGTGACCATGCACGTGCTGCAAGGCGAACGTGACATGGCTTCAGCAAACAAGTCGCTGGCCCGTTTCGACCTCGCCGGTATTGGTGCAGCACCGCGCGGCATGCCACAGATCGAGGTTACTTTTGACATCGATGCCAACGGCATCATGCACGTCAGCGCCACCGACAAGGCAACCGGCAAGGAACAGAAGATCGAAATCAAGGCGGGCTCCGGACTGTCAGACCAGGAGATCGATAAGATGGTCCAGGATGCCGAGGTTCACGCTGAGGACGACCGTAAGTTCCATGAACTGGTCACTGCGCGCAACAGCGCCGATGCGATTGTTCACGCGACCCGGTCCAGCCTGAAGGAAATGGGCGACAAGGTCAGCGAAGACGAGAAAAAGGCAAGTGAAAGTGCGATCGAAAACGTTGAAGAGGCCATGAAAGGTGATGACAAGGCGGCTATTGATGCGGCAGTCGAAAAACTGTCCGAAGCAGGCCAGGCCATCTATCAAAAGGCCGCCGAGCAGGCTCAGGCTGAAGAAGCAGCAAGTGCTGAAGCCGGTCCGGCTGACGATGACGTAGTCGATGCAGAGTTTGAAGAAGTTGACGAGGAAAAGAAGGCAGATTGATTCCTTCAAAACTCCCAGGTACTGAAAACCCGGCTTCGGCCGGGTTTTTTAGGCCTTGATTTAGGCGGCGATGAGCCGCAAATCTGTCGCATAGGCAATGGTGTAAAGGCATGGCGAAAAGGGACTACTACGAAATCCTCGGCGTTGGGAAAAACGTGACGGATGATGAGCTGAAGAAAGCTTATCGGCGTCTGGCGATGAAATTTCACCCAGACCGCAACCCGGACGATGAATCGACACTGGAGCAATTCAAAGAAGCCAAGGAGGCCTATGAAATTCTGAAGGATCCTCAAAAGCGCTCGGCTTACGATCAGTTCGGCCACGCGGGCGTCAGTAATTCTGCCGGCGGGCCTGGCGGTCCAGGCGGTTTTCACGGTGACGTAGGCGATATTTTCGGCGACATCTTTGGCGACATTTTCGGCGGCAGGGGCCGCCGCTCGCAAACGAGTCAACGCGGTTCCGACTTGCGCTTTTCACTGGACCTGGACCTGGAAGAAGCGGTCAGTGGTATCGACCGTGAAATCAGGGTGCCCACCCTGGGGGAATGCAAGACCTGTAACGGCAGCGGCGCCAGGGACGGTCAGAAACAGACCTGCTCGACCTGTGGCGGCGTTGGCCAGGTTCGCATGCAACAGGGCATATTTTCCGTTCAACAAACCTGTCCGGCCTGCCAGGGTATGGGTCAGCAAATCAGTAATCCATGCACCGATTGCGATGGGCAGGGAAGGCTTCGGGAAACACGGACCCTTGCGGTCAAGATTCCCGCTGGCGTGGATACCGGGGACCGTATCCGCCTGGCAGGTGAGGGCGAGGCAGGGGCGAACAGTGCGCCTGCAGGTGATTTGTACGTTGAAGTACGCGTGCGTCCACATCAAATCTTCGAGCGCGACGGGGACGAGCTGTATTGCGAAGTTCCGGTGCCGTTTACGCTGGCTGCCATGGGCGGAGAACTGGAAATTCCGACGCTGGATGGACAGGTCAAGCTCAAAGTGCCTGCAGAGACCCAGACAGGCCGGATGTTTCGCCTTAAGGCGAAAGGCGTCAAATCGGTGCGCAGTCATCGCACGGGTGATTTGATGTGCCGGGTGGTGCTGGAAACGCCGGTTAAATTAACGAGAGAACAAAAAGATCTGTTGAAGCAATTTGACGAAACCTTCGGTAAGGACAACCAATTGCATAACCCGCGCTCTCAAAGCTGGCTGACAGGTGTGCGCGAATTTTTCGATCGGATGACGTCCTGAGCCGCTGATTGCAGGGATTATGGTTAGACAAGGGGAGTGGTGCTCCGTTAAAATCTGGAGGCTTAGAACATAAGCTGAACAATCTTCTAAGCGGGAAAAGCTGTATCGGCTTTCCCGTTTCGCATATCTGGAGTGTGAAAATTGACTGATCAGGCAGTGCTGGCTTTAGAGGACGGCAGTGTTTTTCTGGGCCGCAGTATCGGGGTTGACGGAAAAACGGTCGGTGAAGTGGTGTTTAATACGGCCATGACCGGTTACCAGGAAATTCTGACAGACCCGTCATACGCGCGCCAGATCGTTACGTTGACCTATCCACATATTGGCAACACCGGATGCAATGCTGAAGATGAAGAGTCCTCCCGGCCCATGGCGGCCGGACTGATCGTACGGGACTGTCCGCGCCGGCACAGTAGCTGGCGCTCTCAGGAAAGCCTGCCTGAGTATCTCACCAGAAACGGCATTGTCGCGATATCCGATATCGATACGCGTCGTCTGACACGCATTCTCAGGGAGAAAGGCGCGCAGGGCGGCGCCATACTGGCTGGAGCATCATGCAGTAGCGAGGCCGCGATAGAATTGGCGCGTTCGTTTCCTGGAATGAAGGGGATGGACCTGGCCAGGGAAGTGACGACAGCAACTTCCTATACCTGGGGTGAAGGCAGTTGGGATCTGGATACCTGCCAGTGGACAGCGACAGAATCCCGGCGGCACGTTGTGGCGTATGATTTTGGCATTAAGCGAAACATTTTGCGGATGCTGGTTGATCGCGGCTGCAGAGTGACCGTCGTACCCGCGACAACTTCGGCGGAAGAGGCGCTTGCGCTGCAACCTGACGGCATTTTCCTGTCCAATGGTCCCGGCGATCCGGAACCCTGCGATTACGCCATTTCAGCCATCAGGGAGTTCATCGCGTCCAGGGTTCCGCTGTTCGGGATTTGCCTGGGCCACCAGTTGCTTGGGCTGGCTGCAGGCGGCGCAACGATTAAAATGAAGTTTGGCCATCATGGCGCAAATCACCCGGTGCAGGACCTGGCCAGCGGGCAGGTCATGATTACCAGTCAGAACCACGGGTTTGCCGTGGATGAGGAGAGCTTGCCCGGTAATGTCAGGGCGACTCACCGCTCGCTGTTTGATGAATCACTGCAGGGTCTTGAGTTGACCAACGCCCCGGCGTTCGGTTTCCAGGGCCATCCCGAGGCCAGCCCCGGTCCACGCGATATCGCGGGTATCTTCGATCGATTCATCGAGAGTATCGACACGGCCCGTCAATCCGGTAATGTCACCGTGTTGCGGGAGGCCTGAGGCGATGCCCAAAAGAACGGACATTGAAAGTGTTTTGATCATCGGAGCCGGCCCCATCGTGATCGGCCAGGCTTGTGAGTTCGACTACTCGGGCGCACAGGCGTGCAAAGCACTGCGAGAGGAAGGTTATCGCGTCATCCTGGTCAACTCGAATCCCGCCACCATCATGACCGATCCGGAAACGGCAGACGCCATTTACATCGAGCCGATCGAATGGCGCATTGTGGAACAGATCATCGCGATCGAGAGGCCTGACGTTCTGCTGCCAACCATGGGTGGACAGACGGCCCTGAACTGTGCGTTGGACCTGGCTCGCGAAGGCGTGCTCGAAAAGTACGGCGTGGAAATGATCGGCGCCTCCCGTGAGGCCATCGACATGGCCGAGGACCGGGAGCAGTTCCGCAATGCCATGCTGGATATCGGCCTGGAAGTGCCCGCGGCCACCATTGCACACAGCATGGAGGAAGCATTACAACAGCAGGCTTCGGTCGGCTACCCGACAATCATCCGCCCTTCATTCACGATGGGCGGGTCCGGTGGCGGTATCGCCTATAACCGGGAGGAGTTCGAAGCCATTGTCAGCCGGGGGCTGGAGCTGTCGCCGACTACAGAAGTCCTGCTGGAAGAGTCCGTGCTGGGCTGGAAAGAGTTCGAGATGGAAGTGGTCCGTGACCACCGTGACAACTGCATTATCATTTGCTCCATCGAGAATTTCGATCCCATGGGCGTGCATACGGGTGATTCCATTACCGTTGCCCCGGCGCAAACCCTGACTGACAAGGAGTACCAGCGACTGCGTGACGCTTCGATTGCTGTTCTGCGCAAGATTGGCGTGGATACCGGCGGGTCGAATGTGCAATTTGGTATCAACCCTGAAGACGGGCGGGTGGTCATTATCGAAATGAACCCGCGGGTTTCCCGTTCCTCGGCATTGGCGTCCAAGGCGACTGGTTTCCCGATCGCGAAAGTGGCGGCAAAGCTTGCCGTCGGCTATACGCTGGATGAACTGCGTAATGACATCACCGGTGGGGCGACCCCGGCTTCGTTTGAGCCGTCAATCGATTACGTAGTGACCAAGATACCCAGGTTCGCTTTTGAAAAATTCCCGGCTGCTGACGCTACGCTGACTACGCAGATGAAATCAGTGGGTGAGGTAATGTCCATTGGCCGCACCTTTCAGGAGTCGGTGCAAAAAGCGCTGCGCAGCCTGGAAACCGGGCGCGACGGATTCGATGAAATCCTCGAAGGTGAAGAGCCGGAAACGCGCGACGCGAACCTGCGCAGGGAACTCAGGGAAGCAGGCGCCGAGCGCATTCTGTACGTAGCAGATGCTTTTCGGGAAGGCCTGGAATTCGACACGATTCAGGAATTGACGGGTATTGATCCATGGTTCCTGGACCAGATCGAAGAGATCGTCAGCACCGAGGAGCAGGTCAGGAACCACGCACTGGAATCACTGGACGGGGCAACGATGTTTCGCTTGAAGCGCCAGGGTTTCTCTGATGCCCGGCTTGCCGGGCTGCTGCAGCAGCCCGAAGCTGCTGTCCGTGCACAACGGCATGCCTTGAACATCCGGCCGGTGTACAAAAGAGTGGACACCTGTGCCGCGGAATTTGCGACATCTACCGCCTACCTGTATTCCACCTACGAGGAAGAATGCGAGGCAGACCCCGACGACCGGGAAAAAATCATGGTCCTCGGCGGCGGGCCAAACCGCATCGGGCAGGGCATCGAGTTTGACTACTGTTGTGTGCATGCGGCGCTGGCGCTGCGCGAAGACGGGTATGAAACCATCATGGTGAACTGCAATCCCGAGACGGTTTCAACCGACTATGACACCTCAGACCGTCTCTATTTCGAGCCGCTGACACTGGAAGATGTGCTTGAGGTCGTGCACAAGGAAAATCCCGCCGGCGTCATTGTCCAGTTTGGCGGGCAGACACCGCTGAAACTGGCCCGTGACCTGGAAGCAGCGGGTGTGCCGATCATTGGCACTTCGCCGGATTCCATCGACCTGGCAGAAGACCGCGAGCGCTTCCAGCAATTGCTTGAACGGCTCGATCTGCGGCAACCACCCAACCGGACGGCGATGAGTCCGGAACAGGCTGTCGGGCTGGCGGAAGAAATCGGTTATCCAATTGTGGTCCGGCCATCCTACGTTTTAGGCGGCCGGGCCATGGACATCGTGCATGGAGAGGATGAATTGCGGCGCTACATGCGCGATGCGGTGCAGGTGTCCAATGACTCTCCCGTTTTGCTGGATCGTTTCCTCGATCACGCCAAAGAGGTCGACGTCGACGCGATTTGTGATGGTGAAGAGGTGCTGATCGGCGGGCTCATGGAGCATATTGAGCAAGCCGGTGTTCATTCCGGCGACTCCGCGTGCTCGCTGCCACCCTATTCACTGTCACGCGACATCCAGGATGAAATGCGGCGCCAGATCAAGCAGATGGCATTAGGGCTGGGTGTTGTGGGCCTGATGAACACCCAATTTGCAGTCCGTGGAAATGATGTTTATGTGCTGGAAGTCAACCCGCGTGCTTCGCGGACGGTTCCTTTTGTCTCCAAGGCCACCGGTTTACCCCTGGCCGGAATAGCGGCCAAGGTTATGGCTGGTAAAAGTCTTAAAGAACAAGGACAACTAAGAGAAATCATACCTAATTTCTACTCTATAAAAGAAGCCGTTTTCCCCTTTATGAAATTCCCTGGTGTCGATCCGATTCTTGGCCCGGAGATGCGCTCGACTGGTGAAGTCATGGGCATCGGCTGGAGTTTCGGTGGTGCGCGGGCAAAATCCATGAAAGCGGCAAGCTATGGGCTGCCGCCCATCGGCAAGGCATTCCTGAGCGTGCGCGATGCAGACAAACAGGTGTTGGTGCCGCTTGCCCGCGAATTGACTGGCAGGGGCTACCAACTGGTGGCGACCCGTGGCACGGCCGGATTTCTGCAGGAACACTCGGTGGTGTGTGAATCGGTCAACAAGGTGCTGGAAGGGCGCCCGCATATCGTCGACCTGATCAAGAACGATGAGATTCATTTCATCATTAATACGACGGAAGGCGCGCAGGCTATTGCGGATTCTTTCTCAATCCGGCGTGAGGCGCTGCAGCGGAAAATAAGCTACACAACGACTATCGCCGGCGGACGGGCAACTTTACGTGCGCTGGACCACGAAAACGATTACACGGTGCACAGTTTGCAACAACTGCACCGAGGGCTCGAGACATGAACAGACACCCCCTGACCAAGGCAGGAGCAGATCGCCTGCGTGAAGAATTGTCACAACTGAAGAAAGTGGACCGGCCCAGGATTATTGCTGCCATTGCTGAAGCCCGCGCTCATGGTGATTTGAAGGAAAATGCCGAATACCATGCAGCACGTGAGCAGCAGGGCTTTATGGAAGGCCGGGTACAACACCTGGAATCGACCATTTCACATGCCCAGATCATTGATGTTGAGAAACTGAACCCTGGTGACAAGGTCGTTTTTGGCGCCACCGTGACGTTGTCGGATGAGGAAACGGCTGAAGAGACTGTTTACCAGATCGTGGGTGACGTGGAAGCTGATATCAAGCACAACCGGATCGCGATCAGTTCCCCCATTTCGCGGGCATTGATCGGTCAGCAAGTAGGCGAAGTGGTCGTGGTCAGGGCGCCAGCCGGCGACCGGGAATACGAGATTATCGACGTCGAGTACAGGTGAGAATTACCCACTTAACCCTTTTCGTTGAAGAGTTCCATCAAATGGTTGGGGCAGTCGATGGGCCACACCGGTTTCCAGCGCTCGAGCAGTTGTTCTCAAGAGGGCGCTGCTGCAAGCTCAAAGCAGACACTGCAAACCACCTCCGGTTTGCCCTGTTCGGCATAGAACCAGAAGAACTGCTTCCGGTTGCCGCATTGACCCACGTCAGTGATCGGAATACAGCGCCGGATGACGACTATTACTGGTTACGCAGCGACCCGGTAACACTATGGGCCGACATGGCCCAGGTCTTCATGACCAGCCATGGATTTGCCGATCTCGATCCCTTCGAACGCAATGAGATAGAAAACTGCATCCGTACGGTGCTGATGGAAGAAGGCATCGATTTGCACTCCGATCATCCCGAACGTTGGTGTATCGCGTTGAATGAGCCACTGGATTTCGAGTTCACTTCACTCGATGATGCGTTGGGAATGGATATGGTGGACGCCATGCCACAGCATCCGGAGGCGCGGTTCTGGCGGCGGATTCTGAACGAGATACAAGTGGCTTTGCATAACTGCCCGGTCAATATCAGGCGCAGGCAAAGGGGAAAACAGGAAATCAACTCAGTCTGGTTCTGGGGTGGGGGCTTCATGCCGGATGCCTCGCCACATGATCTGATCGAGACGGTCTATTCAAATAATCCGGTAACCCGGGGTCTGGCAATCATCAATGACAGCCGGTTAAAAAGCCAGCGAATGGCAGCACAGGATGATTTTGGCCGGGATGGCCGTTCGATCCTGATTGACTGGGTTGCAGCTTCGCGCTATGCCGTCGAGGAGCTTGAGCAACTGGAAAACCTGACAAGACAACTGCTGACGCTTGCGGACCACGGCAAGCTGGTGCTGTTCCTGTACGCGGGCGACGGGGAAGGCCGCAAGTATGACCGCAAGGCCCACCGGCGTTTCTGGAAGCGCAAATCTCCATTGCCGCGGCCGGCAGCAACCGGCGCATGATCGCTTCCCGGGTGATCCGGCCCAGGGAAGTGCCACCGTCAGAAGGCGATTTTGCAGCAGAAATTCACCCCGTAATTCGCCGTATTTTGCTCAGCCGCGGCATTACCAGCGATGCTGAACTATCACTGGACCTGAAGGATATGCTGCTGCCGGATGCCCTGGGTGGGGTCAAAGAAGCAGCAACCTTGCTGGCCCAGGCGGTCACCCGGAACCTGAAGATTCTCATCGTGGGAGATTTCGACACCGATGGTGCGACCGGCACAGCGCTGGCAGTCCTTTCGTTGCAGGCCATGGGCAGTACGCGGGTGGATTTTCGCGTTCCCAATCGCTTCGAGTTTGGTTACGGTTTGACGGTGCCGCTGGTGGAAACGCTTGCCAATGACCCGCCAGACCTCCTGGTTACGGTTGACTCCGGGATCAGCTGTATCAAGGGTGTCGCCCGGGCCCGGGAGTTGGGTTGCCGGGTTATCGTTACCGATCATCACTTGCCAGGCCTGAGCCTTCCCGATGCCGATGCGATTGTTAACCCCAATTGCCATGGTGATGATTTCCCCAGCAAAGCGATGGCGGGTGTTGGCGTCATGTTTTACCTGCTCAGTGTTTTGCGCCGGGAGTTGCGGGCGCAGGACTGGTTCAGCCGTTCACGTGCCGAGCCCAACCTGGCACATTTTCTCGACCTGGTTGCCCTGGGTACCGTTGCAGACCTGGTTCCACTGGATCACAACAACCGTGTGCTGGTCCGCCAGGGGCTGGAACGTATCCGCCGGGGTATGGCCAGGCCGGGCCTGATGGCGCTACTGAGGCTGGGCAAACGCGACTATCGATTCGCCAATGCCTCTGACCTGGGTTTTGCTGTAGGCCCGCGGCTCAATGCGGCCGGCCGCCTGGAAGACATGAGTACCGGGATTCGGTGCCTGTTGACCAATGATTCTGCAGAGGCCACCAGGCTTGCACAGCAACTGGATGAACTGAACCGGCGGCGTCGTGGCATGCAGGAGCAGATGCAGCAAGAGGCTCTGGGCCAGGTAGAGGTGCTGCTGGATTCATTGGAGAATACCGATCTTCCACCCGCCCTGTGCCTGTTTGACGCATCGTGGCACCAGGGTATCGTCGGTCTGGTCGCATCCCGGGTAAAAGACGCCGTGCACCGTCCGGTGATCGTTTTTGCGCCTGAGTCCGAGGGTTCCGACTGCCTGAAAGGCTCCGCACGTTCCGTCAGGGGTCTGCACATCCGTGACGTACTCGCCTACGTAGACGCACATCATCCGGGGCTGATTGCGGCCTTCGGCGGGCATGCCATGGCTGCAGGGCTGACCCTGGGCCGGGAAAACTTTGCTGCGTTCGAAAAATACCTCGCGGAGGCTGTAGTCGCAGTGCTTGACGGCACGGAACTGAATGGCGAGTTGCTAACCGATGGTGAACTGTCCGGCCAAGACTTGTCGCTCACTTTTGCAACCCAACTGGAGTGTGCCGGACCCTGGGGCCAGCGATTCCCCGAGCCCTTGTTCGATGGCCGCTTCAGAGTGCTGGACAGACGTGTTGTCGGTGGTTCACACCTGAAAATGATCGTGCAGAATGTCGACGGAGGTGAGCCGGTAGATGCGATTGCATTCAACCGATTACCAGAAGACCTGCCGGATTCCGGCGTGCCTCGCCTGATCTATCGGCTGGGTATTAACCGCTGGCGGGGGGATGAAAGCTGCCAGTTGCTTGTCGAAGATGTTCTTGCGTAGAGGCAGGTTAGAATTTCAGCTTCGAACCATTCAGTCTTTTTAGCAGTTCGCCGGTTTCTTTGGCCGGAGGGTTCCAGCGCGGTTTGACCGGTGAGACCGTGATATAGCCTTCCAGGTGCGCCCGTACATCACCTTCCTCACGATCGGGCTGACTGGGATCTACACCCGCCAGGTAGCGCGGAATCAACCGGTCCGTGCGGTCGCAGCGCTCATAACTGGGCTCAATCATGTGCCCCGGGGAAATTTCCGGATACAGCACGCCCTTGATTTGTTCCCGCGGCAGAGCAGGGTAGTTGATGTTCAGCAAAATTCCGTCCGGCAGCAGGCCGCGATTTCCTCCGGAAGAGGACCTGAGCGATTCGATTACGGCGCAGGTGAATTCTGCTGCAGGATTGAATACCTTCAGAGTACTTGGAAAAGTTCGGGGTGTCTGTTTTGCTTCTTCGAACAGCATACCGGCTGAAACTGCAATCGCCGGGAAGCCATTCAGCAAGGCAGTAATTGCCGCACCAACGGTACCGGAAGCATGCAATCCAACGCCTAGGTTCGGTCCAAAATTGATACCTTAGAGCACCAGGTCCGGCGGGTCGCCTCGCAACAGGTGGCGCAAGGCGACCAGCACGGTGTCCGCAGGTTGTGCGTCCAGGTGCCAACTGCTTTCCGCAAACTCCTGAAGCGCCAGATTGCGGTGCATGGTCGTACTCATGCCGGTCGCGCTTTGCTCGCTGCTGGGAGCCACCATGCTGACCCGGTAACCCCGGGCCTTCAGGGTCTCCTGCATGACACGGATTCCGGGTGCCAGGTGACCATCGTCGTTGGTCAGCAGGATGTGCAGTGGGTTAGCGTTATTCATAGCTTTTCATTGTAACCCCGATCACAACCTTGATAGCATGGAAATCCACGTCAGGTTTATATCTCAAGGTAAACAAATGGAAATTAATAACCGCGTAGCCCTCGTTACAGGTGGAGCTCATGGTATCGGGCGTGCCTTGTGCCGGGCACTAAAAATGGAGGGCGCAAAAGTCGCTGTAGCCGACCTGGATTTCGGCGCCGCGCAAAAGGTCGCCGCAGAAACAAGTGGGCTGGCTTTGCAGATGGATGTGTCCAATCCGGACAATCTGGCTGCCGGCGTTGAACGCACCGAAGCTGAGCTTGGTCCGATCGACATTTTTGTGTCCAATGCGGGTGTTGCTTTTGGCGATGGGCCGGACGGTGCGGCATCTGCGCCGGATGAGCACTGGCGGGCCTGTCTCGATATTAACCTGATGGCGCACGTTTACGCAGCCCGGATCATGGTTCCTAAGATGAAAGAACGGGGTGGTGGCTGCCTGGTAAATGTGTCTTCCGCTGCCGGCTTGCTCGCGCAAGTTGGCGAAGCAGCCTACACGGCAAGCAAGCACGCGGCCGTGGGTTTTGCAGAGTCGCTGGCCATCACGCACGGTGATGATGGCATTCACGTTGTTCTGGTCTGCCCGCAGGCGGTAGCAACGCGAATGATTGGTGTTGATGAAGATACCGAGGCAGAAGACGGAAGCAGCGGGTTCGGCGGTAATGATATTGATGGAATTTTGAGCACAGAATACGTTGCCGACTGCATCCTGGCGGGAATTCAGGAAGAGCGGTTCCTGGTTCTGCCGCACCCACAGGTCAGCACATATTTTCAGCGTAAGGCCGATGATCATGACCGCTGGATTGGAGGAATGCGCAGGTTTCGCAGAAGATTAATGGGAGAGGGCTCGTGAATCAAACCGATTTGAATGGAAAAGTCGCGGTTGTGAACGGCGCATCGCGGGGAATTGGTGAAGCCATTGCCAGGGGTCTCGCCGCTTGCGGTGCGCACGTCGTAATAACGAGCAGGCGCCTGGAGGGTGTACAGGAAGTCGCCAACTCGATCATGGACAGTGGAGGAAAGGCAACGCCACACGCCTGCCACGCAGGCCGCATGGACGACATCAATGCGCTGTTCGGATTCGTCGATGAAGAATTTAAACGCCTGGATATCCTGATCAATAACGCGGCGACCAATCCGCATTACGGGCCGGCAACCGATTTGTCCCCGCGCGCTTTTGACAAGACAGTGGAAGTCAATCTGAAAGGCCCTTACTTCATGAGTAGTGCTGCTGTTCCATTAATGATCAACAGCGGCGGAGGGAGTATTGTTAACGTCGCCTCGATTGCCGCTTTGCTGCCTTTGCCGGGCCAGGCTGTTTATTCAATGACCAAGGCTGGCCTGATCAGCCTGACCAGGAGTTTCGCCAAGGAGTATGGACAGCAGGGCATTCGTGCAAATGCGATTCTGCCGGGCGTGGTCAAAACCCGTTTTGCATCGGCGCTGGTCGAAGACCCGTCGATACAGAAGTGGCTATCGCGCCTTCCGGTTCCAAGGGCAGGGCAGCCGGAAGACATGGTGGCCGGAGTGCTGTACCTGGTATCGGAACAGGCCGCCTATACGACAGGGACCACACTGGTGATGGATGGCGGCGCGACGCTGAGCTGATGAAGAAGCCTGAAATCAATGACCAGGACAGCCCGGTCCGGAGCGGCGAAGAGCTGGACTGGGCGGCGCTTGATCAGACATTGAAGAAGGCTATACCCGGGCTCAGTGGTGAACCGGAAGTAAGCCAGTTCGCGGGTGGTAACTCTAACCTGACCTATCGCCTGCAGTATGTAAACGATGACCTCGTAGTCCGACGGCCGCCTTTCGGGACGAAGGCCAGGTCGGCCCACAGCATGATTCGCGAATACCGGATCATCAGTGCTCTGAAACCAGTTTATCCGGCCGTGCCGGACACCCTGTATTACAGTGATGATGAATCCATTATAGGTTCCGAATTTTACGTCATGCGGAAAGTCGAAGGCGCGGTGATCAAGCAGGAATTCCCACCCGGGTGGAACCTTACCGATACGGAAAGCCGCCTTTTCTGCATCCAGTTCTGGGAAAAGCTGATCGAATTACACCAGGTGGATTGTGTCACGGCGGGACTCGGGGATTTTGGCAGACCGGAAGGTTATGTCGAGCGCCAGGTGCTGGGTTGGAACGGGCGCTATCAAAAAGTCATTACACCCGATGTCGACGAATTTCCCGATGTGCAGCAATGGCTGAAATCCAGCATGCCGCCCCAGAGCGGCCGGCATTCCATTCTGCACGGGGACTACCGGATAGATAACGTCATACTGGATCATACTGCCCCGCATGACATCCTGGCGGTGCTGGATTGGGAAATCTCCGCCCTGGGTGATCCACTGATGGACCTGGGCAGTGCACTGGCATACTGGATGCAGGAAGACGACCCGGTCGAGTTGCGCAGCCTGTCAATGCAGCCATCCACCGCAGCGGGCATGATGACGCGGCAGGAAATTCTGGATTTATACCAGGATAAAACCGGAATCGATACGTCCGACTTCGGTTTTTACCGGGTTTACGGATACTGGCGTGTGGCGGTGATCCTGCAACAGATTTATTTTCGTTACTTTAACGGTCAGACCAATGATCAGCGCTTCAGGGGTTTTGGCACAGCCGTTCAGAATCTGGGCGTACATTGCCAGCGTTTAATCACCGCTTAAACCCGACACGGTGTAATACTGCCTGATCACCCCAAAGTAGCGGTCTTTTTCGACCAGCCATTGTTGTTCCGACCAGTTACCCACTTCGCGGGAAATTCGTTCAATGTCAGCGAGCACTTCTGCGCCTCCATTCGCGAGCAACAATCCCAGCCGGGTTCTGCGCAACATCAGGTCGTCCAGATGGACCACTGATTCGTGTATCAGTGACCAGCGCACCTGGGCGAGACAGGTATTGGTTCCAGCAATGACGACGTGTTCCTGATCCGGGGCCTGGCGTATCAGCTCGACAGCGTTTTCTCCATAACGTCCCAGCAATCGATCGCCGCGATCAGGTTCCTGTGGTAAAACATCGCTTCCCTGGCAGTTGAAATCACTGAAAATCCGGCTGCCCGGTGTCTTTGGTGAAGGCGGGAGAAACTGCCTGGCCTTGTTGATTACGTCGAGCGCCATGAAGTGAAACGTCGTCAATTTTCCGCCGCTACAGCTCACCAGGCCCGGCTCAACCCAGACCTGGTGCTCACGGCTGGCTTTAGAAGGGTCGCGGGAACTTCCCGAGGTGATGATGGGCCTGACGCCTGACCAGCTGGATATGACGTCAGCTTCGACGGGTGGACTGCGCGGGAAAAGCTGTTTTGCCGCCAGCAGCAGGTAGACCAGTTCTTCTTTCGTCATACAAGCGGCATTGTCCAGGTTTCGTTGGTGGAAAATGTCCGTCGTGCCAATGACTGTCCTGCCTTCCCATGGGTAGATGAAAACCCGGCGGCCATCCTGTGGGTGAAGGATGAAAATGGCTTCTGAAACAGGGAATTTATCGGCCGATACAATCAAGTGGCTACCGCGTTGCGGTCGAATTTTCATGCCGGCCAGCGCGGCGTTGCCCAGCCGGTCGGCCCAGGCTCCGGTTGCGTTGATCACCACGCTGGCCTCAATTTCGAGCTCTTCGCCGGTTTCCCGGTCTTCCGCCAGCAGGCCATGAACCTGACCATCACGCTTAAGCAGGCTGTTGGCGCGAGTATAGTTTCTTACCATCCCGCCATGACCGATAGATTCCTGCAAAACGCGAAGGGTCAGTCGCGCATCGTCGGTGACTGCGTCGGTGTAATAATAAGCGCCGTTCAGGCCACTGGTATCCAGTTGGCGGAAGACCTCGCTGAGCTGCTTGTTACTGACCCGGCGATGGTCCCGAATACCCGCCAGGCGGTCATACAGCCAGAACAGGATTCCTGCTGCAAAGCGCGGA